>JADMIO010814515.1_pt1 | contig 49636 bp, 69 predicted proteins | sample 8958161 | NCBI WGS metagenome assembly JADMIO01 (sample SAMN16585339, study PRJNA669376) | soil metagenome | isolation source: Crop rotation soil | place: USA: Cullars Rotation, Alabama | collected 2011
CGCGACAACTTGTCCACGTGGAATTCTAAGCTTAGGATCCCAATGTGCTGGAAAGGCGTTGCCCAACTTAGGCCGCCCTAAGCCCCTCTGACCGCTTATTAGTCCTAATCAGCCACGTTACACGGCAATACATAAGCTCTAGACCAGGCCAGACCTTGTGTAGCTCTCACCACGCTCCACGCAGGGCTGCACGCAACGCTCTACGCTACCGCCGGCGCCCAGCCCGGGGTGTTTAAACCACGCTACACACCACCCTCCTGTTCCGGCTAGAAAAACGGTTAGAGCGGTTGGATGATTATTTCGGCAGACTTCAGAGGAGTCTGAGCGGAGTCCCCCTCCCCCGCTGGGGAGAAGGGGAACGCAGGCAACTTCGTCGTCGTCGTCGCATACGTCCTCGGCGCTCAGCCCACCCTCGGTTCCTCTATCGGTGGGGCAGCCACCACGGCTGCTCGCGCCGCCCTCCTGGCTTGCGCCACGGAACGGCTTTCACTTGGATACGTGTCGAGACTTCCTCTGTCCTAGCGCGATGCTGTCGGAAGAAGACAGCTTTGAAGAAGCCCTCTGACGGCTTTCTCCCCGCTGGTTGGGCGGGCAGCTCACTCCCCGTGGGGACCCTCGCTGCGCAGGGTTGCTAGTAGCGGCGGAAGCCGGTGGGTGTCGCCCGCAGAGCGGCTAGCTCCTCGGGGGACGCCATCCTGGTCACCATCGGCGGAGCCGGCTGCTTCTTCGCACGACGCCTTCGCCGTGGAGGACCCATTTGGACGATCCGCATTCGGTGGCCGTGTTCAGCCATTTGGACATGATAGCAGATTTGGTCTTGGTCCAAAGTCCTGCTACACTGTGGAGGTGGCAGAGCAGATTTGTGACAAGCTGGCGCGGGTTACTCTTGCGGCGGCACGGGGTTCGGGCATGGCCGCAGACATGGGTGACGACAAGCTCGCTCGTGTTCTGGCTAAACCCCAGCAGGTAGTGGAGGGCCAGTGTGGCACCTGTGGGGCGACGAAGCCGCCCGAAGACATGTACCGCTTCTGGTTCACCCGCGTCATCACTCCTCCCGGTATGGAGGGTACGACCCTGGTGTGTGACGACTGCAAGATGCTCGTGATGGCGATTCTCCAGCATATGCCGGATCGTGGGCCGGCCCCACTCAAGGGGTACACCTGAACCTTTATCTCATCAGCGCCCCCACCAGCGGGTACGACGTTTACTCGGATGCCGTGGTGGCGGCGGATTCCGAGGAGGACGCGAAGGCCATTCATCCCGATGGTGGGCATGAGAGTTGGCCGAGCGAAGACTCTTGGGGAAGCTGGACTTGGGTAGACAGTACGGACAAGGTGAGCGCGGAGTTGGTGGGCGAGGCTGTAGAGGGGATGAAGCGAGGCGTGATCTGCGCCAGCTTCCACGCAGGATGACTGACCAAGGCCACATCAAGGCGTGGCGCGTAGCCATCGTCGGTAGTCCCGACTACCCAGACGCGAACCGGAAAGTCTATCAGCGCCTCAAGGATCTCAAGCAGGACTGGCCGAAGGCTTCCTTTCACGTCATCACCGGCTGCACCGGGAACGTGGCTGCGGCAGCCCTCCGGGCGGCGAAGAAGCTTCGGATGTCTTACAGCTCGCTAGAGCACGGCATCGTTGATGAGGCGGAGCGCGTCATCTGTTTCTGGGACTTCCTCGATGCGGATACCGCCAAACTCATCACCGATAGCGTCGGCCGCGAGCTTCACACCGAGATTTGGGATAAGGCTGTGGATGAGGAGACTGGGCGCCCGCTGCCGGCGGGGGCTAGGGCTGTCGAACACTTGGGGGTCTCTCCGTGATTGTTGTTGCCTTGGTGGTTCTCGGGGTCATGATGGCGATCTGGTGTCACTTCACCGCCGATCTCATCAACGCTAGACGGTGCCCGGAGACCTTCGGCGTCAAGTGCTTCTTGGGGTGTGGAGATACGTGTGAAGCACGAGGGAAGAAGCGATGAGCGTGGAGCAGGAAAACCTCAGACAACCAATCCTCTCCTTCCTCCAGGGCCACACCAACGAGTTGGATGACGATGCCGTAGTTATCGGATTCGCTCTTATAGTGGAGGCTCTAGGAAAGAACGGCGAGCGGGCCATCATCAAGCTGACGAGCGATGCCGGCGGATTTCCGCTCCCCTACTACACGGTGGAGGGTTTGGCTATCGCGCTGAACCAAGAGTGCGAGGCGGACGAACTCGTGGAGGATGAGGACTAGTGGCGATCTGGGTTCACCGGCCCATGCCTGACCTCGATGGCGAGGAGCATTGCGATAACGACGGCGCCTGCTGGTGTAACCCGATCCGGTTGGATGGTCCGGCCGAGGCGTTGAAGTTGGCGAAGGTGCTAGCCCAGGTCGCGGTGGACATGGTGTTGGAGGGCGAAGAGTGATCTCCGAGGCTGACGCCAAACGTATCTATCCACGCAATACGGAGGTGATTCGCAAAGGTGATCGACGCTGGAAGTCAGATGCGGGACCGGAGCTCGCAATGGCCGCAGCCGACCCCAGGCTCGAAAGCACTCTCCTCACAGCCCACGCTCATCGACCTAGAGATCTAGAACTCCATCAGGCGCTTCCACCGCTTGACGATCTGGAGGTTGGAACGCTCTTCTATGTGACTTCTGGGCGTGACGTGATCGTGTATGAGGCCCGGGCTACAGGATGGCACAAGCGGTACACGGAGCGCAACGGTGCGCTTTAGTCCTATGCTCGCCGCGCTGGCGCTTTTCTCCTTCGTTGTCACTCTCTTTTTGGTCGTGGGAGTTATTGCCTCCCAGGGCGCTACGCCCGGGATCAAGGGTGGCAAGTTTGAAGTCACCTGCAAACTCGCCAACAGCCAGCAGATAGATCCCATCGTCGCCCCCGGACAGATCATGTCTGCCCACGGCCACGACATCTTCGGCAACAAGAACCTCACCTCCACCTCCACGCCCGACACTCTCCGCGGCGGATCCACTACCTGCGTAGTGCCGGACGACACCGCAGCCTACTGGGTGCCCCAAGTCATTCGCACCGACACGGGCGCCATCGTGCCCCCCGTCAAAATCTTCGCCTACTACTTCGGCGACCCGGCCGGCACAGTAGAGACGATCCCCGCCGGAGCTGAGATCGTCGCAGGAAACTCTCAGGCCACTACCCCGCAAGGGAAGACGGTCATCTCTTGGAGTTGTGGGAATGGCGGCACGGCGAGCAAGAGCCCCGTGCTTGACCATCCCTACGATTGCACCGACCCAGCCTATGGCGTTGTCGGCAGCCAGGGAGTCGTCGCCATCGTCAAGTTCCCCTACTGCTGGGACGGCACCGCTCCGACCGGCGGGAACGATACCGCCCACTACGCCTATGGCAACTCGAAGGGCGTCTGCCAGGCTCCGTTCCCGCACCGGCTCCCCCAGCTCCAGGTTCACGTCCACTATGGCGCCTCGAAGCAGAACCCGGGCTTCCAGCAGGGCAACCTGATCCAGCTCACCTCGGATGCGGCGCTTGGCCTCTCGGGTGGCGTGACCGAGCATGGGGATGTCATGTTCGCGTGGAACCAGGCCCGCTTCGACTCCCTCGTGGCGTCCTGCCTGAACACTCACACCGACTGTGGCTTCCTTGCCCGATGACCGGGGCGGATCTCAGGAAACTTGAACGTGACCTCAAATCAGACCTCCTCGACACCGACAAGGCCGTGCGGGAGCGCGTCCGCATCCTCGTCACCGAGTTCCTACTCTCGGAGGCCGCGCTACTTGCTGATACGCCGGTACGTGACGAACAGAAGATCCTCGACCTCATCCAGCTCCACGTCCGCGTCCGCCTCCTCGAAGCGCTAATCCAGAACCCTAAAGGCTTCGCACTCAAGGACCAGAAGGAACTCTTCCGCAGCCTCACCGCCGAGAAGATCGCGGATTCGACTAACCCGCTCGACATCATCAAGGGGCTCGACGGCTTGCCGGCGGTGCAGAGGGCCGCGCTACTCGACAAGGCGATGGGACTAGCCCGGAAGAACCTGGAGAGCCGTGCCAAGTAGCGACTCGCTCGACTACATCGTTACCGCCCAGTATTCGCCGACACTGGAGCTTTGGATTGGGCACCTCTGGGATGGCGAGCACATGCACGTCTTCGACCCCCGTAGCACCCGCGAGAAGGCGTTGAATGACGCCCGGATGCACAAGGAGCGCATCCTGCACCCGCAGGAAGCTACGAAGGTATGGACTCGTGGCGACGGCGCGTGAACTGGTGGACATCATGGATGCCTCGTTCGAGGAGTACCGCGAGCATCTGCGGCGCATCGGAGAGCCGGAGCGTCTGAATCAGTATTACCACCTCCCCGAGTTGATGCTAGCGAAGTCTCTGCTTGAATGTGCAGAGGCCATACGGAACGCATAGCGCAGATGCTATAGTTGGTCCAGTGTGGACCCTGCCGCCTACATGCTCATGTCCTTCCTCGGGGCGGTCCCCCTCGGCTTGCTGTGGGTCGAATACCACGTCCGGCGAGACGCTCGGATGCACAAGCAAAGACTGTGCCTGCACCACTGGCAATGGTTCTCGGCCTACAACGAAGGCCGGATGTGGAACCGCAAATGCGTAAAGTGCGGAAAGCACGAGCCGTGTAAGTTCAATGGCGACGACGGCTAGCGGCGCCTACGTAGCGCTCACATCCGAACAGCGAGCCCTCGTGGACTCGCTCGAAGAGAACAGTGACCAGCTCGCACGCTGGGGGATGCTCCAACTCCTGCTCCAACCAGGCATGGAGGAAGCGTTCCTAGCACGCTACTTCGGCGAACGCCTAGACGCGAAGCTCGAAGACTTCCACATGCGGCTCATCGACACCGCGCTCAACGAGTCCCGCGGCCTCGTCCTCTTCCCCGCCCAGCACGGCAAGACCACGCTTATCTCCTGCCTGCTCCCCATCCTGGAGATGATCCGAAACCCCAACGTACGCATCGCCATCATCGCCAAGAACGACGACGAGGCCACAGCCATCATGTCTTCGATCCAGTCCGAGCTAGAGCAGAACGATCTGCTACGCCAAGACTATGGCCCGTTCCGTCCCGAGAGCGGCGACCCGATGCGGAAATGGTCCACCACGTTCCTCTCGCTCCGGCAGCGCACCAGGCTCGGTAAAGAGCACACCCTCGCCGTCTTCGGTGCTGGGTCTCGCCAGATCCTCGGGTGGCGTACCGACTGGGTTATCTGCGACGACGTAGTGACCGAGAAGAACTCGGCGACCGAAGACCAGCGGGCTAAGCACGTCACATGGTTCAACGACTGCGTAGCCACCTCTCCCCAGAAGAAAGTCGCCGGCAGCGTAGCCGGACGAATCACCGTCGTGGGCACCATGTTCCACCCCCGCGACCTCTACGCCACCATCAAGGAGAAGGCGAACTCGAAGGGGGCTCTTGTCTACAAGAGCCACCGAGAGGACGCCATCCGTGACTGGGAATCCCAAGCCACCCTCTGGCCCGCCGTCTGGACATGGGAAGAGATGATGGACATTCGAGCCTCGGAGGGCACGCTCTCGTTCAACAAGCGTTACCGCAACGAGCCTGTGGACGAGTCGGAGCAGCCGTTCCGGGAAGACCATCTCCGCGGCGGGGGCGAGCTACCTCGTGGTGGCCGGCACCCGGGTTGTCTCAACAAGTACCGGGTGATGGGTCCGGGCGGAGTAGAGGATCACTGGTCAATCTTCCAGGCTCTCGACCCGGCAGTAGGGACAGGAAAAAACTCGAAATTCGTTGGGCACATCGTCTTCGGCGTCGATAAGGCTGAGCCCCGGAAAATCTACATCGTAGAGATCAACAGGGACCAACTCACTGTCCCCCAGCAGCGTGACCGGATCATCGAGACGCACCTCAAGTATCCCAACATGATGCTGTCCATTACGGAGAAGAATGCGTACCAGGCCGGTCTCCGTCAGATCATTGATGAGAAGTGCCAGCAGCTTGGGATCATTCTTCGGATTGAGGAGCACACGACGGGCCAGAACAAGCAGGATCCCGAGATCGGGATTCCTAGCCTTTCCGTCGTGACCGAGAATGCGGAACTCGATATTCCCTATGGGAATCCTGAATCCGTCCGAAAAGCAGAGATGTTACTGGAAGAGTTGATCCAGTACCCGTTCTTCAAGTATAGCGACCTCTTGATGGCTTTGTGGTTCGGCTACCTCAAGAGTCGGAGCACTATCGGGGTCTATAAGAGCTTCAACAGGCTGCACGCGAAGAGTCGGTACAGGCCACCGGCTGGGCGCCGCACTATTCGCAACCCCTACTTCCCGTACCATAAGGCCCAAGCGCCTGATAGCATATAGCACAGACGCTATGCTGACTGACGAGCAGATCATGGAGCGGTCCGAGATCGCCCACGAGCGGTACGGATTCGCCCACGACACCTTTAGGAGTCTGAGGCGTTTCTACGAGGGCATGATCTGGCAAGACGAGGCTGCTATGACGCGCTCCCTCGTGAGCGTATTCCGCGACCTACGCCACGGCGGCACCGAGGCTGACCGCGAGCCCGACGTGCGCGTGACGCTCCCGCTCATCGAGTCCGTCGTCTCCAAGTTCGCAGCCCTCCTAACCACCGTCCCCCAGATCGAAGTCCTGACACCGCCTGTCGGCTACCAGGGGCTTCGCAAAGAGGAGACGTGTCGCGCTCTCGCCGACCAGAACGAGAAATTCTTTTACGGCCTCTGGGAGCAGGCCCGGGTCCGCAAGCATTTCGCCAAGCAGGCGTGGTATCTACCGCTCATGGGGTGCAGCTTCACCGGCTGCCACCCAGACTTCGACGCGAAGACGATCAAGTTCCTCACCCGCAGCCCCGAGTACGCATCGCCCTTCTGGGATGCCGAGTTCGAGAACATGGAGTCCATCCTATTCGAGTGGGAGATTGCCGGCGACCAGGCGATTGCCCAGTACGGCCAGGAAGTCTCGGCCATCCTGGAGTCGCTAGGGCGCAACAAGCGTGGCCTGCTCCAGTTCGGCCGTAACCAGGAGCGCTCGAAGCGCCAGGTGTTGAAGGTGATCGAGTATTGGGACAAGGACTCGAAGACGACGATGGTAGCTGGGCACAAGGTCCAGCAGGTGAAGCACAACCTCGGCTTCGTTCCGTGGGTGATGACCCCCTTCTACTTGATCCCCGATGAGCCTTTCGGGCGTGGCGTCATCGAGGGCAACGTGCCTCTCTTCCAGAAGTTGAACATGCTCGACTCGCTGGAACTCCAGGCGATCATCGAGAACGTCTTTGCCACTCTCGTCATCATCGGCCCCGAGGGTGCGCCGGAGGACATTGAGCGCGGCCCGGGCGCCGTCATCCCCGTGAAGCAGGGCGGTGACGTGAAGTACATCGCGGCTCCCGAAGTCACGATGGACCTCACGAAGAGCATGGGCCGGAGCATCGACTTCCTCCAGCGGGGCACCCACTTCCCCGGCTCTGCCTATGGCGAGGGGGTCGCATCCTCCATCACGACTGGCAAGGCGCAGCACGAGTCGCTGATGCCGACCGGGAACATGGTGGAGTACGTGCAGGGGAACATCTCGGACTCCTGGGAGCGGATCAACGAGTACGCGCTCGATATGACCCAGAAACTCTTCAAGAACCGTGAAGTGGTCTACTTCGGGCGTCAGTATACGCATGAGGGGATGTTCAGCCGGCCGGAGAAGTTCCAGCAGACGATCAAGGGTTCGGACTTGAAGGACTGGGCTCGGCACGAGTTGTCGTTCCAGCCGATGCTGAACATGCACGAGAAGGTTGTGATGGGTCTCCAGCTTGCGGGTGGTGGCCTTGTGTCGAAGCGGTGGCAGCGCGATCAGGTCGGGATCACGGATAACAACGCGATGCAGGACGAGATCCTGTCTGAGATGCAGATGGAGCAGCAGCTCGCAGCCTTGATGGGGATGGCGCAGCAGGGCGCGGTCACGCCAGAGCAGGTTGAGCAGGCGTTCTATCGGATGGAAAAAGGCGGCTCTATGGGCTTGCCAACTGGTCCAAGTCCTGGTATGATGGCTCCTGGTGGCCCGATGCCACCGATGCCCCCCGGGCTTCCACCTCCTAACAGCGGCGGTGCCCCAGGCCCAGAGCCCGGGGGGCAAACCCTTCCTATCGCCCAGAACCCCGGCGAAGGACTCCCCGGAGAGCCCGCCGGTATGCCCACCCCGCCCCAGCCGCAGGCTACGGGCGCGTTCACGCTTAGTGGGGCAGTCGGCGACTTCTCTCGGCTCAAGAAGATCAAGGGCCGCATCTTCCTCGTCGGCGAAATCGTCCAGAAGGGTGCTACCGATGGTCCGGTCGAAGTCACGATCACGAACCCCATCGACAAGAGCACGATCATCAACGGCCTGCCGGACGAGTACCACGGCAAGATCAAGTTCCACAACGCTACGCAGGAGCCGACCGAGCCGCACGTCGAAGTAGGTCCCGGCAAGACGGACGGCGCCCAGGGCGGCGGTCCCCTCGTAGACCACCCGAACACGGTCACTCGTGGCGACCAGAACGCCATCGAGTTCCAGGATCAGGCCGCGCTCCAGAACTTCACACCCCCGCTGGCTAGCAACCTCCCGGCCGGCGGCTTCCAGGGGAGTCTTAGGAGCTAATGGCTGACGGCACGCAGATTACCGCCGGTAGCGGAACGACCATCGCCACGGATGACACGGGGGCTACTGGTCACGTCCAGCTCATCAAGCCCGCCATCTCGGCGGACGGCTCGGCCACGCTCATCCCCTCCGACGCTGCGAATGGTCTCGATGTAGACGTTACCCGGGTACAGGGCACCGTCACAGTGGCTGGGAACGCGACCGTCACCGGCACGGTCACGTCGAACATTGGAACGACTAACGGGCTCGCTCTCGATGCGACCCTGACCGGCGGCACGGCTAAAACTAAGATCGTAGATTCTGGCGGCACCACGGTAGCAACCGTGACAGCGGCTAACGCCCTCAAGGTTGATGGATCTGCTGTCACCCAGCCAGTGTCGGGGACTGTCACCTCGAACATCGGCACCACCAACGGCCTGGCGCTGGACGCTACCCTGACGGGTGGCACTCAGAAGACCAAGATTGTGGATTCTGGTGGTACCACGGTTGCTACGGTCACGGCCGCTAACGCGCTCAAGGTAGACAACTCGGCTGTCACCCAGCCTGTCTCCGGCACCGTGACGGCCAACATCGGCACGTCCGGCTCGCTCGCGCTCGACGCCACTCTCACAGGTGGTACGCAGAAGACGAAGATCGTGGACTCGGGCGGCACGACCGTAGCCACCGTCACCGCGGCCAACGCCCTCAAGGTGGATGGCAGCGCAGTCACCCAGCCGGTCAGCGGCACAGTCACCACGAGTCCGCCGTCGAACGCTTCGACCAACGTGGCGCAGCTCGCCGGAACTACGACGGACACGAACTCGGGCAACAAGAGTGCCGGCACACTCCGCGTCGTCTTGGCGACCGACCAGCCCGCGCTCACAAACCCCCTCAAGACGACCCAAACCCCCGCTACTAGTGGTGGCCTGAGCACGTTCCATTTGGAGTCTGCCGCTTCCACGAACGCGACGAACATCAAAGCGTCTGCGGGTCAGGTCTTCGGCTGGTTCATCTACAACTCGAACGCTGCGGCTCGCAAGGTTGCTTTCCACAACACGTCTGGCACTCCTACCGCTGGTGCCTCGATCTTCTTCACCGTGGTCATTCCACCGTCCAGCGCAGCGAACGTCGAGTTTACGAACGGCATCGCCTTCGGTACGGGGATCGCCATCACTACGGTCACTGGTCTTGCGGACTCGAACAGCACCGCCGTCGCCGCCGACGACCTGAACATCAACATCTTCTACTCGTAATGGCGCTCGCATTCGCAGAGCGTACCAGCACCTACACGACGACGAACGCTACCAGCTACGCGACGGGAACCTCATTCACCCCGGCATCAAACAGCCTGATGGTGGCCTTTGTGTTCGCCAGTTCGACTGACACAAGTTCGAGCGTCCCCACTTCGGTCAGTGGTAATGGTGTCACCTATAGCCAGCACTCGAACATCCTATTTGCCTCAGGAGTATGCACTGGGAGTGTCTGGGCTGGGATCGCCTCCTCTCCATCCAATGGCACAGTCACGGCATCTGGGTGGGGAACGAGCCGTACTGGGGCTGGGATCAGCGTTTTCGAGATCACGGGGGCGGACGTATCGGGTACGGCCCTAGCAGCTCTCGTCAGCGTCAACACGATTACGGGTACAGGTACGTCTGCCACGGTCACTATGACCGGTCCCGTCACGGCGGGAAACCTGAACTGCGGCTTTTTCGACCATACCGCCTCTGAGAATATCTCCGCGGCTGGGTCGAACGCCATTGGATCTACCGGAAACTACGCCACCCCTGCTCGTGGGCTTGGATCGGTCTTCAACAACGCTTCTTACGCGAACATCTCCGGCTCGTGGACTACAAGCGCAGCGTGGAGAGCTTTCGGAGTAGAGATTGCCATAGCCCCAGCGGTGGGAGGATCAACAGTCAAGCAGCTCGCCGCTCTCGGGTGCGGGTAGTGTGGCTACCAACTACAACCTCCTCCTTGGCCTAACCAGCGAAGGGGGAATCCCCGAAGGGGCGACCGGCCCGGGCACCGGCCAATACTTCCTCCTACTCGCCCTCACCACCGAACAGGGCGGGTCGGTCACGCCTCCCACAGCCACGGTGACTCCCGGAGTTCCTGGTGGAACCCAGTGGTACGAGGTGGTAGGTGGATACGTCGGTCCGCACCGTCCTCCCAATCTTCGTACAAGGCGTGGCTGGTGACGATAGGATACGTATATGCCTAACGGCCAAGTCAAGACGTTCACTGTTACCTTCGCCGCCTATGGTCTCGCGGGCCAGGTGCAGGTTAACGTGTCGGCGCCCAATAGGGAACGGGCGTTCGCTGTTGCACGTCAGGCGCTCCATTCCAGCGCAGACTCGGCGACTCTCAGCATCACGGGTTAGCCATGCCGGATGCTGTTTGCCGGCTCTCCTACTCGCCACAGGAAGTCTTCCCAGACGTAGCTTCCATCGAGTCGTTCTTCGGCCGCAAGTTCGTAGGCACGCGCCGAAACTCTTCGATGCCGAACACGGACTGGGCGCAGAACGACACCGACTACGACGCTGGGTACACCCGTGGCTTCCGCAACGCCAACGCCCAGACGAACGGCGCTCCGGTTACAGCTCTCGGGTGGAACAGCGTAGCCACCGGAGTCTACGACACCTCCCATCTCCAGCCTCTCGTAGATAGCCTATTAGCCGATACGCGGTTTAGCGCGGCCAACCCGATCATCTTCTCTTTCCACCACGAGCAGACCGTGGACACGACTAGCCAGGCCGGCTACCCGACGAACGGCACGGGGCAGGACTATATCAACGCCTACCGCCACGTCCGAGACTACTTCGACAGCCGCAACGCCACGGTGAGATCCAAGACCGGAGCCCTCCTCGGCGGCAAGGTCATCTTCGCGTTCGTCACGTTTCTGGGGATGCACCTGAGCCCTCCGGCCAACCAGGCTGTTACCGACTTCGACCCTGACAGCGGTTCCAGCCCAGCCCCGGTCGGCACGAGCTACTACGAGTATTTCGGTTGCGACGTTTACAACACTATCCTGAGTGGACACCTTCGACGCGGAACCAACGCTGCTACATGCCTCGATCCCCTAGTAGCCTTTGCCCGCTCGAAGAACAAGGATTGGATCATGCCGGAGTTCGGCTGCGAAGATGATCTAGGAGGGGGAACTATCAGCACCGAGAAAGGTCAATGGCTCTCCAGTGTTTGCGACTATCTCGTGGCCCTCGGAGACCGTAGCCCAGGAGTGTGTCGGCTGCTCGGGATGACGGTGGGCCAGTCCAGCGGATCGAACTACTACCCCACTTCCAGCCCACAGAGCCTCGCCGCCTTTCAGAAGTTTGCTTCACACCCCTACTTCGGCCTTGATGTCGCCGTGCCCTACCCGGTGAAGACGTATACGGCGACGTTCGCGGCTAGGGGGCCAGTGGGACAGATCAGCTTTACGCTGAACACCCGGCCATCCAGTAGGCGTGTAGAAGCGGTAGCTCGTAGGGCGCTGCACGATACCGCAGATAACGCTCCAATCAGTATCTCGGGATGATAACCTAGTATCGTGCCACTCGCCTACAACACTAACTTTGAGAACGAAAGCGGTCTCAGCGAGATATTCGACAATCAGGTGGGCACCACCGCTAGCCTAGACGCTACTCACGTCAAGGATGGATCACGCGCCATGCTCATCCATCAGACCGGCACCGCCAACGCTTCTAAGCGGACCCTCCCTTCCGGGACTCGCTTTCTCGTCTCGCGGCTCTGGTTCTACTTCCTTGCCAATCCGTCCGCTACGTGGCAGCTCTACTCCATCACTCAGGCTACCCAGAACGCCGTGCTCCGGATCACAACCAGCGGCGCTCTACAGTGTGGATTCAACGGTGGCACCTTCCAGGGTGCGACCACCGCTACCACCAACACCTGGCACTCGGTAGACCTTCGATACAACTACGATGGCACGACCTACACCGCTGATTGGATCTTTGACGGCGTACCCCAGACTCAGGCTACGCTAGCCGGCGCACCTGGAGACATGACGCAGGCCCAGTTCGGCACGGCCGGCGCTACCAACATCGACTGTTGGGTTGACCAGTGGGCGATCTCGTTCAATCAGGCCGACTTCCCGCTCCAGGATGTGACTACCACCTACACCGTCACGTTCCCCGCCCTTTCTCCTGCCCCGCAGGTGGTTGTCCCTGTGCCTATCGGAGTTCCCCGCACCAAGGAGCGTGCCGTGGCCCTCGCTCGCCAGTATCTCCACACCCTCGCAGACCAACCCCTCGCAGCTTCGTCCTTGTCTGGGGCCGCATCTTCACTTACGGTGACATTCCCGGCGCTGGGGCAGACACCACAGACCGCGGTGAGTGTTACGGCCTCGTCTCGGCACCGCGCTTTCGCTCTTGCGAGGAAAGCGTTGCATACTAGTGCCGAACAGGCCGCACCGACCGTAGCTTAGTGATACATTAGTTATCAAGTCCCGTGATAGGGCGGGCACTTGAAAGGCTAATGTCTTGAGCAATCCACTCGGCGAGAGCATGTTCAACCCCCAGCCACAGTACGGCGACGTACTGCGGCAGCAGGCACTCCAACAAGCAGCACCGATCAGCGGAGCGCCCAGTGTCCCCAAGCCACAGGCCGGCGGCGCCAGCCAAGCCTCTCCCTCCCCCATGATGGCCGCTGCCCCTGGCCTCATGGTGGACCCATATTACCAGCGCCTCACGGATACGTGGCGGGCGCTCTCGAAGTTGCCCGGAGCTTCGGATGAGGTGAAGGCGCTTGCTCGCCGCTCCGTCCAGATCCAGCAGGTGCAGGAGCGCTAGTGGCGATCCTCGGGGCTGACAATCATCCGGTTACGACCCAGGCCCAGGATCGGCCCCATCCCGCTGGGGGCCAGGCGGCGTGGATCCAGCCTGCGGGGCTGGGGGCCGATCCCTGGGCTGGTATTCAGGACCCTAGCCCGCGGTTAGTGAAACCGCAAATCAAGCCTCAAAGTACGCTAAATCTTGCGGGAATCTCAGCGGCTCGCGGAGTGATCGGAGAAATCCGCAAGCAGGCCCAGCTCAACAATGTCCCCGTGGCGCTCGCCTTGGCCGTAGCCAAGCAGGAGTCGGGGTTCAGGCAGGAGGCTGTGTCCTCGGCCGGGGCTGTGGGCATCATGCAGTTGATGCCGGCGACCGCCTTCGGGATGGGCGTAGACCCGGAGGACTGGAAGCAGAACATCGCTGGCGGTGTCCGTTATCTGGCGGGGAAGTACCAGGCGCTCGGAAACTGGAAGCTCGCCCTCGCCGCCTATAACGGTGGGTACGACAGCGCGAAGAGCGGCGCGTGGAAGAACGTGCCGGAAACAGCCAACTATGTGCAGAGCGTATCTGCGATTGCGAGGAGTATCAGCAATGGAACCTTCAAGCCCACGGGTGGAAGTAGTGGATTACTGTCAGTATCCCCCCCGCTGCCGGGAAATCCCACTGTCATCTCTGGATTCGGTCCTCGCGGAGTCGCAGGGCAAGGGGATTTCCATAACGGTGTCGATCTCGCCGCCCCCCTCGGCACTCCTGTCCACGCCATCGCCGGAGGGGAAGTAGTCACCAATGGGTACGAACCGAAGGGTGCGGGGAACTTTCTCGTCGTCAGAGACAAGCAGGGTCGTGAGTGGCACTACATGCACATGGCCCAGCGATCCGGCCTCCAAGTCGGATCAAAAGTGGTTGCTGGAGGAGCTGTCGGTGCCGTTGGGGCGACTGGTGCAGCGAGTGGACCCCACGTACAGATCGGACTGAACAAGCCGGAACTCGGCGTGGCCCTCAAGATGCCCGCCGGCAAGGCCGCGATCCAGCTCGCAGCAAAGCAGATCGGCCAGCCCTACGTGTGGGGTGGAGAATCCCGCAAAGAGGGTGGCTTCGACTGCTCGGGCCTTGTCCAGTGGACGTACAAGCAGCTTGGCATCAACCTCCCCCGCACCGCGGCCGAACAGTTCCAGGTGGGCAGGCCGGTCAGCAAGGCGAACCTCCAGCCGGGAGACCTCGTATTTCTCGAGCCGGGATCCAGCGGCCCGGGGCACGTCGTCATCTACGCAGGCAAGGGCAACGTCATCGCCGCCCCCCATACGGGGACCGACGTGCAGGTGCAGAAGCTCTCCTACGTGCTCGGCGACGGATGGGTGGGAGCCAAGCGAATCATCGGTACGCCCCACGCGAGGAAGCAGACGTGGGTGAACCCCATGAACTTCATCCGCACCAGCTACAAGGCGGGCTTCGGCAAGACCACCCAGATGCGCGTCTCCATGCTCGACATGCTGCCTCCCTCGGCCGGCGGCACGAACGGATCAGGGATGCCCGCGAACCCTGGCGGTGGCCTAGAGGAGAGCATCTACGCCCTCGGAGTGCCCGTGCCCCAGAGCGTGGACGCGGCTGTGACTCCTGGTGGCGGTACGGCCATCCCGTCAAACGCCGACAAGTGGCAGCAGATCATCAACTCGGGGCAGTCCGGACCTGAGACCAAGAACTTGGCACAGGACGCAGGCGCTGTCGTGGACAACTCACCCCCGCTCGCAGCTCTCTACAACAACTCGGGGATCACAGGCTAATGGCTGGCGAAGGACTCACCGGCAAGCAGGCCAAGAAGGTGCAGAACACGCAGCGGAAGGCGCTGCCGCCTCGCGGCACCGTCAACCCGCCGCCTCCCGCCGTCACCCACATGGCTCCCGATCCCGCCTCGGCGAGCGTCATGTACGCGAACAAGATGCAGGCGGAACGCCGGCCGCAGATCGAGGCTGCCCGTAGCGTAGAGGCCGCACGCACGCAGCAGACGCAGGCCCAGAAGGAACTCGCGGCCCGGGCTGACCAGAAGGCGTACCAGCGCCACATCGAGTTCGACCAGGCGCACGGCATCCAGCCCGACAATCAGGTGTACGGCAAGGACGACACGACCCTGCTCCTGAACGCCATCGGCTACACCGGCAACGACATGCGGGACTTCAACGCTCAGGTGTCGCGCATCAACAAGGTCTTCAATCAGGTGTACGGCTACGACCCGACGCCCGGGCTCGTGCTCGACCTTGTACGCTCGCCCGCTAGCGCCGACCCAGAAGCGCTCCGCAATCTCCTCCAGGGCACGCCCGAGCAGACCGTCACCCCACAACAGCAGGGGATGCTGGTTCGCGGCGGCGTTCTCGTACAGACCGATGAGCAGCGGGCCAAGGCTGGAGAGAAGGCGGGGCTCGACGCCGCCCTCCGGGCCAGCGTCTTCCTGAACGACCACCAGCCCCTCTTCGCTGCTGCCCAGAAGATCCTCGGGGCCACGAGAGACCGTGACCTGCTCCAGCGCTACCAGATCGGAGACCCCACCGCGGGCGCCCAGCTCGCTTCCATCGTCCCCGGCCCTGGCGGCGTCATCTCCGCAGTCACCCACCAGGGGGAACTTGCCAAGCGCTTCGGGTTCATGCCCTCCCAGTTCGCCGGCATGACGTGGCAGGAGAACCAGCACATCCTAGACAACGCTCTCGGTCGCACGACTGGTCCGGCTGCCGCACAGTTCACCGACTTCAAGAACGGGATGGCGACTATCGCCGACTGGCAAAAGCGGGCCAACGCGAAGTACGGCCTGAACCTCAAGGTGACGGGCGTTCTGGACGACTCGTGGGCGAAGGCGATCACTAGCCTGTCCCATACTCGTAGCTATGCCTCGCAGCTTCTCGCACAGGAGGCGTCTAACGCAGGCTTCGGAGGGAGCTTCGACAGCTTCAACGCCTTCGATGAGAGCGGCAACTTCGCAGGTAACTCGGATGGCCGCGCCGCGAAGGACGCGATCCAGCGGTACGTCTCGGCACAGAAGGGGCAGACCAAGTTCTTGAAGGACCACCCGTGGTGGCAGCAGGTGGGCCAGAACGCTCCGCTTCACTTCTTCGACAGCGGCGGTTGGTCTTGGGGATCGGGCGCCGACTGGATCCTGGGCGGTAGCGGGAATGGCGTCACGGCCCCGTGGAACAACCCGCTCGACACGCTCTCCGACGTGGCGGGCATCGCAGAGCACAGCCTCATCCGCGGCACGGGCGCCGCCTTCTCTGGTCTGAACGGCATCGTGGCCCAGGGAAAAACAGACGTGTGGGCGTGGCAGGCGATGGGGAACTCGAAGGCCGATGAGCGCGAGGTGGCAAAGCGCCTGACGGAGAGCGCGTCCTGGCTCAACCTCTTCGGCGCCTCCAAGCAGTTCACCGACAAGCACGAGGAACTGGACTTCGTGACCAACCTCGTCGGCGACCTCGTGGTGATGCGCCGCTTCGGCAGCCCCGGCGAGACGATCAAGCTCAACTCGACCTACGGCCAGGCGATGCGGGACGCGATGACAGGTCAGGATCTCTCCCTGGCCCGCTCCCTCGTGAAGCGTTCCAACTACGCGAGTGAGCGCGTCGGCCAGATGTGGAAGTGGGGCCGCGAGGGCAGGATGGGCAAGATGGAGTCGGCCGGCGACAGCATCCGGGCGGGTGACGCTATCGCTGCCCCCGAGTGGATCGTGGATCCAGAGTCGCGCTTCGGCACGCAGTTCGTGACCAAGGACGGACAGAGGCTCCGTCCGCTAGAGGATGGTGAGCAGATCCGTGAGGGAGATCAGGTGCATAGCTGGTACGACCTGCTCCACAACGACATGATCGACAAGGCGACCCACGAGAACATCGCCTCCTGGAACACCATCGTCCGCCAGCGGATGCTCGACACCTGGAAGTCCCCCACCGTCCCGGCTCGCAGCACCGCTCTCTTCCAGCGCGTACAGCGGCTCGGACTCAAGGGCCGCGCCCCGCTCTACACGGTCCACCCGCTCGCCTTCACCCGCGGCCGGACCTGGGAAGCGGTCTCCCACTACATGGATTGGGCGGATAAGAGCTTCGAGGATTCCGCGTTCCCCGGCACCGGCTTCCTCCACCAGATGCACCGCACACTCCGCGTCCAGTTCACCAAGGCCGCGAACCCCCGCGAGCTGCCCATCGCCGGAGCGAACCCGGACAACATCTTCCGTATGGCGATGGACGCCGGCATGTCTGCCCGCAAGTCTGAGGCGATGCAGCGGCTCTTCATCGAGGGCAGAGCAATGGGCGATAGCGCCCGCATCCTCAAGGCGACGAACGAGATTGCCAAGGCGGCTGCGGAGCAGGGGCGTGGTGATGTCATCGGCGGTGTGAAGAACATGTTTGCCGCCTTCGTGAACCGCGCCGAGGAGCACGCCAAGTTCACGGAAGCCACCCCCGATGAACTATTCGGCAAGAAGGGCTTGCTCACCCAGCGCAACTGGGCCGCGTTCCCCGAGGCTGGCACGACGCTCAAGAACGAGATTCGCCATATGGGTCTCCCGACTCGGGATGTCATGGTGAACGGCGAGTCCCACCTCTTTGTCCCCGGCATCTCCCAGCAGGAGGCGATGGACCTTGCTCGGGACGGGCGGGTACTGACCCCGAAGGGCGAGTTGTCGAACGGCGTGGTGCGGCCGGCGAAGATCAGCGGAGAGTCCTTGGACTCTTGGAATGTTGAACTTGGCAAGGAATCTCCAGTGTCGGATGAGACGTTGAAGAGCCTCCCGTTCGGCGAGGCGTTTGCCGGTACGCAGCATGAGTTCATTGCCCGCCGTCTAGCTGTAGCCCAGAACGAGGAGGAGCGAGCGTTCCTGTCCGAGAAGCTGGCTTCGGCGAAGCAGGCGCCCAGCCCGACGATCCCGGAGGAAGCGCTCCAGAACATCTCGGTGCCGACCCTGCTCCAGAGGAAAAACAACCCACTCACCAAGCTCACTGACTTTCTGAACCGCATCGGCATGATTCAGCGCCGCGCCATCCTCACGACTGACCCGGTACTCCTAGAGAAACATGGACTCACCGACAGCCTGCGCCGCGTGATCGCAGAAGGTGGCCCACTCAAGGTTGCTGTCAACCAGAAATACCGCAGGGACGCCCTCAAGTGGCTGGGACAGCCTGGCAACGAGAAGATGAAGGCGCTCTACGACAGCCTCCACGATCTCGCCAAGAACGGCGACTACCGCTATGACGTAGAGGGAAGAGGGGCAACCGCGCCGGCCGTCTTCTGGACGGGGGGCGCTCGAAGCGACTGGCTACACGCTGCTGCTGGCTACGTTGACCGTCGCCTCATGTCCGGCCCCTACCAGGCATGGAAGGTAGGCGGTCGCAGCGAGGTGCGCCGCTGGTTCACCGAGAACCCAGAGGGAATCAAACTCGCGGAAGCCGAGGGCTTCCCGGGAGACGAGGCGCACGTTCTCGCAGACATGGTGACGGACAACCTGGGCACGATCCAGGCTGCCGATCCCTCCTTCCTGCGCGAAGCCGAGGCAGTCCGCAACGGCGCCAAGGATGTCCGCAAGGCGCTCGCCAAATACATCGAGAAGCACAACGTCAACATCCCTGTCAGCGGCCACGTCCCGAACCCGGTATCGGGATTCTGGTTCAACCTTGACCGCGGATCAAACTGGCTCATCGGCAAGTACCTGACCGCGAACAAGTGGAACCGTGGCGGTCTCTTCGAGGACATGACCGGGCGACTCTTCCACGACTACGTGAAGGTGGGCACCGAACCCCAGGACGCGATGATGGCAGCTATCTCTCAGGCGAAGCTCATCAATCGCTACCACATGCTCGACCTCGCAGATGCCCTCAAGGTGGAACAGACGTTCCGATGGGGTGCCCTCTTCTTCACTAAGCACCGCCTCTACTGGAACTGGCTCGCCCAGACCATGCGAACGCGCCCCGAGTTGGCAGTAGCCCTCAACGACCTCCAGGGCAAGCTCGACACTATGGGCAAGAAGTTTCCCGGGCAAACGCCTGGCACGTTCACGTTCGAGCTTCCCTTCGTGGTTCCGGGCACTAAGCCGGCGGGCGGCAAGAGCCTCTACAGCATCCCATTTGCCCGACTGCTCTGGATGAATGAGTCGAGCGGGAACCCTGGGATGGCCTCCAACCTCATTCATGCTGGATTTACCGGGCAGACGGTATGGCCTGGCAAGGGGGCGGTTGAACTCACCACGATTGACTCGAACATCAACCAGCTCGCCATCATGGCTGAGTATGCGAATAGCTGGTTGGGCAAGTCTATAGTTGGAACAGCCGTTCAGAAACTTGTGCCCGGAGCGGGAACCATCCGTACCGCAGAGGGCATGGAGAAATCCATGAGCCTACAGGACAGGCTTCGCTTCCGGGGCATCGTCTCTCGCGTTCAGGGTAGCTACTTCGCAGAGCACCACCGCTACATGGATCCAAACGACGCGGCAGCTGTCGCCCTCCAGCACATGTTCGTCACCGGCATGTGGAGGAACACCGCCTTCACTGGTGGGTACGTCGAGGATCCCCGCATGACCACCGAGCAGGACGCGGTGTGGAAGCGGTACAACGAGGAGCCTAGCCCCCAGAAGCGCGAGGCTCTGCGACAGGCCAACCCCTGGATCGACAACATGCTCGGCGTCTACTACTCCACCCCGAAGCAGCACACGCTGGGCCAGCAGTTGTGGAACCAGTATTCGGCTCTCCGGGCAGAGCACGAGCAGCGGCAGGACGCCCTCCTCGCAGACTTCAAGGCGCACCCAGACCACATCGGAGACCTCTTCGGGAAGAATTGGAACGCGGAAGGCAAGCGGTACGGCGATGCCATCACCCAACTAGAGGATCAGGCGAAAACGATGGGCGCTAACGACTGGCTCACCCAGTTCAAGGGCGACCACTTCGCCCAGATCCACAAGCTCTTCGCAGCGCAGCTCCACCAGATGTACGGCATCCCCCTCACCAAGGCTGAGCACATTGCCAAGGGTGGGCGCCCGAGTTGGGTCCAGCAGTACCGCGACATGCTGAATGGACCGCTCTCGGAACAGACGATTGCAACGCTCCCGCCGGAGGATCAGCAGAGCGCCAGGGAGACGGCGGCTACCTACCGGGCGATGATCCGGCCGTGGAACAAGGAGCCCAGCACAGAGGCTGACACGCTCCGCAACAAGTATTTCACGAGTGTCTATGGCCCGTGGGTGACGCGCCGCGATAAGTGGTTCCAGCAGGCCGGCCGGGAAGACAAGAACGATCAGGGCCGCACGTTCGACGCGATGCGTGACTGGATGGACAGGCAGGATCACCCCTTCACGGTGAATGGCATCGAGTTCCCGAGTCCGATTCGCGCACACTTCGCCATGCTCCCCGTCGCGGCCCAGACCCAGTACCGTCGTAACATCTTGACGAAGAACTGGGGCTGGCTCTCCAAGTTCGACAAGGGGCTCCTCGGCAGCCCCGTAGACCAGACCGTGCAGGACGGGTGGACGTACTACAACAAGACGATCTACGACGCCATCGGCGGTCCGCAGGGCACGATCCACCAGAAGGGTGTCCACCCCCAGATTGACGACATCGAAGCCCTCAAGTACGCCCAGTACGTGGACAAGCAGTACCCAGGCTTCCTCCAGGACTACGTGCAGGGACTCACGCCTGTCTACAGCCGCCTTGGATCTGCGAACCTTGGAAAGACAGCGGGCGCCCGCTCGACGTGGCAGACGTATTTTGGAAAGGTGGCCCAGATAGCCGGTTGGTACGCGGATGTAGCCGGAGCCGCCGGAGTCACCGAGGGTGGTCAAACCTTCAAGGGCAATATGGGTCCAATAAATCACGACCCTGCATACATGGCCGTTCGCGCCAGCCTCTTCCGTAAGCAAATCTGGGGCGATCTCATGCAGACAGGTAGGCAGGGTGTCTATAACGGCACCCCCCTAGCCCGGGTGCCTGACGACGAGTACCCGCAGGGTGGCGTCCTCTACCAGATGGCGATGGCGCAGCCAAACCGTGACTTCCGCCAGGAGTTCCGCCAGTGGCTCATCGCGGATCCCAACTTCCTCTACAAACTATTCAGTAACGGAGGATAGCGTCCGTGCTATATTCTAAGTAGTGGCTAACGACACCCAAAACACCAACAACCCCCTCTCGGGACTACTCGCTGGCAGCAGCGGCGGTGGCCCCACCAATATGGTGTGGGACAACCTCACCGGCCACGAGAAGGCGACTGCCTGGGGCTCGATCAACGACATCTTCGTGCAGATTCTCGGCCGGCAGGCCACGCTCGCCGAGGCGAAGAAGTATTACAACGAGGGGATCTCGAACTACGCGCTCGGGCAGCAGTTGATGATGAGCAAGGAGTTCACCCACACCGCGCTCTTCAACCAGCTCAAGCGCAGCTACCACTACGAACTCGCCCAGTTCCTCGGCACGCCGTACAAGTTGAAGGACAAGCTGGTGCAGAGCTTCGCCGCCCACAACTACACGACGACCGACATCCAGGCATGGGTCTACGCCCACAAGAACGTCTACATGCAGTCGAACGACTACAAGACGCGGGTAGCCCAGATGAAGGATGTCTACAGCCAGGTCTTCGGGGTAGACCCCTACGCGCAGGCGCCCGACACGCACCACAAGGTTTGGACGGACACGAACAAGAAGAAGCCCGGGTTCCAGGGCGGCTTCCAGGTCGAGTTCGACAACCCGCTACTGCACCACGTCCAGCAGGCTGCGCTCCACTTCCAGACTCCCGACCAGTATCGCGCCTACCTCCAGGGCACTCCTCTGTATAAGCGCCAGGTGCTCAATCAGGTTGACGCGCAGAAGCAGCCGGATGCCGGCTTGTCACTGACTCCGGCTGGCCGTCCGGTGCAGAGGGCTCTGAATCCGCATGGCACCATGGCCGACGTAGCCCAGTAGGGCTAGCAGCCGCCGATGCTGTACGCAAGGCTGTTGTAGGCGATGTCTGGCGATGAGCCCGCGAAGAGCACATCAGCATGTAGCCGCCACTGGTGACACGCGATGTCAGGGAGAGGATTCCAACTGTTTGTGCCAGAATGCTCGGTTCCTCCATTGTAGGAGGATCCGGGGTCTGGGCGGTCGGCCACACAGTAGGGGTGGGTGAGGGCGGTACAGGTTGAGGTGGCCCAGGTGCCGTCAGACAACTTCTTCTGGAGATAGAGGATCAGGTGATAATCCTCATTGTTGGCCCCTCCACATTTGAAGTCCCAGCTTGTATTGATGTGATTGAGCTGTACCGACCAATCGGTTAGGGCTAGGTCGTGCGTTGTGCAGGTCGAGTTGGCGGCAAGCGCGGATGCTGGTGCCGCCAGATAGGCGCACGCAGCGGTCAGTAGTAGCACAACAAACTTGGACACCCGCACGAGAGCATTGTAGCACACACATGCTATACTTGGACCATGAACGAAACTAACACCACAGACGACATGGAGACTGGCGACGATCTCCTCGATGACCTTGACGACGACCTCGCCGACGAGGAGCAGCCCGATCCTGAGACGGTGGCGGAAGAGCCCAAGGCGAAGGCCAAGCCCAAAGTGGCTGCGGCGCCGAAGGAGGATCCGGGCCAGGCAGAGTTCGTCACCGCTAGCCTGAACGCTCTCAAGGCTGCGTGGGTGTCAGAGGCTAAGGCCGCCGGCCATGTCGCCGCCGACTTCGATTCAATCGGCCTCGCAGGGTTTGACGACAACGCGAAGACTGCGTTCCTGACGACCGCTGCCTCCTCGCACAACAAGCGGGTAGAGGAGCTGGCCGCTCAGGGCTTCGTTTTCCAGCCGCGGGCGACTGAGGACGCTATCGACCAGCAGCGCAAGGGCGAGTGGGGCGCTACAGGCCCCGGACTCGCTGCCGCTGGTGACGAGAAGCTGAATGAGCAGGTGGCGTCAGAGGTTGCGAAGGGCAACGTGCGAGCCGTGATCGAAGCGCTCCCCGATCTGGGCACGTTCTTCGTCAAGGGCCGACGCTAGTGGACCGCTGCGAGCATGGGTATCTACGCCTCACATGTGGCGTGTGCCAGCGCCACTCCGACCGCTCGCTGCGAGCCCAGTCCGCCCCGGTCATGCAGAATGGAAACACGATAAACCTCGGCGATGTGGTGGCTAGGGCTACTGAGCGCGTAGCACGCACCGCTCACACAGAACAACACTAGCGCTCAAAAAGCCTGCGGCTTATAGCATAAGCGCTATACTTGGGGTGTGATCGAGCCCTCGGGTAACAAGGTAAGCCTGCCCCCCAATCGCCAGTCCAAGGTTCCCGGCCTCGGCATGGATCAGCGCACTACGAAACAGTCGATCATGCCTGGCTGCTCGAACTCTCAGGCCCAGGACGACGCGGGCTACGGCAGCCTCGGACTCGGAGGCATCACCGACAACCAGCCTGGTCACACCGTCCGCCTCTCCTCCTGCGCGAAGGCAGCTCAGGACTCTGGCAGTAACGCTGCCGGCTTCCAGGGCATTGCGGGTGAACTAAACAAGGGAGCGGGTGCGGGCGGATCCTTCAACTGGCATCCCGCTCAGGATTCTTCGATGAACGGCCAGAAGAGCGTGGATGGGAATAGGACTCCTGATGGTCGCACGATCACGGGCGACAACAAGGACATCGGCACCTCGAATGGGATGCTCTTCCCGGGGATCATTGAGTAACCACATCCTTCTCATCATTTGCACGATTTGCCTCGTCATCATCGCCGTCAAGGCGTTGATCTGATGGCAAAGAAGAAGCCGCGGAAGCGGCCCAAGAAGACAAGCGCCTACTAGGCGCCTATAACTACCGCGGAAGCGACCGCGAATCGGCGTCTCGCCCGACTTGTATCAACTGCTGGATCTGGTCGAGGGGATGTCAGCGGATCGTAGAGGAGCCAAAGCGGAACCCTGAAAGAGAGGTGAATTCCTTTGGCTCTTAGCTCTACTTCCTTCCTCGCTAGCTTCGACATCACCGACAAGACGCAGGAGTACGACATCTCTCCCGTGCTCCTCGCCGCGCTGATGAACGATACTGGTGTGCTGGGCGTGATGCCGGTCGGCTCGCCGACGCAGGACACGACCCACTATTGGAACGAGATCGCGCTGAACTCGGGCACGGTCACGGTGGACGGTACTGGTTACAACTCGGCCTCCACCTCCCCGTCGCTCGCGTCTGGTCATGGCGCCCGCCTTCGTGTCGGTGCTCTGCTCAAGAACCTCGCGGGTGGCGATGTGAACCCCGAAGTTGTGCAGGTCACCAACATTGCTGGTGACGCTCTGACTGTCGTTCGTGCTTACGGTGGTACTACCGCCGTGACCGCGACGTTCGCCGCGAACGGTGTGCTGACCATCATCGGCCAGCCGCTCCAGGAAGGTTCCGACATTCAGAACGACGTTACGCAGGTCCCCTCGGTTGCAAGCAACTACACGGAGATCTTCGAGCGCTCGATCCTGATTACTCGTAACCAGATGAAGCGGCCGATGGCTGCGATTGCAGACATGCTGGTGCAGTCGATCCATGACCGCACGATGGAGCTTAAGCGCGAGCTTGAGAACTCGGTTATCCACTCCCGCCAGTCGGCTTCGGCTGGTTCGGACACGGTGTACCGCACGTTTGCCGGCCTCCTCCAGCTCATCACTCAGACGACTTCGATTGGTGCTACCTTCCAGTACACCCACTTCAACTCGATGGTCAAGTCTGTTGTCGATGCTGGTGCGGCCGACGACATCTCTCGCCTCGTGTTCGTCGCTCCTACCAAGGTGCGGCAGTACATCTCCACGTTCGACGCTTCGAACCGGCGCCTGGTCGAGTCTGACCGGCGGGCTGGTTACTATGTCGAGCAGCTCGTGTCTGACCTCGGCGTGGTGGTCGATGTCGTGACCTCGAACTACCTGGGGAACACGACTCCGTTCCGCAGCATCCTTGTTGATGCTGGGCGTACCTCGCTCATCCCGTTCCAGGACGACACCTTCAAGCTGATGGCAGCCCAGGACTGGGTTGACGGCGTGAAGCGCAGGGTTCTTGGTGAGTGGACGCTTGAGCTGCGTAACGCAGCTTCGGCGCACAACGTCGCCACGAACATCACCTAACAGCAGTCGGGGGCCATCGACGGGTGGCCCCCGAAACTCCTTCCCTTGCATAGCACACACGCTATGCTATAGACGTGCCCACTCTGCAACCTAAGAATAGTGTCCCTCGCAGTTGCCCATCGTGTGGCGGTACGCATATGGGTGGCGAGCGCGGACCCGTCAAGTGCCTCTCCACCCCGACGCAGCCGGCGACGATCATCCGCAGCACCGCTCCCACCGGTTTCCAGTCGGGAGCGACATCGTTCCGGATGACCGGATCCTTCTCTAGCAACGGGTTCAGAAAGGAGGCGAAGGATGCCTAAGCGTAAGCAGGCTCCAGTCTCTAAGGCTAAGGGCGTGTACGGAGTGCCGTTCTCCCCGGGGGCGCCATCGGGCAGTCCGGCCGGAGCACGCCCGAACTTCCAAACCACGACTCGGGACGGTCGAGACGTGATCCCGCGGCGCACCGTGAACGGTACGGGGCGCACCAACATGTTCTTGCAAGGGGGATTGGACGGCTAGGTGAGCGTAGCTGTCAACACTCTCGGGGATCGTCTCCGCAGAGTCGTAGGGGACTGGCCGGCGATGGATGTCATCACCAGCTCTCCGAACACGGCTGCCACGTCCTTTACCAGCGCGAACACCGCTGCGTACAAGGTGGGGAATGTCCTCGCCATCGACCAGGAACTCTTCTTCGTCACCGCGGTAGGCGCTACTAGCATCACTGTGAGCCGTGGCTGGCGCGGGTCCACCGCCGCCTCCCATACGTCGGGTGCCGCTGTCCTTTTCAATCCACGCTTCGGACCCGCCGAGATCCTCGACGCCTTGAACGAGGGGTTGCGTGCCCTCTGGCCGTTCTTCTTCAAGCGAATCTCGGATGAGACGATCACGACGACGGCGGACACTCAGGCGGACTACGCCCTGCCCACATCCTTCGGCGAGTCAGGCTTCGTCACCCACATGGAGATGTTGTTCCCCGGCCTTTCGAATGATGGGTGGCGTCCCTACCGCTGGTTCCGGCACTTCGAGAGCAGCTCGGTCAGGACGATCAGCCTCATCCGCATCCCCCCGGTCGGCACGAAGCTGCGCCTCATCGGCATCACGAGCTTCACCACCGACCTCACCTATGGTGGAAATACCGACACTGGCCTTAAAGACCCGGGAGTAGCTGCCCTCATCATCTACGCGCAGCACTACCTGACGCTCATCTCTGAGTCGCAGCGCCTCAACAGTAACGGTTCGGTGAACCTGGGGGCGGGTGCTAATCCGATGGGGGCGAACCAGCAGCTCTCCCAGTACCACCTGACCCGCTTCCAGAACTGGTGCCAGCAGCACGGGCAGCGCTATCCCACTTGGCGGACTCGTAGGCGGATCTAGATGGCGCCCTCGCAGAATCCTGGGACGCCAGCACTAAACCCCCCACCCCCGGGCGAACTACAGTCACTCGCAGATACCGCCTCGGCTACCGACAACTACGATGTAGTTATTGGCGGCACCGGCTTCATGCTGTGGCGCGGACAGGACGACACCGAGCCTAGCAGCCTCTACAAGCAGGAGCCCGCCGACTACACCTACTCTCCCGTCTTCATCGAGCGGGCGAACGTGCAGGGAGACCTGGGGGACAACGCCCAGGACTTCTACATGACGTTCACGCAGAGGGATTGGAGTGGTGGTCTGGGCCAGCGGTACTTCCGCAACCAGGATCCTCAGAAGACGATGTTCTGGGATGGGACGAACGTCATGCCGACGAATATCCCGGGAGAGTTGCGACTCGGCGTGCAGGAGGTGACGGCTTCTGGTGTGGCTACGAGCGGCACAAACTACCGCGTCCTCCAACAGTTCCTCTACTACCTCGATACGCGCAACTCGATGCTCTCTGCGCGAGGGTTCATCATCAAGTTCGAGGCAGCCTTCACGAACACCACCATCACCTACCAGCATAGTCGCGACGGCGGGGCTACGTGGACCACTCAGAACGTCAGCTCCGACTTCATCCCCACCGACCTCTCTGATGCCGTCGTCGGCGAAGACGGCAACATCTACGTCTTGGAGGGTGGCTCTACCACCATCACCATCCACAAGATCGGCGGTCCGAGTGTCGCCACGCTCGCCTGGGATAATTCGACAAAGATTTCAGGGCTTTCCCAGGGAGCCAACGCCCTGACGTACTGGAACGGCTTTCTCTATGTCGGCGACCAGAACGCGCGGCTAATCAAAGTCACCAGCCCCAGCACCACCTCTACCGGATCGGTGATCCGCGACCTTGGAGGCGGTCGCATTGTTCAACTCCTCGCCACGCCCGAAGGCATCTTCATGTTGTACGCCTCTCCTCTCGGCGAGTACCGAGTGTACCTGTATAACGGGACTTCTGTTACCCAGGTGTACACGCTGCCTACGTCGTTCAAGTCTAACTTCACAGTAGAGCAGATGGTCAACTACGCGGCCACGGGCGGCGCATACCAAACCATTCACGCTATGTCATACCAAGATGGCGTCCTCTACATCACCGGCCTTATGCCAACAGAGAGTTACGCTCGTTCAGACCGAGAGAACTGCCCCCTCTCCACTGTGCTCTGCTTCTACTCGGCAGGCAACTCGGGGATCATCTGGCAGTCAGATGTCTACTCGCACCACAACTACGAAGTGGGAGCCGGCGGGGCATCTATCTCCTGTCCCGGAGGAATGATCGTATTCGCCGACATGCCGGCACTCAGGTTGATGGCCTATGACACGGGCACGGGAGGCATCGCCCCCATCGGCGCTGTGACTAACTTCCAGGTACAGGCCGCTTCGACCCAGACGATTGCAGGTACATCAAATAGCCTCGCCACTACGGTTGCGATCAATGGTGATCTCAGATCTGGGGATGTCATCGTTTCCAACGGAACCAACGAGAAGGTGCTCGTGCTTTACAAGGCTGCCGTCACGAGTACCAACTCCTTCATAGTTCTCCGCGGCTATGCAGGCACGACGCCATCGAATAGCACCTTCGTCAGTGGCAACACCATCGCCACCACGAGCCCCATGCCTCCTCTTGGGTGCTTCGCATACGACCGAGATAACAATGTCCTATTTGCTTCGTGGAATACGGACGCCGCCTCGATTCAGACAGGTGGAGGTACCCACCCCTACGTCAACAAGTACACCTACTGGAAGTTCCGCCCCGGCCCAGACTATAGCGGCAGCGCATACAACGGCCTCGTCGCAAGCAGCCAGTTCGACTTCGACTCTTCCCTCCAAAAGTATTTCCGTAGCGTAGCCTGGGACGGAGAGACGATCCAGTTCCCCAACCGCACAGATGAGACGGCGGGAACGGTAGACCTCTACTACAAGCTGAACGGAGTGGCGAGTAACACGACCGATACGGGTGTGGTCGCAGTCCAGACAGGAGCCACCCCCGGCACCTTCTACAACATCAACGCGACGGGGCGCAGCATCACGATCCTAGCCCAGCTCAACGCTCCCGCAGGTTCGGGCGCAGACCCGATCAGCGTCGGCCCCATCGTTAGGCGCATCGCAGTCAAGGGCGTACCGATCATGCCCGGGTTCAGGATGCGGAAATACGCACTCGCGATGGAGAACGAGATCACTACGAAGCAGGGCTACCCCGAGTCGAACACGCCGGCCCAGCTCCGCAAAGCCCTCGAAGCTCTCATCACGGCGAACACCCCTATCACCGTCTCCGACAACTCGATGACGAACGTGAGCATGGTGTTCACCCCGGAAGACTGCAAGATCAGGGAGATTCGGGCCAACGAATACGTCGCCTACGTGTCGCTGAGGGAAGTCTAGTGGCGAAGATCGTGAACCGGGGCGACCGCCCACGCATGACTATCCGCCCAGAGCTGCCTGTCCATATCACTGAGCGGAAGCAGATCAAGTCTGGGCATCGAGGAGTCACCTACCAGTGGCTCCCCAGCGGATTGTCTCTCCGCATCGTCACCGCTACGGGTCAGACGGGAGCCCTGAGCCCTGGCGTATCGGGAGCATCAGCAGTCAACTCGCACCCCCCAGACGCTACCGGGGTCATCATCATGCTCACGATCAACGCGAACACGAACACGGCGGGCCAGGCGCGAGGCATGATCTTTCGCGACATCAACGGTACGACCGGCCAGGACGCTGCCCTGCACGTCTCTCAGGAGATGGGGAACAACACTTGGAAGTCACGCATCGTCGGCGTCTGCCCCTACACGGATGGCGGAGTCTATTGGGGTACGGAGACTAACGGCACGGTGAACTACGACTTCCTCGTGGACATCGTAGGGTGGGTGTTGGAATAGACGTGGGTACTAACGGCGACCCCAATCCGATCGATACGAGCGTGCGGTTCACCGTGAAAGAATTGCTTGCAGAGATGAAGCAGGAGACTGCTTCTAGCCTTGCCAACATCGAGGGTAAGATCGACGCCCTTGGCATGAGCATCCAGGGCAAGGCGGACGCCTCGGTGGTTATCGAACTCGCCGGCCGGGTCGCTCAACTAGAGCGCGAGTACGCGAAGGACACTGGGGAGACCGAGTATCGCCGCTGGGTGATGCCGAGCGCTCTCGCCATCGCCATGCAGGTTGTGGGTTGGGGGCTCGCCTACTCCTGGTGGGGCACCCCGCATTAGTGCCCCGCCCCAGTAACCTGTGCGGGTGTCCCGGGGCGAGGCCGGCGGACACTAGCACAAGTGGGCGCCTAGCTCCCCACTGTGGGGTTGTATCGACCCACCGTAGAAGTTTGCTAGACGCCCATGTGGAAGCCTAGCAGTCTCAAGATCGGGTAGAGCAGGGCGACGAAGAAGGCGCAGGAGAGGGCCAGTTCGATGCAGAAGAGGGCTACCTGTCTAGCCAATACTGCTGCGCCATAGCGATGATGAACCAGGGCACGAGCACGGCGGCGGCTAGGAAGATCGCCCCCAACACGGTCTGGAGCCAGAGCTTCGGACCATGCGGCTGTCGTGGATCCACGGAGGCGATCATAGCACCGTCCGCACCTGCACGCTAGACTCTCCCCGAACACTATTGACTAGGCGGAATCCCGCACCAGGATTCAAACCAAGTCAACTCTACTGCTGGTAGAGGCTAGACTATCCCCCAATAGGGGGATGGACCAAGACCAATCTGGAGGTAGCCTGCAAACATGGACATTTTCGATGCGTACCTAGCCGAGATGCGACTGCTCCAACGGAAGCCCCAGACCATCACCACCTACCGCCGGATCGTCTCCCAGTTCCGAGACTCCCTCACCGTCCCGCCGGCCGAGGCGACCCGGGAGGATGTCCGAAACTTCCTCCTCTCCTCGGGCTGGGCTCCGAGCAGCCAGCGCCTCGCCCTCGCCTGGCTCCGAGCTGCCTACAACCACGCGGTAGACGAGTTGGAGTTGATCGAGAAGAGTCCATGCCGGAGGATCAAGTTGCCGGCGATGCCGCAGAAGGTCGTGCGGACGATCCCGAACCGCGTGCTCCGCGAAGTCAAGGCGGGGATCCGCAGCGAGGCCGATCATCTCCTCTTTTGCGTCTACTGCTACGCGGGGCTGCGGAACATCGAGGTGGGTCGTCTCACCTGGAACGATGTCATCTTCTCGGAGAACGTCCTCCATGTCCACGGGAAGCGTGACAAGTACCGGCTCGTGCCGATCCACCCAGAGTTGCGAAAATCTTTGCGACGTGCGAAAATGATTTCGCCCTGGGTTTTCGGGTCCAGTTCAGGACCAATCGCCCGGAGTACGCTCCACGCAAGGATGAAGCGGTTGGCTGATGGCCGAGACATCCGCAACCACGACTACCGCAGGACGTTCGCATCGTCCCTTCGCGCCAATCGTGTCGATCCCTATGTGCGGGATGCCATCATGGGGTGGACTAAAGAGGAACAATTTGCACAAGCCTACAATGCTGTGAGCGCCCGAGAGCTACAGGACGCTATCTTGTTGGCTTATGCGGATGACCCCGTATAATAGGCAGGCCGGAGGGGGGCGCGGGACAGGCGTGTGTCCCAGTTCCCCCTCCGGCCCGAGTCCCAATTCTAGCGCACCTGTTGCCAAAGGTGCAATTGGGTACTTACGCAGACACCCGGCCGGGAGCTAGGTAGCCAGCCGCGAAGACCACGAGCGTATCCACCGCCCCCTGAACCGCAGCCGGAACATCGAACCCGAACTGGGAAGCGATGGCGGCGGCAGCACCAATGAGGACGGATGCAGAAACAGATGCCTTGACCTTGGGATGAATCACTAGGAATCACCCCCTTCCTTAATGATCTGCTGGGTGAGGGCCGCGTAGCCCGCGGTGTCCACAAGGTTGTCGAGCCCATGCAGGTTCGACTCGCGGATCACCTTCATCCAGATCATGCAGAGGGGCACCTTCCGAGCAGGCACCTCGAAACCGAGGATGTGCGACCACCCAACCGCCACCTTCTCAGCCTCGATGCTGTAAGCGCCATAGGCATCTCGCCGGCTGCCGTTGATGGCGCTCTTCGCTCCGTCTAGAACAGTGTCAACCACCATGTTGTTGTGGCCCTCCGTTTCCAGCCGCATACACGGCGTCGAAGTCGTACCACTCCATCACCAGGCCGAGAGCCATGTAGATGCGCTCAACCATGTCCCACCTGGCGTAGCCACCATCCTTGCGCCACCGGAACAGGATGCGCCGGTCGTTCAAGTGAAGCTGTGGGAGGATCTCGGTCTTGAGGTCGCCGATCTCAAGCACGGGCGGAAGCACGTCATCCACCTTGAGCCACATCTTGTTGAGGGGTCGTAGCTCTGGATCTGGGTTGATCTCCGGGTGGTACTTGCCCTTCTCCCGGTACACATAGGCTCGCTGCGAGATGCGCCGGCATGTCAAGCATTGCCTTCGGCCGTGCACCTTGTTGATGTGCGTGTTCTCTGGAGTCAGCTCGTGGCCGCGCTTGCAATGCGACCGGGGAGCGGGTGCGGGACCACGGTGCCTCCCGGGGACACAACGGCCACTCCACCATCCACGAATCGTGTTGTATGGAATCCCCGTCTCTCTCTCCGCTTCTCGTGTAGACATCGAGCCTTTCAGTTCCATCGCCATCCGGTAGCTACGCTCCGGCCATTTCGTCTGTGCCACTAGTACGCCTTACCTCCATACCGTAGTTTACCTTCATACATAGGGATCTGGGTAACATGGTGCGCCCCAGACTTGTTGCTGATCTCAACCATCAGGATCCCCTGCGTCCAGTTCGGCTTCCCCGTGATGTAATCCGGCGTAAGCCTGCACATGCACCCCGAGACTGACCATTGGAGAGTCCGATATGCAACCCGAGTGGCCTGCTCTGCTCGGTGTACGTGTCCACTGATCCCGCTGACCATGTTCCCGAGAAGTTCGTTTCGAGCTGTCCCTCCAGGAATGGCTGATACAACCGTGCCGTGTTTAACAAGGAAGTCAGGTCGGAGTAGAAAACCACACCCGGGGTGGAAGTTGATCCCGAACTCGTCGTAGCAGAACAGAGCTTCCGGCCTAAGAGCTTTGAGGCTAGCCAGAGCGCGGCCCTGACGCGCCACGTACGACCGTATACGGTTGTCATGGTTACCCTCCACCTCATCTATCACCGCGTCAGGGGCGGCGTCACGCACCCGCTTGCGGAAGTCATTAGCCAGGTCGATCTCCCACTGGAGCGTGTCGAGCCGTTCATAGCCGGCGTTGAATCGGGAGAGCTGGAAGAAGTCGCAGACATCTCCGCCGATCACTACCCGGTCGGGCTTCTCCCGCTTGATGAGCTTGATCGCAGACGAGATAACCTTGTCGTCCTGGTAGGGGTAGTGCTGGTCGAAGAGGGCTACGACCTTCTCGCTGCTCTCGCCGGCCGGGGCTACGAGTTGGGCCTCGCCGTACCCCCACTCGGAGCCCTTCGCGCCCGGGATGTGGTTGGCTCCCTCCGGTCTGGGAGTCTCGATGGAGTGGCGTAGCTTGGCCCTGCGGATGCTGGCTTCATCGGTGTGGATCTCGTTCGCCATCCAACGGTTAGAGCGCCCTTCGGCTGTCCACACGCGGATGTCTTCGATATGTCGCTCCGCCTTACCCTGGCTCACTTGCGGATCCCACGGTCGCAGCTCGGACAATGCCAGATCGGAAGCGCCTTACGAATCGTGCTTCCCACTCGAACCATCTGCCTGCCACACGGCATAGGGGGTTCGCGGTCACTCTTCGACACCTTCATCTTGCAGATCACCGATTCTCTTCGATCATCCGAGGCAGCGAGTCGATAGCCTCACGCAGCAGACGGTCATCCTCAGCACCGAGTAGATCTTCCAAAGCCGAAGCAACCTCCTCAAGCAACTCATCGAGTTTGTCCTTCACCTTCTGTGGAACATCCATCCTGCCGTACCGCAACCCACAATCACCACACCTAAACCCGAGATCCCACACCGTTCCACCCCAGGCGGTACGGCTCTCAGCTACGCGGAGATCAGTGTCCTCATAGGTCAGGTAGTTGATGAAGCGCGTGCTGCAACCCTTCGGGCAGCGCAACGATTCCAGTGGGTCACTTGCCATGCCGCTTCCGCCGGCTGATCGTGACGCTCCGAAGACTCTGGAGTAGGCGGTGGTGGCGAAACCAACGGAGCACGCCGCGGCGATGGGGAAACCGGCGAATCACCCGCCTCTTAGTGCCAGATGCAGACGTAGCGATCACCCACATAGGCTTGCGCCTGCGCTTCGGATGGGGAGTCCCATCCACGCCCGGGATCCTCCACACCTTGCGAACAAGGTTCACCGGATGCTGCACTTGCGTCACCCTGTCCCCCCAGTTGCCGTCAATCGTGGTGACGAATCCGGGAGGGCCATGCGAGAGGAGGATGCCGGTATGTCCGCTTCCGATGTTGAAGTCCACGACATCGCCGGCCTGTGCGAGCGCGAGGCTGATCGGCGGATGGTGGTTGGCGAGGTCGTGCGCCCCCGCGCTGTTGTAGGCGAGGGGTACGCCACAGTCCTTCGCCACCTTGCAGATGAAGGCTGCACACCACGGCCAGCCGGTGCCGGCGAGGAAGGTGGAGTGCTGGCATTGCTCTACGAAGAAGCCTCGGTTCGAGCCGAGAGGATTCTCGTGGAGTCCGAGGAAGCTGTGCGCTCGGTTGACGATCCGCTCGCCAGGAACCATCAGCACGTCACCGTACTATCGGGAGAGAGGGCAGTCGTAATCAGGAAGTCATCGCTCTTGCGACGAAACGCCTCCCTGATCCTCCACTTGTACGCACACACCGGCCGCGAGGACGTAAGCCCATCCCCGTTGTCCCAGTATCCGGTGAAGCCTGCGGGCGTGCCCGTGGTCTCGTTGTAGGTGTGCGATGAGCCCACCGTCCACCCGGTGGTACAACTCGGCGGGACACAGAGCTGGTTGGTGACACACTGAGCCCACGCGCCGCCGTCGAAACACTGGGCGGTGAATGTGACGTACCACGCGCTCGTGCAGGAGGCCGTCATCTTCGGCGCTACGAGTACGATCCAGTTAGTTCCATCATCGGTCGCCTGAGTGCTGGAGAACTGTGTCGTGATGGTGCATGTCGGGTTCGCTTCCGCGACGGGAGTGTTGATGACGCCCGCTACGAAGACCGCGATCAGTACGAGTAGTCGCTTCACATTGACCCCACTGGCAGCTCGTTGTAGAATTCTTTGTCCATCCGGTAGGCATCTAGTGCCCGAAAGATCACGTCGCCCGTGCCCCACTGGCTCTTCGCAATCACATCAGCGACCGCGCCGGCCGACACGTTCGGGCTTCCGAGGATGAAGCGGAGCGCATGGAAGTTATCCTGTAGCAACGTTGCTACAGTCGCGTCGATCCCCGCTTCGAGCGTCCCATAGTTCCTCACGCCTACACTGTTCCAGTCGGGGGAAACAACCTGGGAAGTCTTGAGCGTCGTGCAGAGCGGGTTGTATGCAGGCCCGTGTTCGCCATCGTTCGGAGCGATCCCCGACTCGGCGAGGCACCACGCGACGACACAGTTGACGGCGTGCGGTGGGGGCACCTTTCCGGTTGCCAAGTGGATGACTCGGTGAGACCAGTGCCTTCGTGTTGTGACGCTCATGGGTCTAGTCCTCGTCTCTGTCGTTTCTGGATGTACGGGCTTGCCCGTCGTCGTCGCTACCCATTGTATCAGGTCTTGGTCCAAATCCCAGGTTGAGCTGCTTCCCCCGGTCATGCGCGGCTCGCTGCGACTCCTGGATCTTGTGCCACGCCTTGCGCTCTTCGACTGTCAACTGATCCTCGTATTCGTTCAGGAGTGTGCTAGCGATCTCGTGGAGCTTGTAGTTCCAAGGCCCACCATGCTTCTGGTGCAGCCGGTGCCCCACCTCACAAAACCCGCAGGGTGCGAGCCCTTTCTCGTGGAGTTCGAGCCAGCCGTCATCGAGGCAGAAGACGCATAGCTCGCCTTGGGTAAGGTTGTGTCTGAGTTCGGCCATTTTCAAAAATTCTCCGGCGGATCTTTGTCTTGTAACGTTTGTTGCAATACGTTGAAGGGGGGATTCTCTAGGTAGTCGGCGGCTGATCGCAGCCACTCGGGCGTGACCCAGTATCGAAGAGCTGCGTTGCAACGAAAACATAGGACACCCCGCAGGCGCATCGCTTTATGATCGTGGTCGAGGGCATGTCTTCGCGTGCCAGGTCTACGGCCACATATAGCGCAGCCTCCTCCTTGGAGCAGGAGCAGGTCGGGGTAGAACTCTCGATGGGCTCGGACAAGGGCTCGGTGCTGAGAGGTTCGGGTGACACGCTTCCTCCTCGCCATTTAGTTCCCACGAATGTCTCGTAGCAACATGGTCGAATCACGTCCGCTTCCAAGCCTTCTTCAATGCCTCCCGATCCCACGCAGCCTTAGTCTCACTCCGCACCACCGCCAAGAAGTAGGCGCTCGGATCTCGCAGCCTGTCCTTCGGCTTCTGGTCGGGGCGCCAGCTCTGCTTGTCCTTCACCGCAGCCCACGCCCGCTCGCAGATGGTACGGTCAGTCTGTACCGCTGTCTGGATGTCAGGATGAATCGTCGTCTCGCATCCAGCTCGGACAGACCAGAACCTCATCTCCGCTTCCCGAGGGCTAATCTTCCGCGGTGGCATAATCGTCCACAGTCATCTGGCCGGGAGGCACCACAGGCAACCCATTCTCCGGCTTCTGCACGATCACGTAGCCCGCGGCATCGAGACGCAGAAGATCAGAATGCAAGATGTCCCAGTACCACGCCTTATCCCCCACGCTCACGAAATGTGGATGGTCTTGGAGCAGCATGTCGGTGACGTGTTCGTACATCCTACGCTTCGGCTTCCACAGCACGAGCAGAGCGGAAGGCCCGGTAAGTCACGATCAGTCCAACGGTCAGTGCTGTCATCCAGAGCTTGCCCACGACCTGACCCTTAAGGAAGGCGAGGCTTCCGAAGGCGAGCCACAGGAAGAGAGCAGAGTCCACGATGGCCCCTACCACGTTCGACGCGACCACAGCAGTCATCCATCCACGCTTCTCCAGCGGCGTGTAGACGGCGAGATCAGCGGATTCCGAAGCGAGGAACGCTAGCCCGCTCGCAAGGGCGAACGCCGGAGAGATGAAGTAACTGAGGCCCGCGCCTACGAGGATGGCCGCGATGACTGGGAGGCGTCCCAGGGCACGCTGAGTGATGTCGCGGAGAGTGAAGGAGAGGCCGACGAAGTAGACGCCGGCCGGGGCGAGAAGGCCGAACCCGACAGAGACAAACCCGAAGTGTTCGATAGCAAAGTTGGCGGCAAGGATCGTCAGGATATAGCCGACGAGCGCCACGACTCCTACAATGCGGGACATGGTTCCTCCTGGAAGAGTTGGGTAGGCAATGGGTGGTGTGTCCAACGCGCAGGGCATTGAACTCTGTCCCACCTATCTGCCATCTTGACGACGTTTCCGTAATTCCGGTTGTGGTTGCGAGCTACGTCAGTAGAGTCCACCGAAGCGAACGGGTACTGGCTGCCCGAGAGGGACATGCCTCTCAACATGTGGATCCACACTCTCACCTTTCCATCGGCGTCCGTGATCTCGTTGAAGGCTTCGGATACTCTGAGATGCCAAGCCGATGATCCAACGTTCCGGTAGGATCCTGAACTTCCGAAGCACACACGCTCATACTCTGAGCAGAGGCGCACCAGCCTGGCGATAGGTTCATGTAGGTGCCACACTGGCGCTCCGCGTGGAACCGAGGAGTGTTCGACTAGGAGATCATCGTTCTCTTTTTCACCTCCGCCTACGGAGTCGGGCAGCACCGCCCAGCTCGTCTGATAATCCAGCCAGGGCTCCACCCAGTCACGCCAGTCAGTCCAGTTCGGATCCTTGCCTTGGGTCCAGGCGGTGAAGGCGCCGTTGTCCAGCATGTTCGACTGGCCGATGGCGTGGCAGATCTTCACTTGGTGTGGGTGGGCGTACGAGGTACAGAAGTTCCTGCCGGCCAGTTCGTACAGTCGCTCCTTCGGAGTGATTGGAGTGCCGTGGTAATGGATCACATCCACCTCGCCATCGCCTGGTAGCCGACCGTCATCCCGCCGATAGCGAGGACTCCGATCAGGGTTGGCGGCGAGACGGGGGGCAGACCGAAGAGTTCGGCTACCGCCCCGATAACTAGGCCGGTAAACAGAGAGATGAGGAGGGTCAAAGGATCGACTGGACCGCTTCCGCGATGGATCCGTAGAACACTTTGCTGGCGTGGTAGACGAGCCAAGGCGAGGGCGTGTGCCCTTCCGGCACAACTACGACGACATGCTTGCCCTGCTCCCAGGAATACATGACTTCCATCGAGCTGCCGACGCTAGGCTTAGGACAATTCATCAGGACGATGCTAACCGTGTCGATGTCCTGCTTATCTTTCTCTACAATCTCGGCTGCGATCCCGGGCTCCATCTCTCGACCACGGTAATCCCTGTCCATTGGGTCTACCCATGTCCACCCCTTGGATTCGATGAGGGGCTTGACCGCTTCGCGCCAACCAGACGCCTCCTCATCTGTGCATCCATTGATGGGTCCTCCGAGGTAGATGCGCTTCGTCACGTTAGCGGTGACGGTTGTGACTACTCCAGAGTGTCGTCCCACGGTGGTTACCTCCCCTTCGATCATTTCAGCAAGCTGCTGAGTCATGTCTTCCTGGTAGATGGGTGTCCCTGTGATTTCGGCTACGACATCAAGGATTTCTTCGACCATGACGAACTTTTTGGGGGTGACGGTGGCTCGGTAAGAGTCTTCGGTTCCATCGACGGGGCACTTCGACTTGATGATGAACTTGTGAGTGACTTTCATGCGATGTCTAGTTGCCTCTCTGGGTGAAATTGCCAGCACATCGGGGCAGCGGCGCAGTATTTGGCGCAGCGCCGGCCGCTCCACGTCTCTGCGTCTGTGCAGGAGGGGAGCCCGCCGTCTTCCGCCATCGCTGACGCCTTCCAGACGGTGAGGCGTTGTTTCAAGAAGTTGCGTACGCGCTCTTCGGCGAGGAGTGGTACGTCGATGACTTCGACGGGGCCACAGTGGGCGCCGTGCATCCGTTCGTTCCAGTCGCGGCAGATAGCGACGATCTGCCAGGAGCCGAGCGGGGCGTAGCCTGCACGCTTGGCGAGGAGAGCGTAGAGCTGGGCCTGCCAGTAGTAGTCGGGGTTCTCCTTGTAGAGATCACCCTTCATCATCTTCTTCACGCCGTAGGCACTCGTCACCTTGTAGTCCTTGCCGTGGAACCCGGTGAAGCCCTCGTTGCACTCGTATTCGAGGAGGTCGATGGTGCCGCCGAGTTTGACCCCATCGAAGTCTTGGACCAATTTCAACTCAGCGATAGACCAGTCTTCGTCTTCTGCCGGAAAATTCTGCTGAGTGTGTTCACTGTTGCCTGGCACGGCAACCCCAGCCTCTAGCATGAGATGGGTCAATGTTCCCCACGCAGCCCAGAGATTGTCCAGCGGCTCAACATAGACATCATGGCGTTCCAAGAGGCGCTGCTGCTGGACGGGAGCGATGAGCTGGGTGACGCTCACGGCGTCCTCGTCCCCATAGTGGGCGCCGGTATCCCGATACTGCTTGGAGAGCATCGTGAGCAGGGGGCGCGGCATGGCCGCTCCGGCACGGGTGGTGAAGCGGCCAAAGCCTGCTCGCACCATCTCGAACGTGATCTGCTTGCCGTCCGCGTCGATGAAGCCTACGACTGGGATGCTGAGTCCTTTCGTTCGGCATAGCAATCACGACATCGCTTCGGATCAGGGGAATACGGCACACGAAACGGAGCGCCGGGTTCCCCCATCTTCCGACCGCACTCCGTACAACGCCAGTAGGGGATCTCAACCACTAGCGCCGCCCCCGATCCCACTTCTTCGCTCGCTTCTGCATCCGCCTAGCAAGCTGTGCCTCACGCATCTGACGCTCCTGAATCTCCACCGCAGCACGCACCTCGATCTTCTGCTTCGCATCCTCATCCGGCACATGCCGCATCCTGATATCCACAGCCTCGATCCCATCCACCGGCACCACCTCGTACACCTCGGCATAGCCAGTCTCAGCCTTGATCCCCACCAAGCCACCCGGGAACGTCACGATCAAGCCCGGCTCCCATTTATTCGTCGTCGCGCTCTCCGCGTCCATCCTGACGACGAGGCGATCAGAGTTCGTGTAGTCCTCCGTGACGCGCATCATCTTGCCCTCGGCTGCAAGCCGCCGGCCATCGTTATAGGCGTCGTACTCCTCTTTGATGACCTTCTCGCCGAGATCATGGCCGATGGTCATGCAGGGCTCATCCGTATTCGTGAGCGCCTTCTCCCACCCCGAGTAGGTCTTCTTCATGCTTAGATCCCGCACGTCGTAGTGGGCCGGACCCCAGAGGAGGGTCGGAGTGTTCGGGAAGAGGCGTACCATCTTCGCGCCGTCGCCGCCTTCACCCGGCGCCGGAGTGTCGCCACGGTAAGCGTTGATGCGGGCGGTGCCATGCGCGTAAGGTAGCACATTGGTCCAATCTATGGGTGTGGTGATCCATTCGTCGGAGTCCAAGACCAACAGCCAAGGCATTTCGCCATCTAGAACAACACGCAGATTGTATGCGGCGCGGGCTGCGGCTGTGCGCTTCTCGGGCTCCCCTCGCCACGCCATGTCGCACTCGAAGATGTCGAATGTGACTCCGATTTCGGTGGCCGCTTCGTCAATCGCGTCGTAGTTGTCAATCGGAGAGCACAGCTCACCTTGTAGGCCGGCGAATGGCCCATCGAGAGCCACCACGCCATCGCAGGAGCCTTCGAGGCTCTTGACGCAGCGGTAGAGGCGTTCCGGGGTTTGCTTGTAAAAGATGAGGGCTGCGATGACCGGGCCGCGCTCCACGCGATGCGAAGTCGCGTGCGTCATCCGATGATGTCCATATCGGAGACTTCGCCCTTGGCAATCCGCACGCACTCGTCCTCGATGCGCTTGAGGGCAGCCGCCACGTCGAGCTTGTCGAGCGGCGTGTCGCGCATCTGCCTCACCTCGAAGCCCAGACCGTAGAGCGCGTGCTCGATGAGCGTGGTCTTCGGGATGGCTGGCCCATCCGCGGGGTTCCAGTGTGAGAGAAGGCCGGCCTCGCGATTACGGGTCACATCGCGCCCATCGATGGTGCGGCCTTCGGCCAGGTCGCGTTCGGCGTCGATCAGCCGCTCGCGTACCTTCTCGTCCAACGTGGCCTCGACCTCGGCGATCCTCTCTGGCGTTGGGCGATTGGGGATCGCGTTCGCCTCGCGTTGCGCGATTCCATCCGGATCTTGCGCTCGGGTGTAGCAGCCGTCGCATAGTCCGGCTGTCAGGCGGAATCCTTCGGCGCCACAATCGGCGCACGGCACGCGATTGCTACTCGCGGGGCCAGCGGGCTTCGGGTATCCGCAGTGCGGGCACGCGCCGAAGTACGTTGCGTGGTCGCAGCGGTCGCAATTCCAGAGTTCGCGGACGCGATCAGTCATCGCGTGGCCTTCCCTTCGAGCAGATTGGTAGCCGCGTCGGGTTCGGGGCACTTGATCCACGAACAGGTCACGTAGCCGCCAGCGCCCAGGAACAGGGGGCCATAGCCGCACGCGGGGCACTTCCCGGCGACGATCGGGTAGGCCACACTATTCACACTCGCGTGGCGATCAGCCATTGCGTGACTTCCTCTCCGCCTTGATGCGCTCGACGGCAGCCTCCTGCTCGTACTCGGGGAGTCCCGATACGGCGACCTGATCCCAGATGGCGAACTCCTCCTCCGATTCCGCCCAGCCGCGGCGGAACTCGCCGTTGAACCAGTAGCGGATCGTCCGAATGACGCCGAACTTGCGGGCCATCCACACCCAGGGAATCCGCACGCGAGTGCCAGTCGCGTCCGTCATGCCGACACCAGAACCCAGATGACGTAGACCCCTGCGGCGATGCCGGCGAGGCAGAGCACGAGCGCGACGAGGAGAGCACAGACGCCGGGAAGGATCCACCAGCCGCCCAGATCGTCCGCCATGTACGAGCCGACGAACTCCAAGCCGGCGATAGCCGACATCCACAGGAGCATCACGGAGCCCATGATGCCGATGCGGGCGGCCTCTGACATGTTGGCCACGCTAGTCACGATCGCATCCCAGCTTCGAGTACAGCGTCGGCGCGGGCTTCCTTGCAGGAGTCGCAGTCGCAGTTGGGGAAGTAGAGATCTCCGCGGAGGTTGGCGATCTCCTTCGCCCGCTCGTGGAGCTCGGCCATGCGATCTTGAGTCGCGTCCGTCATGCGTACCACCATCCTTTCCTCGCCTGCTCGTAAAGACGAGCGATCATGCCGAGACGGAAGCGATCCGAAGGGTCAGAGGCCCGCTCGGACGCGAGAACAACGGCGTCCAGGAGTAGCCGGTCGCCCACACCGTGGTCGGCCTCGGGGTCGTGTGGGATACCAGGATCGCAGAGACGCTTCATTTCGTGGTGGATGCGCTCATACGGGCCGTTAGCCACGCGATGTTCAGTCGCGTCCGTCATGCCGTCCTCCCGTCGATGTAGCCGTGCCATCCGCACTCGGAGCACACGAGAGACACGCGACCCGCTGCCTGGTCGGCGTCGATGTCTCCCCACGTCTTGCAGCGTGGGCATCGCGCCTTGGGAACGATCTCGGATCCGTCTCGCTTGATGGTGCGGCGTTCGAGTGGTTTGGCCGTCATGCCTCCACCGTCCTCGCGTCACGGAACGCGCGGTACGACACGACGAGCGCGACAGCGAGCGCCGTCATCCACAGCTTGCCGACGACCTGGCCCTTCAAGAAGGCGAGGCTGCCGAACGCGATCCAGAGGAAGAGGGCGCTGTCGGCGACGACACCCTTATAGCCGGGGATTGTATCCGAAAGTTTGTCCAAGATCAAGGAGAGCTTCTTCTCACCCTTCACCCGGAACCCTACCGAGACATCAAACAAGGCCACGTACAGCCTCAGCCATCAAGCGGTCATGTTCCAAACGCTCGTAGCGCCGGAGGAACCGGATCTCTGCATCCTTCGGCCACCACGGCTCAATCTTATCTGGGAGTGGCGTAGCGCCCGTCGTCCACAGCTCGGCCGCGGTCATCAGGTCGCGCCGCTCAGTCTCCAGGAGACGTAGGTCAGCCTCTTTCACGCTCTCGGGCTCTTCGGGGTAGAGGTGGAACCTGACGCACACGGCTTCCATGAGCCTACTCTCGGCTTCGAGGTAGCCGGCGGCGAAGCCTTCCACATGCTTGATCGGCCTGGGAAGGTCTACGAGGTAGGCTTCGCTCGCGTCGTGGAGGAGAGCCCACATCGCGTCCTCGTAGGGGACGATCTCTGACATGCGGACACAGTGTTCTGCGGTGCTGTAGAACTGGTCGGTCATGCCTGAGAAGCGGCATTGGTTGGAGAGGGCGTGAGCTACATCGAGGATGTCGATGTCTTCTGGGTTCGGGTCGAGCGGCCAGAAGGGCTTACCGGTGAAGGTTTGTAGCCACCCCCCAGCCCGCGGGAGGCGTCCACGGTAGCCGGGGGGTGGAGTCGTGGGATCGCGGTGTGCGATCACGAGAGGTCGAGCGGGAGACCTTCGGAGAGGTAGGCGTAGAAGGCACGGGCGGTGTCAAGCACATCGCCCTTCGCCCCATAGAACCCACCAGTGGCAGCGAAGGCCACGGCCGCGTTGAGGCTCGTCTGCCGGAGGCTCGTCACCAGCCCGAGCGGATCCTTCTTCGGGACGTTGGAAGCTCCGCCACCCCTGGAGCCAACGGCAGCACCGGAACCGGAGGCTACGACAGGGGCAGCGGCCCCCTCAGAGCTGGGATCGGCTGCTCCGAGGAAGGCTGTGATCTTCGGGAACACCTTTCCGGTGTTCGGATTCGGGGTGCGGTCAACATCGACGGCGACACTCTGGCCGACGTGCTGCTGGAGCTGGTTGCCTGCGGCTGCGTCGAAGCAGAAGATGTTGCCGGCGCCCTGCGTCTTGACCTTGTGGTAGGGGCCGCGGTTGCCGCTTGCGACTTCTACGCCTGTGACTGTGATGACTTCCCTCATGCGAGGCCCATGATCGGCTCGCGCTCACCCTCGGGCGCGTAGTCCGGCGTGAACTGAGGCGCGTAGTGGGCGATGAGAGCGTCGAAGGACTCGCAGACCGTCTCGTAGCCGCGCTCGTTCGTGTAGGTGATGCCCTCGCCGAACAGCTCCGTCCACGCGGCCCGGAGGTTGAGGTGACTCTCGTTCTTGTAGACGCTGCGGTAGCCGAGTCCCTTCACGATGAGGCCGATGGTGCAATTCCGATCCTTGTAGGTGCCGCTCGCGTGAGCGGGGCCACAGGGGAAGTGCTTGTCTGGGCCTGCGCTCTTCACGGCCTGGTAGGCGCGGATGAAGTAGTCGTAATCCTGCTGTGTAACGGCAAAGTCCTGCTGGGTGATGTCCACGAATCCCTCCGGGGAGATTGGTTTCCTAGAGACTCACGGCTGGGGAGGCCCGAGATGCCCACCCCGGTTCACACGGCTGACTAGGCCAGTACCATGAGGGGAAGTCACTCCCCTCCACCACGCTCCCCAACCGTCAGCCTCTAGGTTTGGTCTTGGTCCAAGTATACCGCCGTGCGGCGGACTTGTCAAACAGAAACAGCCCGCTTGATTCCGGCTGGGGTGGCGACCCAGGAGAAGCGATGATTGGGACTGCGCTCAACCCAGCCAGCCTCTTGGCATCGCTCGATGGTAGACGTTGCCCAACCCGCTCGATTGATTCCGCGTGTCCCACAATGCTGTACTTGTCCGAGCCAGAGCACTAGCTCGCGTTGGCGCTTAGTCATACCGACTCCAATGGGTGGTTGCTGTATCTGTCCCAGCCCCGCTCCGGCGCCCTATGGACGTACTTCATCGTTGTGGCGATCTGCGAGTGTCCGAGCATCTGTTGGACATCGGCGACTGGAATCCCGCTGTCTATCGCCATCGTTGCGAAGGTGTGGCGCAGCGTGTGGGGATGCACGTCTTCGAGTTCTGCCCACCGCGCAGCCTCTTGGAGTTGGCGGAAATAGGAGCGGGGAGAGATGCCGAGAAACCCATCGCCCTCTCCACGCATCGCATACCACAAGCGGAGCCGGCCCTCGGCTGCTCTCCCGAAGCGCACCATGCGCTCCTTGTCGCCCTTCCCTACCACTCGCAACCAACGAGTATCCAGGTCGATGTGGGAATCCTTGATGCGGCACAGCTCTGCGACTCGGAGGCCGCTCGTGACTTGGAGTGCGATCATGGCTGCAAGGCGAGCCCTGTACGCTTCATCTGGCAGCGCCCGAGGCACGATAGTCTGCTTGTCCGCTCCAACCATCTGGCAGGCGTCGATAAGTCGCGCCACTTCCGAGACGGTGAGCGTGCGGAGAATCCTTTGGGGCACCTTCGCCGGCAGGGTGCGGCTGACGGGATTCGTCTTCGCTTTGCCGGTGCGGATGAGCCAGTTATGGTAGGCGCTCAGGATGGCGCGAGCTACGTTCAGGCTCGATTTCTTGCGGGTCTGCGAGAGTGAGAGGATGTAGTCTTCCGCCGACAGCCCAGAAGCTACCCAGGCGTAGAGGGTGCCTCGGTAGCTTCTGAGCGTGTGCGGCGACTTGCCGAGCTGGTCTAGCTGGTTGAGGTAGGCGTCGATCTGCTCGACAGGATTACGCCGTAAGAGGTTCACGCACCTCCGAGCGCCCAGGCGAGAAGCCAGGGAGCCATCGCGCACGTTGCGATGAGGGCGAGGACGTGTGGCGCTGCGCTGTTCGCTACGCGAGCGCCGAGGATTGCCAACCGCTGGATCGCGTCGGCGTAGGTGACACCCGCCGGCCCCATCGCTTCTCGTGCCTGCATGATGAGTTCGGCGTCTTCTCCCCGGAACTCCACCTCGACATTCAGAACGTCGGGGTTGGAGGCGTGTAGTCCGGTGTTCATGTTGCTCCCTTTTCTGGGCTAGGAGCTATATGGTGGCGGATCTCCTTGGCCCTTGGATGATCTCTGCGAGTCGTAGGATCGGCTCGCCCCTGCGCTTGCGGTACTCCGATACCGTGCTGACCTTGATCTTCCCATCCGCCTTCGGTCGGAATACCAGTTCGATTTCTGCGCCCTCCGTGGCGTGCTTGTCGCACAGATACGCCCCGGTTGTGGGCGCCCAGACTGCGCTCGTGTCCACCCTCATGCAGCGGAGCTTGATCGCGTGAGGAGCTTCCTCGTTGCAGCCTGGCACTATGCAGTGGTGCTTCATGGCTGTCTAATCCCCTCCGGGCTTTCTTGGTTTGTGCCGGATCCTCCCGGGCCGGCGTGTTGGACGGCAGGTTAGCCCGAACTCTGGTCTTGGTCAACTGGTTAGGCTGGCCTCCACCTTCTGCCGTAGTGTCGTCTACTCGAATTGGGGCGGCATCACCCGATAGGGGGAATGCTCCGAGCAGATTTCTGACTCCCTCCTGGAGCCTCCCAACCTTGGATTCCAGCTCGCGGCAGCGTGCCTCCAGCACCTCCACATAGGCTTCCAAGGCGGCTTGGTTCATGGCAGCGTCAACCCTCCTCTCTCGTATTCGAGGACGATCTCCCAATCCGGCCCGAAGACTCGGAGCTGCACGGGGTCATCCTCTTCTCTGCCGATGAGCCCCGCTGCGAGGAGCGAGGCGGATTCGAGGCTAGAAGTGCGGGCGAGGGGGATCGACACCTCGCCCGCGTAGCGAGCCTCTAGCGTGTACGGGCCGTCGATCATGTCTACCGGGCAACCAGCGAACCGATGTAGCCGGTATCGCCGAGCTTGCACACCTTGATGTCCTGGTAGCCGTTCTTGTCGGGGCGACCATCGAGGCAAACGCCAACCGTGGCGCTCTGCCGGTGGACGATGCACTTGACCTGCTGGCCGAGGACGTTGATCGCCTCATGGTTCGAGATCCCCGGCGGGACGAAAGTGACGCGCCGGCACATGCTGTCGAACTGGTACTGCTTGCCTCCGCTTCCGAAGACGTGCGACGTGGCCCCAAACGCCGAGCCACCCCCGAGAACGAGGGTGGCTAGCGTTGCGGCCGCAACTTTGCGGTGCTTCATCTGATTCCTCCATGTCTTGGTCTTGGACATGGACCAATGCTAGTCGAGATGCGGTGCGGTGTCAACCCCTGAGAGAGCGATCATTGCGAGGAGGCTCAGGATGAACCATCCTGTCCAGCCGAATCCCTGCATCGCGGCGGCTGCGAGGTAGAGCGCGATGATCCCGAGTCGGCTCATGCGACCACCGGCCTGCGAACCTTGAGCCGGTACGCTCCGGCCCATAGCAGCTCGTTGCAGACCTTCGCCACGCGGACGGCTTCATCCCGCGTAGAGAATCGGCCTTCGCTGAGGTAGAGCGGTGCAGGCTCTCCCGCTTTGTGGACGCGGAATCGCCACGTCTTGTTTCGCTGCTGGTATACCTCGATCTCGTCCTTCACCGCTCCACCTCCACAGTGAGCTTAGTGGCCTGTCCCATGTCGTCGCGGGCGTAGGGCTCTGCCTGCTCTGCGGCATGGCAGACATCTTCGGCCTGGAAGCGGAGGAAATACGTTTCTCCGGCATCGTCGGACAATGTAACGAGATACCACCTCATGCGACCACCCACCCATCCCGCAAGCAGCCGATGACAGGGCCGACCTTCTCGCAATCCCTGCGATGGCATCGCGGGCATTCGTGGGCCAGCGGTGGAGCTATGCGGCGCGGTGCGGCGCCTGGTTTGCAGCGGTTTACGGGGACGACGATATCCCCTGTTCTGAGTCCCGGAATGGTCACGGTAGCACCGGCTCGATCATGGAAACCTGACGTGCGAGAATCTGCACGCGCCCTTCGCCATCCAGGAACGGGCGATTGCGCGGACGGTAGAAGTAGTCTCCGGGCGTGGCGCTCCACTGATCCCCGGTAGAGCGGTCGAAGATGACCACTCCGCGCTGATCGGCTACCCGCTCCATGTTCTCCACGGTGGCGGTTAGTGCGATGATCCTAGGCATTATCGTGTTCTCCTTCCCTGTGCCCCCGCGATGATTCGGGAGGCGAGATCCGCCGGCAGTTTGAGCTGTCCCGCCCGATACCGCCCATCCCTGCCATACAGGCCGGTGGTGAGCGTGTAGCGGTCGGTGACGAGTACGCCACGGCCTGCCCTGTCTACGTGGAACCTATCCACAGGTTCTCCTTTGGTTGGTCTTTGTCCAATATCGGTCTAGACGGAAACCCCTAGAGGTTTCCGACCCGGAACGTTCCCTCATGTAGAGGGGTCAGGCCGGCGTGGTCGAAACGATCATGTGGAACGTGGAGAATCAGCGTACCGTCATCCATCCGGCGCAATCTGAGCGGCGTCTGTCTCTACCTTCACGCCGTCGATTGTCACGTCCAACATTGATCCCATCTCCTTGTCTTCCCGGATTGCCTCATCGGCGCAGGATACCGGATACCCGCGGACGGGGCAGGATTCTACCCCGTTTCGGCTTTACCCTGAAAGGTCTAGATTGCGAGTAGGAGCACCCCCGTCCTGTAGAGGCCACACCGATGGTTCCCCATCGTGGCGCAATCCCAATAGGGAGAGTCTTCGGCGATGGGAGAGTGTGCGCTGACCGCAGTCCCGATATGGACTCGGCCAGCACCGTAGGCGACGTGAGAGCCGGCTGCGAAGGCGCACAGGATGCCACCTACCGCCAGGATGCGATTGATCCCCTTCACGATTCCTCCTTGAAAAGCCGGTACTCTCGGCGGATACGATCTACCATCGCCTCAGCAGCTCCCCGGTGCGAGTGCTTCGCCCACAAGCGGTATTCGCCACCCACTACCGCCCAAACCTCAAACGCTTGAGGAGTGTTGAGAACCATTGCGTTTGTCGGAATCTGCAACATCACGCCTCCTCGTCATTGGCCCTCGCGCCAAAATGCGCCGCGAGGGCGCAGTCGATGACGAGAGCCTGCACAAACCAGCTCACGAGATAGTCGGACATAATCGCGCTGCGGCAATCGTGGATGATCTGGCCGTCATGCCCTACCGCCATCGGCATAGCCTGGTTCCACATTTCCCGGATAGCGCGGTCGAGCTTCTGTTCCTTCTCTGCGAGTGAGAGAGAATCCATTACCGCTTCCTCTCCACGCCCGAACCCTGGCACCGATTGCAGGTGCGAGGAGTCTTGCCCCATTCAAGGACAACCTGCTTGCCCTTACAGTCTGGACAGGTCTTCGCTTCCATGATCCCTAATCCCCTTTCCTTCGGTGCCGGCCTGGTCTTTGTCCAACTCCAAGCCAGTGGCTTGATCTAACCACTAGGAAAGGCCGGCACAAGGCCGGCCCAACCTACTAGCTAGAAATCTCGCAGTAGAACCGTCCGCCGTACAACTCGACCAAGCGCTCGCCCATCTTCCGGTCGCGGATGATCCACTCAGTACCACGCTTCGGATGCACGTACACCCAAACGTCCTGCTGGTTAGTCCTGCGCGTCATCACAATCCCCTTTCACTAACGCCCTAACGGGCTTTGCACCTTCGGTGCTCTAGATCCCTACTGTGCCCACCCTAGCGCTTGGACTTGGTCCAGTCAAGGGTCTAAGTGTTAAGACTATGTGAAGACTGAGACCTCAGCTCACCCGTTGCGTTGCCCAACTTAGGCCGCCCTAAGCCCCTCTGACCGCTTATTAGTCCTAATCAGCCACGTTACACGGCAATACATAAGCTCTAGACCAGGCCAGACCTTGTGTAGCTCTCACCACGCTCCACGCAGGGCTGCACGCAACGCTCTACGCTACCGCCGGCGCCCAGCCCGGGGTGTTTAAACCACGCTACACACCACCCTCCTTTCCAGCACAGTGGGATCCGAAGCTTGGAATTCACGTGACTTGAAGTCGCGGC
>JADMIO010888886.1_pt1 | contig 49630 bp, 41 predicted proteins | sample 8958161 | NCBI WGS metagenome assembly JADMIO01 (sample SAMN16585339, study PRJNA669376) | soil metagenome | isolation source: Crop rotation soil | place: USA: Cullars Rotation, Alabama | collected 2011
GCCGCGACTTCAAGTCACGTGAATTCCAAGCTTCGGATCCCACTGTGCTGGAAAGTCGCATTCAACGTTGGCGGCTGATTCGCCGATGCCGGGACGGTATAGGACATTTCATTAGAATAATCGCTTTCGAGGCCTGAGCTATTATACGCTGTTACCGCGAAGTAATACGTGAGGCCATCGACAAGGTTTGAGATGGTTGCACTCGTGACTTGGCCAACGTCGAGTTTGTTTGTGTAATTGCCGCTCTCCACGCCCAGGTACACGTAATACCCTCCAACATCTGCACTGGGACTTGCGTTCCACGCCAGGTTTACGCTGTTTGCTCCATTAGCTCGCAACGGAGACAGGAGAGACATGGTGCAGAATAAAAGTGAAATGAGGGATAGCCCCCTCGTCCAACCCAACAAACCTTGCTTGTACATCACGGCGGACCCGTATGCATAAGGGTTGCCAATGAACGTAAAGGTGCGGGGTAGCGGAAGTTTTTATAGAGCTGTGACCGGGAACATTGAGAAGCGTATCAAATATGGCGAGGAATGTCTGATTTTAGTGACTTTTGATGTGCAGCAGAAGAGACTCTTATTAGAGTATCATCAAGATTTATAACCCATGTTTATCTTTGTTGAAGGGTTTCGAGACAAGCCTGTCTTAAATGTCTTGAATGGGAGCATTTTCGACGTTCCACTGCCATTACGTGCAAACCTGCTTCAAGACAGAGGAGAGGTCTTAATAATTCCAAAGGTATGCCTCGAACCCAATGGTTAGATCATTAATTCTCAGCAAAACATGAGCAAACCGCCAATGAGGGCGGCACTGAAGCAAATCACCAACACAGCTTGAGAACGGCTTAGTCCACGTCGCACCAGTCGATGTGAAAGATGATTATTATCTCCGCGATAAAAGGGCTGGCCGATGCACCAACGCAAAATAACTACCCAGATAAGGTCCAATAAAGGTATGGCAAGCACAAGTAAGGGAATCAATACGGCTGATCGGCGGGGATGCCGGATGTTGTAAAAATGTGGCAGTATGGCGAGTACGGATAGTAGATACCCAACCAAATGACTCCCGGAATCTCCCAGGAAAGCTCGTGCCCTTGGAAAATTATAAGGTAGAAATCCTAGCAAAGCACCAAAAGTAAGAAAGGCCACAATGCCAACGAGATATTGTCCATCCGCTGCCGCAACAATAGCGAAATACCAAGCCCCGATGGCGCCCAGTCCCGCACATAGGCCGTTCATATTGTCCATAAAATTGAATGCATTTATCACGGCTATTATCCACAGGATGGTAATGGTGTAACTGAAGAAGAGATCGGGAATGAAGAGCGTGATTCGGACGCCCGAAGCTGCGACGAAAGCAGCGACAATAAACTGGCCAGTAAACTTCGTGCGTGCTCGGAGTTCATGCTTGTCATCTAACCAGCCAAGCAAGAGGATGGCAGCGGCACCGAATACAATTCCCGCCAGTTCAGTTGCTCTGCGACTGAGGCCATGGTGGAGCAAGACTTTGGCATCCCAACGCAAGAGTGAAGTGGTGGGGCCAGCCATAACGGACTGTGGGGATTGCTCAAGCCAAAGAAGCCCGGAACCCATGAGCAAGGGGACGACGACTCCTGTCATGACTGCCAGGCCGCCCGCCAAGGGAACGGGCTGGCCGTGGATTTTGCGGTGACCGGGATCATCGATTAGACCAATACGAAGGCACCATTTGCGCCAAAGCGGCAAGGATACCAGTGCGGTTAGAAAAGCACTGGTGATCGCGACTAAGTAAATATTAAACGGAAACGTCACGGGCCTGATGGTTTAGTTTGTACTGGCGAACTCGGGTGGACAAGTGCAGGAAGTCGAAGGTAAAAACCCAAAGTTCAAAAACGAGATTTATTCACCACGTGGGCAAATCCTTTTCCCGCGGCTGGCATTTCAGCGAGCAGGCGATAGTAAAGTTGCAGCAGGTTGTCGACCATTCGCTCGACAGGAAAATGCTCTGCTACAAATTGCTGGCCGCGGAGTCCAAAACGAATTCGCATTGCTGGATTCTGTGCCAACGTGAGGAGAAAGTTAGTCGCGGCGAGAACGTCTCCGACGCGCACGAGAAAACCGGTTTCTCCGTGTAAGCACACCTCATCCGCACCGTCGAAATCATAAGAAACTACCGGCTTTCCACCGGCCAGGGCCTGTGGCAGAGCACGGGAGAGAGCTTCGCGAGCGGATAAGTGGGCCAGGCAATCCATGATCCCGACGTAACGAAAAACTTCAGCTGGAGGTACCAGGCCGGTAAAAACGACCTTGCCTGCAACGCCCGCAGCTTGAGCCTCTGCCTCAAGTTGGGAACGGAGAGGTCCGTCGCCAACAAGTAGGAGGCGAGAAGATGGCAAGTTCGGCAGCAAGCCTTTGAAGGCTCGCAACAGATCTGCATGGCCCTTCAGCGGAGACATTCGAGCGATTTTTCCAATCACAAACGAATTTGGCTCCAATCCAAGGCTTGCACGTAGTGCTAGGTCATTGCGAGCAGCTAGAAAGGGCTCCACTTTGAAACCGCTAAACACGCGGGTGTACATTTCCGGTCGACCAATGCGGGCGTTTAAATAAAGTTTGGTCATTGCCTGGGCCGAGCACACGAAGTGAGTGGTAGCCTTGGCGGCCAGGCGCTCGGCTGCGGTGAAGCTCCAATTGGCCATCGCTCCCTGAAAGGGGCCGAAGGATGGACCGTGGATATGGTGAATAATTATTGGAACTCCCGCACGCCGGGCAGCCAATCGTCCCAATACTCCTGCCTTGCCGCTATGTGTATGAACGATGGCTGGATTGCGGCACCGGAGTGATCGCGTGAGCTGCGCAAGCGCGACCCAATCTTTCCAGGGATGAACCGGGCGAACCAAATTGGGCACAATGGACAGCAACTCGGGACAGGCAGAAAATAGTGGTTCAAGCGATCCTTCAGGGCCGGAGGTGGGTCCGGAAATTAGGTCCACTTCTACCCCAGGCCGGTTACGCAGGCCCAAAACTGTAGCCGCGGTATTTTCCTGTGCTCCGCCGATAACTAACCGCGTGATGACGTGGGTGACACGCATCCCAGCACTTACTGCAAGCCGGGCTGCAACTCTTTAAGTCGGGTGCGCACGAACTTTGCTTCTTCAGTGTGGGGAGGGGAATTGGTAAGATAGAGCTCATAGCTGCGCGCTGCCGCATTCGTATCTTTGTTGCGGTAGGCTATCTCTCCCAAACCATAAAAAACCCGGTAATCAGTTGGATTTAACTTCTGCAACCTTTCATAATCCTGTTTGGCCAAAACTAATTTATTGCCACGCAAATAAGCGATGGCGCGATTAAGCATAGCCAGATAGTTATTCGTTTCAATGGTGAGCGCGCGCGTCAGAGGTGGAATGGCGTCGTCAAAAGCCTCCATGCCGATACAGGCATAACCCTTGTTGATGAGCAATTCGGTGCTTTCAGGGGCAAGTTTAAGCTGCCTATCAATTAGGTCAACTGCATTGGAGAAAGAGCTATATGCCATGTATACCTGTGTTGCGACCGCGAGTAGCTCAGCATGGTCCGGCTTCTTGGCAAGTGCCCTGTTGACTGCGTTCTGGGCTCCCACCACATCTTTGTTCAGCAGGTGCGCTGAAACCTGAACTGCTAGCAATTCATTTCGATTAGTTGCCAAGATGCCCTGAAATGAGGGGCGAGCGTGGATTTCTTCGATGAGCTTGAGGGCTGGCTCAGGCTGGCGGGCCACTACATATAACTCAGCGAGCGAAAGGTGCGCTGCCAGGAAATCGGGCGCCAATTCTGTAGCTCTAAGAAATTGGATGGCGGCCTGGCGGTAATCCTGTCCTTTCCACAATTGCCGGCCCATGTCATAACAAAAAGCGGGCTCATCAAATGGACCATTCGCATTCAGGACTTGCTCCCAGCCGCGGTACTGACCGAATGCGTCACTCACAGAGCGCGACATTTTAACGATTGCTGGAGCGCCGACTTGCAGATTTCGATTGCATTCAAGGTTGAGCCGCGCTACTACATTGTTTGGATTCAATTCTTGAGCCAGCTCAAAATGTTTCGCCGCCTCGGGATAATTTCGGAGTTTCTGCATTTCGACTCCCCAATAATTAAGCGCCCGTGAGTAAAGCATTCCTTGCAAGGCAGCATCACGATTGGGGATCGGTTTCAGCAAAGCCAATTCAAGACAACGGTCGGCGAAACCGGGTTCGCGCGCCTGACGCGGAGTGATCTGACGCACCAAGGCTTGGAGGCCTTCCCCATTTGCCTTTGACCAGAAGATTTCGTTTTCTGCCACTAACTCTTTCGACACGGGTGGTGGGAAAATCGTATTTGTGGAATACATTTGTAGATTGTAGGCCAAACCATGGGGCTCCGAGTAAAACAGTTCGAAATAATAGCCAAAACTTGGATGAAGGTAGTAAAGCTGGTTCGATTTCGAAATAAAGGAGGCCAACTGAAGCAATTCCAAATCCTCGAGCGGCTGCTTCCGTTCTTCAGGCACGGTTGTCGTCCAACGCTTTGGAAACTGCTTTTTAAGAAAGCGGTGGTACTCGGGAAATCTCAGCGGAGCGGTCTCGACCAGCGCAAAATCCTGAGCCCTACCTGCCTTGCTGAGAGCGGCCTGCAGTACGAGCAACCGCATCGAATCATCACTATACACTACCGCCCCTTCTGCTGGCAGTGACTGTTCCATTAACGAGCCAAACTGCTTTAAGGATGCACCATTACTCCCACGAACTTGAGGGATATTTCGATAGACCAGCGCGACTGGCGTCAGAAGGGCCAGAGCCCAGAGCATACCGGAGATTACAACGTTAACAAGGCTTCCAGATTCGGGAGCTCGCCGAGGACGGTCCGGCCGACTAAACAGGAGTAAAAAGTAGCCGCAGAAGTAACCCACACTCAGAGCAGCAAGATAAGAAATACTGAGAAACGGAAAACCATAGTCGGTGTACAGAGTGCTGAAACGAGGACTGAAAGGCGGATCGAGCGCAACCCATATGCATATTACCAAAAAAACCCCGTGTACAATATGAAAAACAAATGTAGTTAATGCGACACCCATTCGGCTGGTATCTCCGAAATAGGAAGCCCAACGAATGGAAACAAGCAGAACTGGGATGAATGATGTTAAAGCCAGAACCACCGCATCTTGCTTGGAAATTTTGAGAAATTGGAATGCTAACCCCAGTATTCCTTTTTGCGTTCCGATATTGTTTTTGAGGGCTGCCCAAAAGGGCAAATGGAATTCTGAGTTTGTTTGGACAATAGGCAGCAGGAGGTAAAAAGCCAGACCCGCGAGCCCACATATAAACATCTTGACTAGGAATCGTACGTTAAAAAACTCCAAGCCCCGAATCCAAATCATTGCCGCGAGGAACAGTGGAAAAAACCCGATAATTGCCCAATCGTTTGTCATAGCCGCTCCACAAACAAAGGAAAAGCGCGTCAGCCAGGCTTCGCGTTGGCTAATCCGGAATTCCAGCAGACAACGAATGAGAAAAGAGAACAGGAGTAAATTCAACATCTCGACTGACGCTGCCGTTGCATTTTCCCAGAACGTCAGCTGCAATCCGCAGACAACGGCGGCTAAGACAGGAGGCAGCCATGCAGTGCTAACTGACAACAATCCATATTCTCCTTTCTCCCTTTGTCGCTGTTCATGGGTGCGATCATGAGGCAGTAAGGCTACGGACCGGGCAAGTTGACCGAGTGCTAAGGCTGCGAACAAGGCAGACAACACATTGAGGACAAAAGGGATGCTTCGAACTGGTAGCCAGCGAAACGGCGCGGTAATTAACCAATAAAGGGGTCCTGAAAGTTCCGGCCTCCAAGTCCACCCAGATACAGCGGCAACCGGATTCAGACTGCTCCAAGAAACCCATGGGTTTAACGTAACCAGATAAACAGCTAAACCAGCCCCGGCGATAATCCATGGCAGCAAAGTTGGTCCAAAGCTCCTGGGCGAATTGCCTTCGTTTTCCATCGTCGTTCGGCGGTCCAGAATTGAATCAGTGCTCACAGGCTCGACAAGCTTGCTTTCGGTTCGGAAGTGATTGAATCGCAGCGCAAATCGGCTACGGCCTCAACGTGTGTCGTTTGTGGAAACATATCTAGAGGGACTACTTGAGCCAAGCAAAAGACACCGTCTCCACACAAAATGTTCAAGTCCCGCGCCATGGTTGCCGGGTGGCATGATACATAAAGCACTTGGGCGGGCCGCACGCGACGGAGCAACTCGATTATCGAGGTTGGGCAGCCTTTCCTCGGTGGATCAAGTAAAACAGTGGTTGCACCCGGGGTAAAACGGTCCAGCAAACCAGGTAAAATGTCTTCGGCGGCACCGGCAACAAATTCACCATTGGTCCGGGAGCGAGAAATGGCATTTCGGCGGGCAGCTTTAATAGCCAATTGGTCAAGTTCAATGCCGATATAGGACTGAACAGCATCAGCCAACTCCAGGCTGAAGAAGCCAACACCGCAATAAACATCAACTAGATGGCGCGTGCCACCCAGTTTCAAACGTTCGCGCACCACTTCGACTAGACCGGGGAGCAAAAAAAAATTGTTTTGAAAAAACGAGTCGTGTGGAACATCCCACCCATGAGGAGGGATTCGCAGTACAACTTTAAGTCCGCCTTTAGGCGGTGGATTGGCGCGCACATGTCTGATTTGCTGGTTGAGCGCCGGTTCGGCAATTTTACATTCCTCGAGATCTATTACAAGGCGATTGTCCGATCGAATAAATCCGATATTTAGGCCTTGTTTAAACTTATCCCATTGACTGCGGATCATGATTCGGTTGCGATAGCCGTAAGGAGCGGGGCAGGGTACGACCGACGCAACCACTTCTTGTGCAAAACCCCCAATTCTCTGGAACAAATCTTGAATTTGCTTATGTTTGAGTCGAAGTTGAGTTTGGTAGTTGATATGCTGATATTGACAGCCGCCACATTGGCTGAAATAGGTGCATCGGGGGGTTACTCGTGCCGCAGATGCTTTGAGCACACGTAACAATCGGCCACGCGCAAAACGCTTTTTTATTTCCGTGATCTCTGCTTCGATAACTTCATCTACTGCGACAAAAGGTACAAAGACGACAAAATCGTCGAGCCGGGCGACGCCCTCGCCGCCAAATGCGATGTCCTGAATAGTCAGAGTGAATTTTTCGCCGATAGCCAGACTCACATTAATAAATTTAATTAATCTTCCGGCTATTCGGAAGCTTAAACCATTGCAGCAGAGAAAAAAAGCCTGCAACCGTGAGTGGCTGCAGGCCTAAATACTTAAATTGCTTTGATTACTTGACGAGGTCGAGCTTGGTAACCGTAAGTTCTTTCTTGCCGTCAATTTCTTTCAACGTGCCGGTGGCTTTCACCTTTTTAGTTTCTTGGCAGACGTTGCCGTGGAACTTATCACTCAAGTCATTCTTGACCAGATAGTAGGTGACCGTCTTGCCATCTTCCTTGGTTTGGATCGCGTTTTGACATTTGGCGGTCTCTTTGAGAGCGCATTTCGCGCACTTGCCGTCGCCAGAAATTGTTATTTCTTTACCTTCCGCAGCAAATGCTGGATTCGCCATCGTGAGCACAAGCAGGCCGGCGAGACTTGTGAATAGAGCAATACCTTTTTTCATAATTGGTTCGGTTTGGATCGATCATTAATTAGACACTCCGGCTTTAGTTCCGTTCAACGCAGGAACTTGGCTGGATCAGCGCAATGTTTACGCTAACGGCAACTGAATGCAAGCAATTAGCACCGATCGAAAAACACCAAGTTTTGAGGGTGGCACCTTTCCATTTTATGGTGCAACCGATAATCAGCTGGAGAGTGCGCCTTCAGCGGCAGCGTTCTGCCTGAACACCAGTTTGTCATTTTCAACACTGACCGCAACGGGCTCCCCTTCATGGAAGGCTCCTTTAAGGATTTCTTCAGCCAACGGGTCTTCCAAGAAGCGTTCTACTGAACGGCGCATCGGTCGAGCGCCATATTGTGGGTCATACCCTTTGCTCACGAGGAAGTCTTTCGCCTTTTCGTCAAGCTGTAGAATGATGTTCCGGGCTTTGAGCCGTTGCATGACCTTGTTGATTTCGAGATCCAGAATCTCAATGAGGTCTGGCTTCGTAAGTGAGCGAAATACAACAATGTCGTCCAGACGGTTTAAAAACTCGGGACGGAACGTTTTTTTAGCCTCTTCAAGAATACGTTCCCGCATCTTCTCGTAACTGCTCTCATCGGTTATGGGTGAGAACCCAAGCGTGGACTGCTTCTTGATGGTGTCCGATCCCACGTTGGAAGTCATCAGAATAATTGTATTTCGGAAATTTACGACCCGGCCAATGTTATCGGTCAATTTGCCTTCCTCCAGGATCTGCAAAAGCATGTTCCACACGTCCGGGTGGGCTTTCTCGATTTCATCGAATAGGACAACGGAATAAGGTTTCCGTCGCACCTGCTCAGTGAGTTGGCCCCCTTCTTCATAACCCACGTAGCCCGGGGGTGAGCCAATTAAGCGAGAGACATTGAATTTCTCCATGTACTCGCTCATATCGAGCTGGATCAGGGCTTTCGAGTCGCCAAACAATTGCTCCGCCAGGGTTTTCGCGAGCAGCGTTTTGCCTACCCCTGTAGGTCCAAGCAATGCAAAAGTTCCGATCGGGCGCCGCGGGTCTTTGAGGTCGGCGCGTGAGCGGCGCAGAGCCTTGCACATCGCAGACACAGCTTCTCGTTGGCCTACCACGACTTTTCCCATCTCAGCTTCCACTTGGAAGAGACGCTGCATTTCACCTTGCTCCATTCGTTGAAGGGGAATGCCAGTCCACTTCGAAACCACGTGAAGGATATCTTCTTCATCCACTTTCACGCGTTTCTCTTCCCTAGTCGTCCGCCATTCGCGCAAAACGGATTCCAATTTTTCCTTAGCTTGTTTCTCCTTATCGCGCATGGACGCGGCACCTTCAAAGTCCTGGTTCTTGATGGCGCGCTCTTTCTTATTCTTGATGTCCTCAATATCGCCTTCCAAGCCCTTAACTTCTGGCGGACGAGTCATGGTTCCGATTCGGGCACGTGAACCCGCCTCGTCCATCAAATCGATAGCTTTGTCCGGGAGATAGCGATCCGTGATATAACGGTCCGAAAGTTTCACAGATGCTTCAATGGCCTTGTCTGTAAATTCGGCTTTATGATGCTCTTCGTACTTAGGCCGAAGCCCTTTAAGTATGAGAACCGCTTCTTCGACGGACGGAGCCTCGACTTTTACTGCTTGGAAGCGGCGCTCCAAGGCCGCGTCCTTCTCAATATACTTGCGATACTCAGTCAAAGTTGTGGCTCCGATGCATTGGAGCTCACCTCGGCTCAGCGCCGGTTTAATGATATTGGAGGCATCCATGGTCCCTTCGGCCGAGCCGGCGCCAACGATGGTATGTAATTCATCTATGAAAAGCAGGATGTTCTTGGATCGCCGAATCTCGTCCATTACGGCCTTAATACGTTCTTCAAATTGGCCGCGGTATTTTGTGCCGGCGACCATCAGAGCGAGATCCAGAGTGATGACTCGTTTATCGCGCAATAATTCTGGGACGTTGCCTGCCGCGATTTCCTGGGCTAATCCCTCAACAATTGCAGTTTTGCCAACGCCCGCTTCGCCGAGCAACACAGGGTTGTTCTTCGTACGGCGACAAAGAATCTGAATAACGCGTTCAATTTCATTCTTCCGGCCAATGACCGGGTCCATTTCTCCTTTTCGGGCAATTTCCGTCAAATCCCGTCCAAATGCCTTCAGCGCAGGAGTCTTAACCTCCCCCTTTTTTTCCGGCGCAGGCTTTTCTGGGGTCTCGGTGGGACCGGATTCTTCGGAAGCCGCAAAATTGGGATCGAGTTCCTTCAATATCTCTTGGCGGGTCTGCTCAATATCCACATCCAAGTTTTTCAATACGCGAGCGGCTACACCATCACCCTCACGCAATAACCCCAAAAGAATATGTTCGGTGCCCACGTACGTATGGTTAAGATTTTTCGCTTCTTTGGCAGCCAATGCTAATACCTTTTTTACTCGAGGTGTATAGGGTATATTGCCGATCATTTTTTGATCAGGACCGGTGCCCACTTGCTTTTCGACCTCCATGCGGACTGTTTCGAGGTCCAAACCGAGCTTTTGGAGAACATTCACAGCCACTCCTTGGCCAAGCTTGATAAGGCCCAACAAAAGATGCTCGGTTCCTACGAAATTGTGGTTGAACCGGTCGGCTTCCTTGCGTGCCAGCGCGAGCACTTGTTGTGCCCGGGGAGTAAAGTTATTCATGGCTTCATCGCTCATACACATCAAAATGCAATCACTTTTCCTGTTTGTCCAATCCTGTGCCAGCCATTGGTGGCGGTTTTGAAATCGGGCGGCTGACATGCTTCAAGCGATCCCGCACCATGTCTGCACGCAGCAGATCGCGTTCCTCAGCCGAAAGTTTTTCAGAATGCTGCTTTTGCAGGTGCGCGGGTTGAGTCATTATAAACAATTCATCTACCAAAGATCGGTCTACACCTGGGAACAAAGCCAAATCAACACCTAAGCGCATCAAAGACAACAAGTTCATCGTCTCTTTTGAAGAAATGCTGTGTGCATTAGCGAGAATGCCATAGGCTCGTCCGATATGGTTAAAGACCATTTTAGACTTCTTTTCCAGCAGCGTCCCACGGGCATTCTCCTCATGCTCGATAATCTGGGCGAGCACCTTTTCTAATCGCTCAACTATGGCCCCTTCGGATTCCCCCAGCGTCATTTGATTGGACACCTGAAAGACATTCCCCAAAGCTTCAGTTCCTTCCCCATACAACCCTCGAACTGCCAGCCCAAGTTTGTTTACCGACTGGATAATAGGATTGATTTGCTCAGCCAAAACAAGTCCGGGTAGGTGCAGCATGGCGCTAACGCGGATGCCAGTGCCAATGTTGGTAGGGCAAGCTGTCAGGTAACCGAGGTCAGGGTTGAATGCATAATCAAGCTTTTTTTCTAAAGTCGAATCGGCCTGATCAATGGCTGTCCACGCCTGGCGGAGTTGAAGACCAGGCCTAAGGGCCTGCATGCGCAGATGATCTTCTTCGTTGATCATCACGCAAAGTGTCTCTTCATGGTTGAGCACTAAACCGCTGCCGGCGCTCTTGGCAGCGTGCTCACGACTGATCAAGTGGCGTTCTACCAGAATCTGCTTATCCAATGTGGACAAGGTGTCCATGGTTTCAGAAAATGAATCCTTCATGTCTGGCAGGCTCTCAATTGAAGGGCGAATGGCTTCCAAGATCCGAATGCGCTCGGGCTTTTTAGCCCATCCAGGGAAGGATGAGTCTTTCACATTACGCGCGAGCCGGACACGGCTCGACATGACAATGCGGTCATGCGGACCTTTCCGCCGCGCAATTTCTGCCGGGGGCACGAGGAAAGAATGAATATCCATAGGGTCAGGCTGTAGGAATGTTAGCGAGGCGCGCGGTAGTCTGTTTGATCTCGTCACGTAGGATGGCTGCTTCTTCAAAATCTTCTGCTTCGATAGCCTTGCTTAATTTTTTCTGTAGCGTTTTAAGCCTGTCTGAAAGATCTCGGTTATGACGCAGGCTTTCGGGAACTTTGCCAACATGGCGCGTCCCTTTGTGCATTGTCTTGAGTAATCCATCAAGTGCTTCCGAGAACGTTTTGTAGCACTCCGGGCACCCCAAACGACCTGCCTTTTTGAAATCCGCCTGGGTGAACCCACAACGCGGGCATTTCATTTCTGCACCACCGGCGGCCTGCTCAATCTCCTGTGAAGCGCCCAAGCCAAGCAGGAGATCCGCCAAAGAAAATCCAGTTGGGTCATTTACCCCTTTGGTCTTGGCGCATTCTTCGCAGAGATCTACCTTTTGCATTTTCTCCCCAGCAATTTGGGTCAAATGCACGGTGGCCTCCTTTTCCTTGCAGATGCAGCACAACATAAATTCTCAGTCTTATTCGTATATCGGCTCGCCCGACATTTTAGTCAAGGCGCGGTATCGAGCCACCAGCTTTTCTGTTACTGGTCCTGGCTTGCCAGCGCCAATCAGCCGGCCATCAACTTTCGTCACCGGTACTATCTCAGCCCCGGTACCTGTGAGAAAACATTCGTCGGCGTTGAAGACATCATAGCGGGTCAAGTTTGGTTCGCTGACGCTATGGCCCGCTTCTATGGCCAGCTCAATGACGACCTGTCGCGTTATCCCATACAACGCACCTGCGGAGAGTGGTGGCGTGCTCAGGTGACCATTCTTCACTATGAACAGATTGTCACCCGTGCATTCAGCAACATAACCTTCTGCATTGAGCATGATTGCTTCCTCGCAACCACCATTGTTTGCCTCAATTTTGGCCAAAATATTATTTAAGTAATTCAGCGACTTAATCGCGGGATTTACGGCACTATGCAAGTTCCTTACTGTCGCAACCGTGATGATGGCCATTCCTTTTTCATAAAATTCCTTCGGATAGAGCTGAATCTTATCCGCAATAATAATTATTGAGGGCCTTTTGCAACGGTTTGGATTGAGCCCGAGCGTGCCGACTCCGCGCGTGACAACTAATCGAATATAGCCATCCCGGATTCGATTGCGGCGGCATGTTTCCACAACCGATCGCATGAGGTCGGGATGTGTCATCGGAATAGTCAACAGAATCGCTTTGGCAGAGCAGAACAGCCGATCAATGTGCTCTTTTAGCCGGAAGACACGACCGTTATAGGCACGGATCCCTTCAAAAATACCATCTCCGTACAACAGACCATGATCGAGCACAGACACCTTTGCTGCACGCTCGTCGTAGTACTTGCCATCAATGAAAATCTTCATGCCTGTTAGCTCGCTCAAGGGTAGGGCAGTGTGGCCGCCAACGCAACTGTGGATTGGCTATTTGCGGGAACGCGGAGATAGTTTTTGGCTTCATGCATGGTCAGCCTCGGCCCAACTCTTCGTGAAACATTAATTTTAGCTTTCGAACTGGTTCATCAAGACGAAGCTGCTAAATAAGGATAAAGCATTTAGAACGGGCTTTGTCTTCCTGGGCAAAATTTTCGAGCAAAGTGGCAAAAGGCCGCGAAGAAATGCACGATTACTTTTAGGCACCGCGGCACGGTAAAGGTTTGCCGCTCAGCCTGACCATGGTTCTTTGTTCCGCGATTAATACTGACGAACCAACGTCACCCCGCATTTCGGACATGAGGCGGGAGGGCTGTGTATCACTTCCGGCCGGTGCCCACACGTATAGCTACGACCGTGTGCCGTGCCACCACCAACTGGTTCCGGATGCTCGCAGACAGCCGTTATTCCGCCAAACTCCCGTGGTCACTAACCCCAAGATGGCTAACAATATGCTCTTGAGTTTCCTCTTGGCTGGAATTGCAAAAATATTACATGGCTCATTCTTCTTTAAGAGTAGCAGTTCTGGCTAATCAACAACTTGCGTCATCACTATTAGCACCGGACCTTTTGCTCCCTCCTCAAAGTTTAAAAGCCAGCGACGTAGGCACACGGCAATTGCCAAAAATCGTTACCCTTTCTCCCTCGTCTGAACGCCAATTTGCATCAAGAAAATTACGTGCGGCTTGTTTTTCCTCTCCATTACGGCAACCCGCAAAGGTCTACCATCCGGAGCGATAGTCCGGTAAAGGGCTACTCGGCGGATTGGCTAGCTGACACTTCGTTCGCTTCAATCCATGAACCGCGCAGCCAATCGGTTATCAAACCAATGGCCTGTTCACTGAGGATCATTTTGTTGCCAAACTCTGGCATGCGGTCGTTGCGTTCACCGTAAAGATCGGGATGGGCCGGATTATTGAGGAATTTGGTTAGCCACGCGCGTGAACCATAGCCGGTGAGGTCCGGTGCGGTAGCCTCCTCGTCCTTTTCATGGAATTGATGGCACCCCGTGCACTTCATTGATTTCTGCAACAGGATTCGACCCTCAGCGATTAGGGGCGCATCATTTCTGTCGGCGGACAATTGGGACTTAAGTTGTGCCTCTGCTGAAAGGGCGGCCACGACTTTCTGAAGGTTGGCCTTTTGTTCCGGAGTATAGTTCGTCATCTGCTTTTTTACGAAATTGACCATTTTCCCATTGTGAAACCTAGTGCCGCCAAAGTAATTAGTGGTAACTATCCTTTCAGGATCCAGCAACCCGGCAAGCCAAGGGCGAGAGGCAAAGCCTTTCAGATCCGCTGCTGATGCCGGATCCTTAGGAACCGTCCCGGTTCCGTCGTGACCGTCAAAACGATGGCAGTTGGCGCATTTCTGGGCGAAAAGCCGCGGACCTTGAGTAAAGGCATCAGAACGCAACAAACTGATGGCGCCCGAAGGCGGAATACCCGAGGATTTAGCCAGGATGCGAACTCGTTCCGCGTCGATCTCAGCGTTTTTCGCAGCGGCCTGGTAGGTGCTATTGTGATGGTCTTCAGCCTGCGCTAGGTATGTGAGCAGGCCCGCACCGGCAAGCAAGATACCTAGCAAGGCGACATTAAAACGATGGCCTAAGCGCCAATTGCCAATGAAGGGCATCAAGAAAATCACAAACATCACCAACCCGGGAATGATGATCGCACCCCATATTTCCGACTCACCAGGGAAAAACTTGAGGAACTGGAAGAGGAATAAAAAGTACCATTCGGGCCTGGCCGCCGAGTAAGGCTCGGATAGATCCGCCGGTGCGCCGAGTTCAGCGCCGAGCGATGCGTGCGCGTCGAAAAGACGTGGCTTAATTATAAGAAAAAGGACTGCGGCCATGATGGCGAGACAAGCAACAGCGTCTTTGAGAACTTGGTCCGGCCAAAAGGCGGCGTCGGGCCTGAGGCGTGGTTCTTTTGCTTTAAGCCCGTGTCGCCGAAACAAATAAATGTGCGCGATGACCAGAGCAATGATGCTCCCCGGCAACACGCCTGCATGAAGGGCAAAGAACCGAGTGAGTGTGTGGTGGCCATATTCCGTTCCTCCTACGATCAACTTTTGAAGTGCAGGTCCTACCACTGGTACCACAGCGAGTAAGTTGGTGGCGACTTTAGTGGCCCAGAAGCCCTTTTGATCCCAGGGCAGCAGGTAACCGGTCAGAGAAAGGGCAAGCACTAACTGGAGCAGGATGAGTCCAAACCAAAAGTTAACCTCTCGAGGCGCCTTATACGCTCCGTCAACCACCACCTGCATCAGGTGCAATACAAGCAATATCGTCATGGCCTGGGCGGTATAATGATGTATACCGCGCAAGAGCCAGCCGCCACTCATCTGCTCCTGAATGTAATACACACTTTCCCAAGCGGTTTGTGAGCTGGGGCTGTACGCCATCCACAAAAAGATCCCGGTAATAAATTGGACGGCCAGGGTGAAGGTGAGTGTGCTACCCCAAACATATCGCCAGCGCGCTCCGCCGGGCACGTTTTCGTATAGTGCATGGTTAAGGATTTGCCGGTAGCCCGTGCGTTGATCTGCCCAGTCAAAAAGCCGTTTCATGTAACGGGAATTTTCTTCGCTGTGCCCGCCTGAAAATTTTGAAATTCCACCCAGATTTCGTTCGTCTTGCGAATTTCTACCTTAAGGGTGTCCATGCCGCGCGCGGCTGGGCTTTTGCGATCATTTATGCTGCCGTCGATGGCAAATTTGCTATCATGCAACGGACATACAAAGCAATTATCGTTCGGAATGTAATCAACGAAACCACCTGCATGCGGACAAACCACATTCAAGGCTTCCACCTTGTTGTTCTTGGTTCGCCGTAAATATACTGCACCAACTGGCACTCGACTGAATTTGTTCCAAGCATCTACGCGTGTTGCCAGAACTTGAAACCTGCGCGGAAATCCATCATCCGGCAAGGCCTCCAGGCTGGCTACGCGAATGGCCCCGGTTCCAGAGGATTTGCGGCGCAAAGGATCCAGGAAGACTTTAGCACCCGCGAAGAGCGGAACTAGACCAAGGAGGGCGCCGATCACACCCGCCAACATTTTCTTGAAAAAATCCCGCCGCGCGGCTGGCGGAGGAATATCGTCCGAATCGTTCATATTAGTCAGATGCCAAAGAGATAAGGGTTGTTCCTGCAAAAAGCAAACTTCCGAAGTTTGTCATCCTGAAACCGATGGGTCCCACTGGCAGCCCCGCAGGAGATGAATGCGAAACCATGTATGTGGACCGGCCTTGGATGGCAATGCGTTCTGCGAAACCTAAACTGGAATACCATCTGGGTTTTAATAGTATTAGCCACCTTGAGACTCCAATCCATTTGGGCTGTTTGCTGATGCCATCCACGAATTGAACGCTCGCCGGATTCTAAATGAGTTGAAGGACTAGGGGCCCAGTGGAATTCATTTTATTCGTGCTTTTCGAGAGGAAAGCACGTTAATTCAGATATATGACAATTTGGTTACTTGCTTTAGTGCTGCTGGCCTCGTTGAGTGCGCTGGGTTTCCGACAGGGTGCGATTCGGGTTGCGTTTTCCTTAATCGGCATTTTGCTCGGCGCTCTGCTAGCCGCTCCCCTGGGAAGAATGATCAAGCCTTTGCTCATGGCTGTGGGTATCAAGAGCCCAATTCTGCTTTGGGCTCTGGGACCGCTCATCATCTTCATTTTGATTTCCATAATCTTTAAGGTTGCCGCACTTGCCGCGCATCAAAAAATGGATGTTTTTTACAAATACAAGGCAGGCGATTTGCGTCTGGCATTGTGGGAAAGACTAAACCATCGATTGGGACTTTGCCTGGGTTTGCTCAACGGCACCGCCTACCTGATTCTGATAAGCCTTGTGGCTTACTCCTTCAGCTACTGGACTGTACAAATGGCTACGGCCGACACGGACCCGAAATCGGTGCGAATTCTGAACCGTTTGGGGAACGACTTAGAAAACACCGGTTTCATAAAGGTTGCTCAAGCCATTGCTCCGATGCCAGGATCGTTCTATGACACAGCCGATGTCACTGGCGTGGTCTACAATAATCCGCTTTCGGAAGCACGTCTGGCTCGCTACCCTGGTTTTCTCGGCTTGGCCGAGCGTCCGGAGTTTCAAGCTTTAGCAGGGGACAAGGAATTTTCTGAGATGCGTCAGCGCCGTGATCCGGTGATGAATTTGATAAATAGTGGACCGATTCAGGCGATTCTGAATAATCGGGAATTGCTCCAGACTATTTGGGCTACCGTGATTCCTGACCTCAAGGATTTGCAGGAGTTTTTGAAGCATGGCAAGTCACCCAAGTACGAACATGAAATGATCCTCGGCCGTTGGAACTTCGAAGTGAACCTGGCAACGGCGGCGATGCGACGCACTAAGCCGAATATTTCGGCGAGTGAAATGCAGAAATTGAAGAAGTGGATGGTGGCGGCATTTCCCAAAACCAGCTTCGTTGCCATGACTGATGGGCAAGCAATTCTGAAGAACGTGCCGCCATTGAAGGCCGCTCCGGCGGCGGCTCAGGCAAGTGGGCCACAAACATTACAAGGTCGTTGGAAAAGCCTTGACGGTGGAAAATATCAACTCAGTTTTGAAACCGAGGAGTTTCCAGCCAGGGTCGAAGGAGACCGACTTGCCATTTCGGCCACGATTATGGAACTGGCATTTTCGCGCGAGAATTGAGTTTGGAGGACCCGTACAATCCAAAAGTGTATAAGTCCAGCGTGACAGTCGCTGCTCAATTCCCAGGAGAAAAATTGATCATCTGCAATTGTCCTTGATGCCTAATGCTATCGAAAAGAGATGCGGCGCTTTGCATAGTGCCTACAGGCGTCGTGCTTGGCCTTTCTATGAGGGCGGTACCGGCGAGGGCACTTTCAGCTCGCTGACTAACAAGATCATATTGGGTTTGTTTCGGGGCCGGGGCAAAATTCTGACCGATCAGCAAAGGGCTCTTGTCATCCACTAAGGCCGTCTCCACTCGCTCCGAGAGTGCGACTCCAGTAATGAAAAAGCCGCAGACGAGGACTCCCAACGCACCCGTAAGAATTGGTCTAGCTTCGAGTGAAGCCCAAAAGCGTTGCAGCACACCTGCGTGAAACGCAAACCAACTGGATGCACTCATTCCATCTCCCTGGTCACCGGCTTGAATTCGAGCAATAACCTGACCGGAGAAGCGGTAGAAGTAGCCGGGGGGTGGTTGCTCGTGGCGTTTCAAGACGAGCAGTCGGCGTAATTGTTCGAACTGATCCGAATCGCGGTTCATACTCATTTTAAATAATCCGATAAGTACGCTTGCAGTTGCTGCCGTGCGTAAAAGAGGCGGGAGCGCACGGTGCCAATGTTACATTCCATGATTTTCGCAATCTCTTCATGCGAAAGACCCTGCACATCATGTAGTGTTACTACCAATCTATGAGGTTCAGACAGTTTTAGCATTGCTTCGTTCAACTTTTCCTGCAACTCAGCCAAGTTGATTTCCCGCCGCGGAGTTCTCTCGGAGACGAGGGCAACGAGGTCCGGATCATGCTCAGCATTAAAATCTAAATCGTCGAGGCTCATTTGAGCCTTGTTCTTACGTTGTTTTAGAAAATTGATGGTCTTATTGACGGCAATCCGATAAACCCAGGTGTAAAAGCTGGACCCGCCCTTAAAGGATTTGAGAGCTTGAAACCCTTTGATAAATGCCTCCTGTGCCAAGTCATTCGCATCTTCATGATTCGAGGTCATGTGATACAAAGTGGCATAAATGCGCTCCTGGTAGCGCTTCACCAGGTCATCGTAGGCAGAGAGATCACCCTCTCGAGCGCGTTGCACCAGAACCATTTCTTCCACTGGCACGGATGCCGATTCGGCCACCGGATCTCCCGGTTGATTGAGAGCCTTGTGCCTGGCTGGTTCCATCATAATCATAGGCGGCTCTCAGGCACAGACAACGCGTCAGTTTGACGAGCAAGATACTCAGTGCAGCCGGCAAGGCCATCCCGGCCGTGGGACTCTGGAATCACGCGCAAAATCTTGCGAGCTCTTTCCAAGTATTCATGAATGATCTCCGCAGCCGCGGTTAAAGTATCGTATTTGGCCAAAAGATCAGCCATATTTTTCATCGATGCTGAGTCCCACGCTTGAACCATATTGGTTAACTGCCCACGGTCGACCGTATTCGCGCGTTCCCAGGCCAGCAATATCGGAAGGGTGAGTTTACCTTTTGCCAAATCAGTTCCCAGGGATTTGCCTGCGGCTGATTCAGTTCCGAATAAGTCAACACAATCATCGTACACTTGGTAAGCCGTGCCAAAAGCCAAGCCAAATTGGCGCAAGGCCATGCGGTTTTCACCGGAGGTGCCACTTAAAAATGCGCTCAATTCGCAAGAAAGAGCAAACAGTTCCGCGGTCTTCATTTCCAGCACCCGAAAATACTTTTCTCGAGTAAACTGAAAATCCCGGCGGTGCTGGGTTTGTAGAATTTCACCGGAACAGACAGTATTCGTGGCCATAGCTACGGCCCGGCAAACCTCTGGTGTCGGGAAACTTGAAGCTAATTTCAACGCCTGAGCAAACAGGCAATCGCCAAAAAGCACGGCAATTTCGTTTCCCCAGTTCGCGGCGATCGTGAGACGTCCCCGACGGATCTCAGCCTCATCCATTACATCGTCGTGAACGAGGGTTGCAAGATGAACCATTTCAATAATAACCGCTGCCGTCACGTGCGCCTCGCTCATTTTTCCAAGGGCATTTGCGGATAGCGCGACCAGGGCAGGGCGCAGATGTTTACCCTGGCCCTTAAGAGCATAATCTGCGTAAGGCGAAATGTCAGGATCAAAGGCCTCCACTTCTTTACCAAGTCGATCAACAACCGCGTCGAGGAAAGGTTCGACTGGATCAATTATCTGTTTCCAGGAAAAGGCCTGCTCGGCGTTCAATGGTTCCCTGATCAGCGCAGATACCACTTTGGAATCAGCCGCAAACATGTTTGGAGAATCTAAGGTTGCACTGCGGGCAAGTCAAACCTCATATCTTGCTAGGGTAGATGCGGATCGTGGTGTATCATCTACAGGTATCAACACCACTTCACGGTTTAAGATTCGATAATAAGTGGCTATGTTGCTTGGGCGAATTGTGGCAAACTCATAATCTTTAGAAACGAATACGATTAAAGCCGAGTTCATTCTCGACGTCATGTAAATCGCGCCAACTCTGTGTTCAGTTTTCCATCACAGCTAGCAGATTTGCCCGCGCTAAACCAGGTCACAGTCCCGGATCTCTGGCAGCAACAAGCCGTGCTTGCGTTACGCGACGGCAAAGACGTTGTTGTTCAGGCGCCGACAGGATCAGGCAAAACCCTGATATTTGAACTTTGGTCCAATCATGGAAAGAATCGTGGTCAGGCGATTTATACGGTGCCTACCCGAGCATTGGCCAACGACAAATTAGCGGAATGGCGCGCAAGGGGATGGGATGTGGGAATCGCCACAGGTGATCTGGCCGAAAACCTGGAGGCTCCGATCCTCGTAGCAACGCTAGAGACTCAGAAGAGCCGTTTGGTTCAGGGGGATGGTCCCGCTCTGCTGATTGTGGATGAATACCAAATGATAAGCGATCCCGACCGGGGGTTGAATTATGAACTGGCATTGGCTTTGGCGCCGCCGCAAACACAATTGCTATTGCTTAGCGGAAGCGTGGCAAATCCGCAAGATGTCGGAAAGTGGCTGTCGCGACTAGGCCGCAAAGCCATACTTGTACGACACGAGCATCGCCCGGTGCCGCTCGATGAGGTGCACGCAGCCAACTTGAGTTTCCATGTGCCGAGCGAGATTCGCGGTTATTGGCCGCGACTAATCGCCAAAGCATTGGCGGAGGACCTGGGGCCAGTACTTATCTTTGCACCGCGACGGCAGGTGGCAGAATCAATGGCAGTGGACTTGGCGCGACAATTGCCGACGCCAAATCCGTTGCAGCTCAGTAACGAGCAAAAACTGATGGCTGGCGAGCATCTGGCCAAGTTGCTGAGGAACCGGATTGCTTATCACCACAGCGGCTTGAGTTACGGCGCACGTGCGGGAGTAATCGAGCCGCTTGCCAAAGCCGGACAACTGCGCGTGGTGGTGGCCACAATGGGATTGGCAGCCGGCATTAATTTTTCGCTCCGGAGCGTAGCTTTAGCTGCTGATTCCTATCACCGTAATCACGCGGAACAGTGCCTAAGGCCGGACGAAATCCTGCAGATGTTTGGTCGAGCGGGGCGACGCGGGCTGGATGAGACAGGCTTTGTGCTCGTCACAGCAAATGAATTACGTTTACTGGATGCACGCCCCTGTCACCTTTCTCGTAGTGGGGCGGTTGATTGGAGCGCGCTGTTGGGGTTGATGGCGATGGCCGCACAAAACCAGCGTGACCCGTTCCGCGAAGCGGTGGAAGTTCAGGAGCGCCTCTTCACAACCAAACCGATAGTTCTCGGTGTTGAAGAGTCATTACGTCACCCAGAAGTTCCTTGCAAGCTGCACACCGATGCAGAACGGGCTCGTCATGTTCGCAAGCGCTTTCGCGAGATGATGAATAGCAAGGGGAATTGGGAAAGGATGGGGGAATTGGAGGCCAAGACTTTGGATCAAATTTTGACGCCTAAGAACGCGGTGGTTGGCAATGTAGCTGGTACTGCGCCGCAACCCTCTCAGATCGTGACCTTGCCAGCCTTGGAGCCAGTGTTGGGAGTTGCTGCTGCGCTTGAAAAAGTAGGTCAGGGCACGCTCTGCCTTTTGGACGAGAAAGGCGGTGTCCAAATCTATGGCCGGGCACTTACGGTAGCGGATCGTCTGGGGCAAGACCGCGTCCTGCTGGCGAAGTGGATCCGGCGTCTGACAAATTGGAACGGACGGGAGGCGCAGCTCAGTGTGTGGAGGGAAAAGATTGTACCTCTTGTTGAAAAAAAGCTGGCGGAACAACAAACACCCCTCATCGATTTTCAGGATCATGAGCACTGGATTATCGCCCGCGTGAGCATCGCAAGATTGACTCTTCGGGTGCCGGTGGATTCGTACGGGGTGGCGCTGTGGCGACCAATCCAGCGCGAAATTTTGCCGCCGAGCTGCGCTCGCTGTGTACTGGTTCCGGTCTGTCGCGAACTCCCTACAACAACGGGGGTTGCTTTGTTGTGGCGGCGTCTGGGGCTCGTCGATGTCACAGGAAAACCGACTCTGCGAGGGCAGATTGTAAGCTTTTTCGCTCAGGGAGACGGATTGGCTATTTGCGCTGGTTTGGAAGCAGCGAATTATCAACTCGAGGAGATGATTTATGATCTTGCGAACCTCGATGCTGGTTTCCGTTTTTGCGGTGACGGAAATCGGTGGGAAGGTCGGCTGGGAATAATCTGTCGTGAAAAGTTTGGCCTCCAATCTATTCCAGGTTATTTGGAAAATGGCGTGCCGCCCAAGTATGGAGCGGGCGCCGAACAGGTCGTCGCCTCGGTTCACAAAAATCCCCTGAACAAACACGGGTGGATTACCGACTTGCTTGGCGCCGGGGACATCGACCGCATTATTATCGAATGGCGCAGCTTGCTGCGCCAAATTAGCCACGCGCCTGATCTTGAGTGGGAGCGTTGGCGGAAATTACAGTCCATCGCCAAAACTATCCTTAATGAGACCGCATCGCCCACGCTGCCGCACCTCCCGCCGTTAGAATACCACCAAATGAAGCGGGTGGATCATCGCCTCATATTGAGGAGGCACTGAGCCGACTTATAACACAGCAAGCTGCTTCCCTCGTAAGGGAAAGCAGCACAACAGTTTAGGCGAAAGGCGAAGCCGTTGCAGGACTACTGTGAAATTTCGCCTTGTCAGTGCAGCTAATTTTGTCGAGGTGTTTCGTGTGGACGGTCGCCACTGCGGTCTGCATGGCCGCCTTTATCACCGCGGGACTCACCAGCGCGTCCACCGCGGTCACCACCGCCACGGTATTGGCCACGACCGCCACGTTGGTCCCTGCCGCGGTCACCACTGCGTTGCTCGCGGGATTCCTTTTGTCCAGCACCGCCTTCGCCAGTGCCACCGTCGTTGTCATCGTCACCACTTCGTTCGCCACCTTCAGGTCGGCTCTCACCACCGGAGAGTTCCTGGTCGCGTTCTGCCATGGCAGCTCGACGAGAGAGACGGACACGTCCTTTTTCATCGACACCTAGGCACTTTACCCAGATCTCGTCACCCAATTTGACGATATCCTCTGTCTGCTTGACCCGGAAATTTGCCAATTCGCTAATGTGCACCAAGCCATCCTTGCCGGGCAGGAACTCGACAAAGGCGCCGAAATCTTTAATGGTAACAACTTTCCCGCGGTAGATTTTGTTGATCTCAGCCTCGGCGGTCATTCCAGTTATGGCGTCTCGAGCAATCTTCATTCCGTCTTCCGAGACGGAGAAGATGTTCACGGTGCCATCATCCTCGATATTAATTTCACATCCAGATTCTTCAACGAGCTTTTTGATGTTCTTTCCACCCGGTCCGATGAGCGCACCGATTTTCTCCGGATTGATCTTAATAGTCTCAATACGCGGGGCGTATTTGCTCAGCTCTTTGCGCGGGGTCCCCAAAGTTTTGGCCATCTCACTGAGAATGAACAGTCGCGCTATTCGCGCCTTCTCAATGGCTTCCGCCATTAGCGTGTGAGGGATGCCACGAAGCTTGAGATCAAGCTGGAATCCAGTAATTCCCTTTTCGGTGCCTGCAATCTTACAATCCATGTCGCAGAATCCATCCTCCCAGCCGATAATATCAGTCAGCAATTTGTGGCGGGAAATTTTATCTTTTTCATCATGATCCGTGCAGAGCCCGATGCTTATACCAGCTACCGGGCGGATCATGGGGACGCCAGCGTCCATCAAGGCCAGGGAGCCGCCGCACACAGAGGCCATGGAGCTGGAACCGTTAGATTCTAAGATCTCGCTCGTGATGCGAATTGAGTAGGGGTAGGAGTCCGTTGGGACCATCGGTTCCAACGACCGTTCAGCTAGAGCGCCGTGGCCGATTTCCCGCCGGCCGGGACCACTTATGCGACCGGTTTCACCGACGGAGAAATTCGGAAAATTGTAGTGGAGAATGAATTTTTTTTCAGTGGCGCCACCGGTGTAGGAATCGAATTCCTGAGCATCTTCCCCAGTTCCCAGCGTGCAGAGCGCCAGAGCCTGGGTTTCGCCACGTTGAAACACTGCCGAACCATGAGCTCGCGGCAGCAAGCCCACTTCAGTAGTAATCGGTCGAACATCGTCAAACCCGCGCCCATCAAGGCGCTTGTTGAAATTCATCACCAAATTGCGCACAGCCTCTTTTTGGATATAGTAGAATGCATCCTTGAGGACGAAAGGGGTAACTCGTTCTTCGCCGAACTTTTCCACGAGCTTCTTGCCGATCTCTTCAGCAATAGCCGATACAGCTGCTTCACGTTCCAACTTTTTCGGAATGAGCAAGGCTTCGACGATGCGATCGCCAGCCATCCCTTTAGCTTCGTTCAGAATTTCCTCGGGAACGATATTCAATTTGATTTCACGCTTGGCTTTACCCACGCGAGCCGCCAAATCCTTTTGCGCAGCGATCATCGGCTGAATTGCTTCATGGCCGAATTTCAGGGCGGCATTAAAATCTGCTTCGCTAATCTCCTCAGCCGATCCTTCGTACATCACCAGGTCTGACTCATTGCCGACATAGACCAGGTCTATATCACTCTCAGTCATCTGGACGTGAGTAGGATTCGCGACGAATTGGCCATTGATACGACCAATACGCGCAGCGCCGATAGGACCTTCCCAGGGGATGTCGCTGACCATTAGCGCAGCCGAAGCTCCGGCTACCGCCAGCATGTCGGGATCATTTTCACCATCCGCACTTAAGACAATGCATTGGACCTGAACCTCATTATACCAACCTTTGGGGAACAACGGGCGGATAGGGCGATCAATGAGTCGAGAGGTAAGGATTTCCTTTTCAGTGGGTCGGCCTTCGCGTTTGAAATAACCGCCAGGGAATTTTCCCGCAGCAGCAGCTTTTTCACGATAATCAACAGTGAGCGGGAAAAACTCCTGCCCCTCTTTGGCCTTAGCCGCCCCAACAGCGGCAATCAGCACAAGTGTTTCGCCTAATTGAACTATTACCGATCCGTCAGCCTGTTTGGCAAGCTTTCCTGTTTCTATTGTAATTTGCTTATCCCCCAGTGGGGCAGTGGCTTTTTGTGACATAACTTTCTTTCGCTCTGTCGCCTCCGAGAAACTTCAGTGAACTCCGAAAGGTTTCGGAGCTGATTGAAATCACTCAGCGCAACAGATTTGTTGTTTTGGCGAGATATCTTGGTGTGAAAAACCAGGCCGCTCGCTTTTCCCGACCCAGTTAGTCCGCGGAGAAACCAAAGGCGGTTGTGCAGCAATTAATCCGCACGAACGCCTAAAGCAGGCTCTACTTGCGGAGCTTGAGCTTCCTAGTGATTGTCTGGTAGCGATTAACGTCGGTTGTGTGCAAATAGTCCAGCAGCCGCCGTCGCTGCCCTACCATCATTAACAATCCACGGCGGGAACCGTGGTCCTTAACATTCTTTTGCAAGTGTTCAGTCAAATGGTTGATCCGTTGCGTGAGCAAGGCAATTTGAACATCTGCCGAACCAGTATCGCGCTCGTGTAACTTAAAATCGCCAATGGTCTTTGTCTTTGTTTCCATACTTTCCAGTTAATCTAATCTGAACTTATCAGTTCCTCTTTCAATATAAGCTTTAAATTCTAGTTTTCAGGTCTAAGCCTGTAAAGCACATTCCAATAGGCCCTACGGTAGAATCTCCAAATTAGTCAGCCGTGAGCCATTCCGCTTTAAGTGTTCATTCGCTTCACCTAAGGTCACTACTTTCTCCTGCCGTGTCACCAAAGTCTTAATCCGAGCCATGAGCTCTCCAGCGGGATTGCGCTCCAACTTGACTGTATGTGCTGGCCTAAGCTCCTGAGCCCGTTTGAATTGCTTATCCGCTTTTGCTGGTGTCAGCGGGTAGTCCACTGCTAACCCGCCAAGGCGCAGGTTTTGGATAAACTTCAAGGATTCGGAGCGCAGCGCCTCGTCTTCAACAAGGCAATAAACATCTAGCGAGGCATCGAACGAAGGCAACAATTGATGGGCTTTAAGGAGCTCCAGCAGAACTACATCGCCCATGCCGAATCCGAGTGCCGGCAAATTCACCTTGGCACCGCTAACTAGTTTAATCAAGTTATCGTAACGTCCACCTCCGGCAATTGCCCGAAGGTCGATTTTTTGGGCGAACGCTTCAAATACAATGCCCGTGTAGTAAGCCAGACCGCGGATAATTCCATAGTCCACCTTAACATAGCCGTCGAGTCCACGTACTGCAAGGTTCTCGATAATGAGTCTTAATTCGTCAGTAGGTGTCGCCGCATCAATGAATGCTTTTATTTCCACAAGGGAAAACCCAAGCGCACTCAGCTTTTGGTCACTCGCTTCGGGAGCTTCCCTGTCAATCTTGTCAATGCTCTGAAAGAACTCATACTCCCTGGCGGGATCACCTTTACCTTCGACGAAATAATCATGCCAGGCATTGCGGCTGCTGAGGCGAACGACAAAATCGGTCTTGGCCAGGCCAAATGACCGCAGCGTATCAATTAACAGAGCAATCAATTCAGCCTCGGCTGAAGAATCATTTTCGCCGATAATATCAGCGTTCAGTTGGAAATGCTCCCGTAAGCGACCGCGTCCGGGTCGCTCATAACGAAAAAGCTGCGGTATGGCGAACCACTTGATAGGCTTTTTGTAACCTCTTTCGTAAGCAGCGATCATGCGTGCTAGCGTAGGAGTCATTTCCGGGCGCAAGGAAACTTTGCGCCCACCTTTGTCCTCAAAATTGTAAAGTTGGCCAACTATTTCTTCACCACTTTTTGTCGTAAAAAGTTCTAACGATTCAAGGGGTGGGCCGTCGTACTCTCTGAACCCATAACATCGCGCAGTGCTGCGCCATTTGTCGAAGACGTACTGTCGCGCATCCGCGCTCCATAAATCCGGGTGCGGTAAAGGTTCAGGATAAAAATCCCGGAATCCGGGCAAACGTTCCATATAAAAGGGCGCAAAGAGTATGAAACAACTCAGAAAAAGCAAAAGAGAAAATAGGAGCGCCCGCGGAAAACGCGGAGCCCTGGAATTCAGTCGGCCAAGCTAAGTCACAGCGAGGCGCGCGGGGTAGGTATAATCGGAGAAGCGGTGTTACCGGCTGGGTTGGTAATGGTGCTATTACTGCTATTGTTGTTTTTATTGGCCGAGGCAGGTAGCTTCAGGACGGCTGCTCGCATTTCCTTTCCAGCTTTGAATTTCACAACTGAGCGTTCTGGAATGGGCACATCCGCCTCCGGGGAATTCGGATTTCGGCCAATGCGTGCTTTGCGCACCTTGACCTCAAATACTCCAAAATTGCGCAATTCAACCTTATCGCCTTTGGCCAATGCCTCGGCTATGTAGTCCAATGTTTTTTGAACCACGTCCAGTACTTGGTGCTGGATGAGACCGGTATCCTCGCTAATGCGGATGACTAAGTCTCGCTTTGTCAGAGTCATAGTAGATGGGGTTGGTCGTTAACTTCCGTTTAGTTAAGCAGGATATACTCACCAGCGCAGAAATGGTCAAGCAGGAACTGGTCCGAAATCAGCGACATAAAACGTCAAGGAATTGGAAGTGGAGTCCCGGGGTTAGTCGCGCCGCGAATTAATACCAACAGCATCGTGTAAATTGGCTAGTCCGGCGTTTTTCAGACGCCAAATTAACCCCTTCACGAGGGCTTTCGCCAAAGTGGGCCCTTCGTATATCAGTCCCGTATAAATCTGTAACAAAGAGGCGCCTGCCGTGATTTTTTCCCATGCATCGGCGGAATTGAAAATCCCGCCCACTCCAATAATTGGCAATTGGCCATTAGTTTGGCGGTAAAGGTGCCGAATAACTTTTGTGCTGCGTGTTTTCAGCGGACGTCCGCTGAGACCGCCTGCCTCATCATATAGGCAACGGAGTGCAGCGTCCTTTGTCGCTGGTCGGGTGATCGTTGTATTCGTGGCGACAATACCGGCCACGTTGCGCGGTTCAGCCAGTTCAAGAATTTCGTCGATGGCTTCGAAGGAAAGGTCCGGAGCAATCTTAACCAAAACTGGTTTGTGGTAGTCGTTTAAGTTGGCTGGTCGAGGATGGAGGGTTGAAGCGGTGGTCCGCTTCCGAGTTTCGAGGCTTGCCTTCGCTTCCTGCAGAGCCGCAAGGATTTCGTCCAGCGCAGCCCGGTCCTGTAATTGTCGTAGGTTGGGCGTGTTGGGAGAACTCACGTTAACCACGAAGAAGTCTACCAGCGAATACAACTCGCGAAAGGAATCGGCGTAATCCTGGGCGGCATCCTCCAATGGCGTAATCTTCGACTTTCCTAAGTTGATGCCAACGGGATGTTTCGGCCAACGGTCGAGGTCGCGCCATTCCTGCAGCTTTCTCGCTAGCGCGTTGGCTCCAGGATTATTGAATCCCATCCGATTAATCAATGCCTCATCCACTGCTGCCCGGAACACTCGAGGCTTTGAATTGCCGGATTGCGGGTGCCATGTAACAGCGCCGAGCTCTGTGAACCCCATACCAATAGCCTCCCAGGCTGGAATCGCTTCCGCGTACTTATCCATGCCTGCGGCCAGTCCAATTGGGTTTGGGAAATGTAGCCCGAAAGCTTCCGTGGCCAACATGGGTGCTCCAAAAAGTGAACTTAGGGCTTTGCAGGCCAGTTTATTCCGCGCAGTTCGACCCAGCCAGCGCATGGTTCGGAGATGGATCTCCTCTGGATCCTGTCTGAAAAGCACTGGCCGGATCAACCGGCGGTAAACCCAACTCATTCCTTGTTATTAGAGCAAAACTAACTTCCCGGGAATACGAAAGTCGTTTACATATTAGAGCCAAAGATTTCCGTGTAAACCTCACGAATGGCACTGCGCCACTCCGAAATCGCGGTCCGAAACGCTTCCGGGGAGGCAAATCCACAACGAACAGAAACACGGTTATAAGCTGCTGGATCATCAGGAAGTAATGTTTCTCCTTCATAACTCCAGCGTCTGAGAATCCCTTCGACGCGACGTAAACGCCGGTAGTTCGTTATTAGTTTGTTAGCATGGGGAAGGGCCCCAGACCGGCGCGCGTATTCAAGTGTGCGTAGCGTGTTGGCTTCGTGCCAGCCGTTCGCGAGACTGGTTGCTTGCGCAATGAATTCAGCGTCCATCAAACCGCCTTTGCCGGTTTTTATCGCGAGATCCTCTTTATTTCGAGGAGTACGCTCCTTCTCAATCCGCAGGCGCATATGGTGAATTCGTTGTTTCCAGTCCGGCCCATACGCTGCCAGTGGTAGAGCCGGCACTTTGAAGTCAGTCAGGGTCGCTGCGAGTTGCTGAAATCGCTCGCCCAACTCTAAATCGCCTGCCACAGTACGGGCTCGGGTAAGAGATTGGATCTCCCAAAGCTGAGCGCGTTGCCGATAATACTCCTCGTAGGCGCGGAACGTATTCACCAAAAGCCCCTTTTCTCCGTCCGGTCGCAATCGCGCGTCCGTGTGAAAAGTGAGACCGTGCTCGCTACGCGCAGAAACAAGCTCCATCAGTTCCAGCGCGTATTTGGCCTTCAAACGCAAGTTCGTGGCTGTGGTATTGGTCACAAAGATGATATCTAGGTCCGAGCCATAATCTATCTCTCCGCCACCGAGCTTGCCGAGCCCAACAACAACAAACGGCGAGGTTTTTAACCTATGTTTGCGCATGACGACTTCCAGCGCATATTTCAAACACGCATCGGCCAGTGCGGAGAGTTCCGTCAAATACTGTTCAAAACCGGCCAGGCCAAGAATGTCGCGCAAGCCAATGCGCATAAGCTCCGTCTGGTGGTAGCGCCGTAGCCAAAATGACTGATCCTTATCGTTAATGCCGTGACGCAGGTCCCCCAGGGTTTCGGCGGAGCTTTTTCGCTGACGCAGGCGACCGCTGAGCACGAGTTCGTCGACAAGATCGGGTGTGCGAATCGCAAGTTCAGCGAGGAATTCCGAACGGTCGAATAAAAGGACCAATAGCTCGAAAATCGCAGGGTTACTGTTCCAAAGCTCAAACAGAGTTCCGCGCGCTCCATAAGCAGTGATAAAACTGTCTAGTCTCGTGATCACCCGATCGGGATCGGAAAGGGGTGCCGTTGAGCTTTGGACCAAGCTTGAACGATCAGACTGTTGCCCATTGGAAAGTTGGCGGACCGACTTGGGTTTTCCGGTTTTTGGCGCAGAACTGGGGCAAAGCGCGAACAACTTAGACAGTATTTGAAAAGCGAGCTCACGCGTGCGCGGGGACACGTGGACAAATCCGGGTCCGTCTACAAATTCTCTAAGCACGCGAAGGGCTTTATCGACCTCTTTGAATCCGAACTGGGCGAGGATTCCTCTCCAGATTGGTTCAGACCCCTCGAATGAGCGAGGAAACCGCGGGAGGCAATTTGCCTTGGAGGCCCCTCCCTTCAACGTTTTCTCAAATATATGCCGTACTTTGATTCTGTGCGTGGAGTGTGCTTTCTCGAATGCATTGAGCGTGGAAAAGCCCATAAGCTTCGCTATGCGCTCCTGCGCCAACCGGTGCGCTGGTAGCGTATGCGTTTGGAGATTATCCTCCATCTGCAATCGATGTTCGAGGTTGCGAAGAAAACCATACGCCTCTTTCAACTCCTGAGCTTCTTTCACTGTGATTAGGTCGTACTGGGCTAGCTTTTCCAGGCCACGCAGGGTTTGGGAACTTTGCAAAAAGGGCTGCCGACCACCATGTAGTAACTGGAGAGCTTGCACAATAAACTCGATTTCACGAATTCCCCCAGGGCCAAGTTTAATGTTACGTTCCAACGCACCGCTTCTGACGGCTTCATTCTCAATGCGGTCCTTCATCGCTGCAATTTCCCGAAGCACGCCTTGAATCATGCACCGTGGATACCTAAAGGATTGCACCATCTCCAGGAATTCAGCGGCTAGGGTGGGATCACCGGCTACACCTCGTGCCTTAATCAACATCATCCGCTCCCAGGTTTGTCCCCATTGGGAATAATAGTTCTCATATCCGCTAACAGAACGACTGAGGGGACCGCCACTACCCTCCGGACGTAAACGAAGATCAACGCGGAAGAGCGTCCCTTCGGGAGCCATACCCGTGACTTCCGCTATGAAGGATTCGGCTAGGCGATTGAAGAATTGATGATTAGACATCACTGCTTTGGTGGTTTTTGCTTTTTTGGGTGGCTCAGTAAACACGGTGCCCTCATCGGTATAGACGACCAAAACATCTACATCCGAACTGTAATTCAGTTCCTGGCCTCCAAGTTTACCCAGGCCAAGTACGCACCCATAGGTAGGCTGCCACGCGCCTTTCGCATCTTTATGGTAAGGCTGGCCGATCCGAGTCGACATCTGCAAAGAGCAGGCCTGCCAAACTCCGTCTAGACAAATATCGGCAACATCTGAAATTTCCCGCGTGATTTCTGAAATTTCGGCTAGGCCCGCTAGATCCCTAGCCGCGATACGCAGCATTTCCCTTTGTTTGAACTCGCGGAGTTGCCGAAGCGCGCTTGGAATATCGTGCAATTCCATACATGGTTTTAGCCAACTTTTTACATCCGTCAGCAAGCCCTGCTTCCGGCGAGGATACCGGAGGAATTCGGGATCAAGCAGGTAAAGCCAGTTCGGATGGGATACTAGTAAAGCGCTCATCGCTTGCGATCCGCTCAACAAAGCTGACAAGACTTGCGCTTGCTCGGGAGAAAAGTGTTCCAACGTTCCCTTTGCTGCATTAGCGGCAAGCAGCTCAAGAAAATGCTTTACTCGCTTTGGGTCAGCGCTGGACCTTACAACCTTTGACCAAACGGTATTCTTCATACGACTTCTGTCCATAAGAAATTACTCCGTTTAAACTCAATTAAACAATTGTAGCACAATGCGGTTTTGAGATTTCCTCGCTGTATGCGTGCGATTAACAATTCACCGACTACCTGCCTCGGTTTATGAAACCGAGAATTATCCCTCTGAAGTAGCCACTTCAATGGTGCCTTTGGATAACGTCGAGCAAACGGTCAAGTTGGAATCGAGTATGTTCGCTGCAGAGGACGAATCGGTAAGTGCCTTGTGAGAAACCGGCAGGATATTTGAGAAAGGGTGGATATATATCAGCTGCGAGTAGGGAATGTCTAAGTCTAGTAACTGTGGTGGCGTTGCAGGGGATAAACGAGAAGATAGGGCCGGGCGTCGTGGGTGGATGCTCGCCTGGCGACCTATAAGAAAGGAAGCCAGAATTGAGCAAGGCTCCTTTAAAGTAACTGGTGTTTTCGTCTAAACGCCTCCGGAGCGATTTGTCACCTCTGAGCGTTGCCACGGCCTTGATCGCTGCACTCGCGAGTGGCAGGGGCAAGGGGGTGCAGCCGGCGAACAGATTGCTCTTATTGATTATGCAGTGGCGCAATTTCTTGGTGGCCAGGACGGCACCTCCGTACGTTCCGAAAGCTTTACTCAAGGTAATTGACTGGATAATTCTTCGGCGACTCACCCCTGCATGTTCGAGTGTGCCTTTGCCTGTTTTGCCTAGAACCCCCGCACCGTGAGAATCGTCAACCAGAATCAAGCCATCCGGCGGAAGAAGCCTCAAATAATCAGCCAGCGGAGCAGCGGAGCCATCGTGGGCGAACATGCCATCCGTAAGCAGGATGATTCTGGCGCCGGGACCGCAACAGCGCATGGTCATCCTGAGATGTTCAGGATCCTGGTGTTTAAATTTTAGAACACGGCAACCGAGCAACTTCGCCGCATCAATTAAGGAAGCATGGGATTGTTCGTCTAAAAGCGCGTGTGAAAAACTACCGGCAAGTGCTTGAGCAATCACCATATTAGTAATATACCCGGCAGACGTGAGCAGGGCATCCTCGGCGTCAAAGAAATCTGCAAGGCAATCCTCAAGCTGCTCGTAGAGGGCATGGTTGCCAGTGGTTAGGCGAGAGGCCGCAACATTCAGTCCATACTGCCGGACGCCGCTGAGTAGCCCTTTGATCACATTCGGATGGCTGGCAAGGCGGAAATAATCACAACCAGAAAAGTAGGAGAGCTTGCGTTTGCGGAACCGCACATAGGTGCGGTCAAGTTGCTGGAGCGGCTCAGGCTCAATCATGCGCGGGAGTTATACGCTCAAGGGATGAAAAACCAAGTAACAAAGGATTAATTGATTAGGGCAGCTATCAAAGACATCGACCCCGCATGTATTCTGCCTCGTTACTGAGGGTAACTTCTGATTCTCGGAGATACCTAGGGTTGGATATGAACTGTATCGCCAGCTTGCAACATGACGTCCTTTCCACCTAGCAAATGCTTCGGGTCGATCGGAATGGGCTGACCATTGCGTATAATGATAATCTGGACGGGGTCACTGGCGCCGAGGTATCCGGCCGCAATAATTGCATTAGCAAGGGTAAGATCTTGGGTCCAGGTCAACGTAGGAGTGCGAACTTGACCTATCACTGTCACAATCTGTGCGCCTGGTTGGTTGCTGTGACTCAGTGCTTGTTGCTGGCCGGCCAGAAATGCGGCTTGGGCATCGATCCTGGCTCTCGATTTGCTGACGCAACTTGGAGCTGCGAGTGCAAGCAAAAGGCCAAGTATAGTCCAGAAGCTTGAATGCATCGAATGCGGATATAGGATTCTGTCAAACCGTACGAACCGGTAGGCAAAGCGCGTGCTCATTTTCCATCGCCTGGTCGCTTCAGAATCTTTCCGAATTCGCTCTCCACTGGCTCAATCTCTATGCGGCCACCGTGCTTGGGAGTTGCCGGAAGTATTGCGCAGTCAATGGACGGCTTGAGAGAAGTCAGCCCCGGCAAGTAATCTGGAGGAGGAGAATCCTCCAAGCTTTCCGAGTCCGGGGCTTCAGGTTTTTCATCTGGGCGGTGCCAAGCAGGCCGATTATCCAGCCATTGACGATAACGCGGCAATGACCACATGCCATGCTCGGCGCCGGTTTCAATCGAGGAAATGATTTTGAAAAAATCACGATTTCGGATGAAATTTTTAACTGCGTGTGTCATCATCAGAATTTCGCACTCCGGTACACGCATGTTCAGTTCGGGACGAAAGCGCAAACGTTGTGAAATCACGGCTAGGAGGCAATCGGCGAGTTGTGAGGAAACACTGCTTTGGATCTCTGCTGGAAAAGCGGAGACCACCCTTTGCAGGGCTTCTGCGCAGGTAGAGGAATGCACGGTAGCGAGTACCAAGTGGCCAGTTTCAGAAGCACTTAGAGTAAGCCTCATCGTTTCGGGGTCGCGCATTTCTCCAACCATGAGTACGTCAGGGTCTTCTCTTAGCGAGTCGTGCAAAGCTTGTTCAAAGCTCGGTGTGTCCCGCCCAACTTCACGCTGGCGAATATAAGCGCGCCGTGGACGGAAAGTGTACTCAATCGGGCTTTCGATTGTGACGATATGGCGTGAATCAGTGAGGTTAATTTCTTGAATGAGGGCAGGAGAGTTGAGGATTTTCCCGAACCCGTAGGGCCGCTAATGAGGATAAGGCCGTTTGTAGGAGCCACGAGCTTTTTCAGATCGGGATGGAGGTTGAGCGTTTCGAGCGTCGCTTGAAAAGAAGCAAGCAAACGGATGGCAAAGCCGACACCACGGGACGTTTGGAGCACATTTATTCGGCATCTGACGCTGTGGATCGTCTTCGAAAAGTCCAATGAGCGGCGCTCCAAAAATCGTTCCCACTGCTCCTCGCTTATCAGCTTCTTGGCCATTTCAAGCAGCACTTTTCCAGGTATCGGCTCGCCGACAGTGCGCAGTGCGCCACGTACTCGAAGAGCGGCTGGCAAGGCTGCTTCCAAATGCAAATCGCTCGCACCGCTGCTGTGAGCGAGAGCAACTAATGATTCTAAGTCCAACATTCAATTTCAATCTTGAACCATCCCCAGGCCAAAAAGTTGCGAAGACACAACATACTCGGAGGTGCTAACAGCTAGTAGGAACCTCTTGTAGAACTTCAACACAGTGTGGAATGGCGCCGGCTACAAAGCTGAGACACTCGACGGCACCACTAGGCTTTCCTGGAAGGCAAATGACAAGCGAGCTGTCAACCACGACTGCCAGATTGCGGGATAAAATTGCATTTTTGGTGATCTTCATGGACTCAATGCGCATCACTTCGCCAAACCCAGGGAGTTCGCGTAACGAGATATCTCGAAGTGCCTCGGGAGTGACATCCCGTAGTGCTACACCTGTGCCCCCTGTGGTCAAGATGAGTTGGCATCCTTTGGCAATTTGTTCGCGGACTGCCCGTTGGATGTCTCGCTTTTCATCGGGTACCAACAATTCAACCAACACTTTCCAGCCATAACCTTCGGCGGCTTCCTTTAATGCGGGGCCGCCTAAATCATCGTAAAGCCCTTTCGAAGCCCGATCTGAAATAGTGATAATCCCAGTAAAAACTTGCATGTTCTAAGGAGAATCTAGAGCTTTAGCGTTTGGTTTTCGACAACAATTTGATTTCGGTGATCCGCATCTTTTTGTCAACTCCCTTGCACATGTCATAGATGGTGAGGGCGGCAATACTCACCGCGGTCAGCGCTTCCATTTCGACGCCGGTTTGGGCAGCAATTTTGGCCGAGGCGGTAATTATGACACGATCAGCCGCTTTTGGGATTTTGAAGTTCACCTCGCAATAGGTGAGGGGCAGGGGATGGCAAAGCGGAATCAGCTCACCAGTCTTTTTAGCTGCGAAGATCCCTGCGAGGCGCGCAGAGGCGAATACATTACCCTTGGCGATGGTATGAGATTCGATCAGCTCGAGCGTGGATTTCTGAAGCCGAATCTCGCCTTGCGCCACCGCCTCGCGCAGCATGATGGGCTTCGCCGATACATCCACCATAGTGGCCCGACCTTGAATATCGATGTGGGTGAGTCGTTTCATCAGAGGTGTCCGTCAGAACCACCGTAAGGCCAGCACCCGCCGCTTTTTATGGTGCATCGTGAATCGCTTGTGTCGTCAGTTCGACGTTTTTTTTCCATTCCTTGACCACAGCCCGCATCTGTTCAGCAGCATTAAGTATAGGTTTAACATGCTTGAGATTAAACCAAGGCAGCATGCCGAGCAAATCGGGTGTAACCAAAATTTGGCCATCACAATCCTGGCCCGCGCCAATTCCAATCGTGGGAATCGAAATGCGCCGAGTCAATTCTTTACTCACCGAAGGAGTCACAAGCTCCAGGACCGTGGCAAACGCACCGGCATCCACTAATGCGTCCGCGTCAGCCAGTAATGCCTGATGTTCCATTTCCTTTTTGCCTTTGATGTGGTAGCCACCCTCCTCCAGAACTCGCTGAGGTAGCATGCCTAGGTGGCCACAGAATGGAATTCCGCTGGATACGATGGCCTCCACTTGGTTCAGGATTTCACGGCCCCCTTCAGCTTTCACAGCTTCGGCACCCGCAAGGACAAGTCGTTTGGCATTTATTAAAGCCTCGTCGACGGTTCGGTAGCTCTGAAACGGCATGTCAGCGACGAGCAAGCTGCGGGTCTTTGCGCGTGCAGCAGCGCGGACGTGGTGTTCCATGTCCATCATAGTAACGTGAGTTGTATCCGGATACCCCAACACGACCATTCCCAGAGAGTCACCGACGAGAATGAACGGAATTTCTGCTTCGTCTAAGAGCCGAGCCATAGGAAAATCATAAGCCGTGAGAGCGGCAATTCTCTGCTTACTGCTTTTCATGTTCCGAATGGCTTCGGCAGTTACTTTGGTCCCTGTCATCAACTAACGATTGCGGGGCAAAGTGGTGGCGACAAGCCAAAAGCTTCCGACTCGTATTAGAAGCAGGCCACTCGAAGCGCGATGTGGAGGACTTACGACAAGTGCTAAATTTCGAAACTACGGAGTAGTTCGTCGATCGCCACCGTCGCTGTGCCGATTTTGCCGACTACTATTCCGGCGGCGTGATTTGAAAGTATGGCTGCTTCGATGGGCGATGCTCCTGCGGCAATGGCGAGGGTGAAGGTAGCGATTACGGTATCACCGGCGCCGGAAACGTCGAATACTTCCTGTGCCAGTGTGGGAATATGGAATGGCTTTTGATCGCGCTGACAAAGTAGCATGCCGAGTTCCCCGAGCGTTACCAATAGGACCGCAGGTCGCAGGTCACTTAATAGGCGTTCTGCTGCAGCTATAAGATTCTTATCATCCAAAGGGTTGGCGTTACGCGTATTATCCGAAAGGCCAGCAAGTTCGAAGGCTTCTTTGCGGTTGGGCGTGATAAGTGAAAGCCCATGCAAATGGAGATCATGCACCGGTTTGGGGTCGAGGCTGAGCCAAATAGCCCGCTTGCGACACAGTTCTTTGAGTCCATCGAGCAGGGATTGTGAAATAACTCCTTTGCCGTAATCACCAATGATTACAGCTGCAGTTTTTGGAATCAGGGATTCAAGTGCGGAAAGCAGACGGCGGTTAAGCGAAGCCTCCAAACCGTCACGGCTTTCACGATCAATGCGGACAACCTGTTGCTTATGAGCAACGATTCGAGTTTTGACACTCGTTTTGCGAGCTGAGTTTCCAAGCAGCCCATGGCAGCCTATTCGATGTTTCTTTAAAAGTTGCCTGAGTTGCAGTGCAGCCAGATCACGTCCAACGACACCACAGAGCTCGGTGGCAACCTCGAGGGCGGTAAGATTACGCGCCACATTGGCGGCACCTCCGGGCATCAAACTCTCTCGTTCGAAATCAACCACTGGAACGGGAGCTTCGGGCGAAATGCGGGCAACGCTACCCCAAACAAAGTGGTCGAGCATAACGTCACCGATCACAATGATACGAGTTTTGCTAGCGTCCGCCAGAAGTCGACGGGCGCGAGCTCGGGTAAGTGTGGGATGGTTCATGAAAGTAGCATCGCGCGATTTGACTAATCCAGAAAAGTGGTCAAGGGGCTGGTAGCACTCGCGGTTAGATGGCGTTCAGCAAGGCCGATTTCGTAAGCAGCCCGGCCGGCTTCCACAGCAGTCTTGAACGCAACGGCCATTCGATTGGAATCACCCGCAACCGCAATGGCTGTGTTTATTAGCACGGCATCAGCCCCCATTTCCATTGCTTCAGCGGCATGACTGGGTGCGCCCAAGCCGGCGTCTACTACCACGGGCACGTTAGCTTGCTCAATGATAATGCGAATTTGGTCGCGAGTTTGTATGCCACGATTGGAGCCTATAGGAGATCCCAGGGGCATAACTGTTGCGGTGCCAACATCCTGTAAACGCTTCGCTAGGACTGGGTCAGCATTAATATACGGCAGGACCGTAAAACCCTCTTTGACGAGGCTCTCCGCAGCTTTAAGTGTCTCTATAGGGTCAGGCAAAAGATACCGGGGATCAGGATGAATTTCTAATTTTACCCATTTGGGCAGTCCGGCCGCCACCGCCAGGCGCGAAAGGCGCACAGCTTCCTCCGCATTCACTGCGCCACTAGTGTTTGGAAGCAGCAGGAATTTCTTTGAATCGATGAATTCTAGAATGTTAGCAAATCGATCTTTTTTGTTGCTCAGATCGATCCGGCGTAAGGCAACCGTGACTATTTCGGTTTCACTCACGTTGAGCGCGTTACGCATAGTCTCCGGCGATGAAAACTTACCTGTTCCCAGAATTAGCCGTGACCGAAAGGTTCGCCCGGCTATTACTAACGGTTGATTAGACAACAACATCCGTAATCATCCTAGTTGTGGCAAAGAAGGTTTGTCGAGCGAGATGAACCTCAAGCCGATCTATGACAACTGTGGTTCGAAGCCCAAAATGAACAGTTGCCACTGCCCTATTGGACCGAGCGCGATATCCAGTCCAGATAGCGTTTATTCCCGCGAGTTATGGGTATAATTACAAACTCTGGGGTGTCATAAGGATGTTCCTCGATAATGAGTTTTTCTAGTGCTGAAAGCTTGGATCTCCGTGTCTTTAGCAAAACCAAAACCTCTGGCCCGTGTTCTATTGCGCCGTTCCACCAATAATGTGATTCAATCTTTGACACCAGGTTTGCGCAAGCGACCAACTTGGCCGTCAAGGCTGATTTGGCCAACTTGCGCGCCGTCTTGAGATTCGGTGCGGTGACCATTGCTAAGGCACACATTTCCCGTTTATTCATTTAGTGCAGGGTTATTTAGTGGTTAGAACGCCAAGATTTGCAGGTTGGGTATAGACCCGGCAAGATCTATTCATGCAAGAAAATAGTCGCTTTAAAGAGGAGACGATGGCAATTAATGCGGGCGCGCATGGCAAAAGAGCGAGTTCTACGATTTGGTCTGCCGAAAGGCAGTTTGCAAGAAGCCACCGTCGAGAAGATGGGGAAGGCGGGGTTCAACGTTTCTATCAGCAGCCGCTCATACATTCCCTATGTTGATGATTCCGAACTCGAGATCCGTATGATTCGAGCTCAAGAAATTAGCCGTTACGTCGAGCATGGCTACCTCGATTGCGGGATTACCGGGCATGACTGGATCCAGGAGAATGGGTCCAAGGTGCACGAGGTTGGTGAGTTCCAATTCAGTAAGGCGACTCGTCAGCCAGCGCGTTGGGTTCTGGCTGTGCCTGAGGATTCTCCCATTAAAACCGTAAAGGATTTACAGGGAAAGCGAATCGCGACAGAGGTAGTGAATCTCACAAAAAAATATTTACGTCAGCATAAAGTAAAGGCGGAAGTGGAGTTTTCATGGGGAGCAACCGAAGTAAAGGCGCACGAATTGGTGGACGCTATAGTTGAAATTACGGAAACCGGTTCATCGTTGCGGGCGAATAACTTAAGAATCGTCGATACACTGCTTTATTCCACGCCGCGTCTAATCTCGAACCATGAATCCTGGGCAGATCAGTGGAAACGAAAGAAAATCGAAACCATGGCGATGCTATTAAAAGGCGCGCTGGACGCTGAGGCCAAGGTTGGTCTAAAGATGAATATCGCCAAAAAAAACTTGGATTCTTTGTTGCAGACGCTTCCGGCATTGCGAAACCCCACAATCTCAAATCTCAGCCTCGAAGGTTGGGTCGCGGTGGAAACGATAATAGATGAGCACGTGGTGCGTGAACTGATTCCAGCGTTGAAGGCAGCGGGTGCTGAAGGTATTATTGAATACCCGCTCAACAAAGTGGTTTACTAAGATAGTTGCAATCCCGCGAATTTGCAGGATAATTCGGCATGACAATTGGTCAGAAGGTACAGAAGAATTAATTATGGGTTCACTCAAGAAACGACGAAAAGCTAAGATTAATAAGCATAAGCGGCGCAAGAAGCTGCGCGCCAACCGACATAAAAAGCGTACCTGGCAAAAGTAGCCGGTATTGGGTGAAGCTCAGCTCGCCGCCAAGCCCGGCGAGCAAGGCAAGAGCAAGGGGCTGATTACCGCATGCTGTGTTGCAAATGGTTTTGCTATACCGTTTTGACCATTAGCACTCTGCTGTTGGTTGGTTGCGGGTCGCTGTCTTCCAAGGGCCAGCAGTCCGGCGGGAAAGCGAATTCTGCTTCAAGACGTTCGTCTCGCGGGGAGGATCGTTCCCTCGAAAAGACTGCAGCCGCCCATGCTCATTTTGCGTCCGGTGTTATTCATGACATGGCTGATGAGCCAGAGGCTGCGTTGCAAGATTATTACCAGGCGGCTTTGAATGATCCCGACGCTGAAGGGCTCATTCTCGAGGTCTCGCGGCGTTTCCTCCAGGCCAAACAAACGGACAAAGCAATTGAAATCCTGAGCCGTGCCGCGGCGAAGCCAAATGCCTCTGGTTTAGTCCTCGCGCGCTTAGGCTTTGTTTATTCGCAATTAGGCAAAAATGATCAGGCGCTGGCTGCGAATCGGCTCGCGGTCAATAAGTCCCCAGGCGTGATTACCGGCTACCAAAATCTCTTCCTCAATTGCTTGCAAAATAAGCAACCGCAGGAAGCACTGAAGGTTGTGGATGAGGCTTTCAGGCAACCGAACCCTTCAGCAGAATTTCTCATCGGTGTTGCGGAGCTATATGCCGATTTCGGAATGCAGGTACCCACTCAAAAAACGAATGTCAATTCCAAGGCGTTAGCCGCCCTGAATCGTGCCGAAAAGCTGAACCCGTCGAGTCCCCCCGTGCGCTTGAAAATGGCCGATGATTATGTTCTGGTAGGAGATCCCTCAAAGGCGGCTCAAATTTATTTGGATTTACTGAAAAAATTGCCGGATGTGCCTTTGGTCCGCAGTCGGGTCCACGCACGGTTGACGGACATCTATCTCCGGAGTGATGATCGAAAGCGCGCCCAAGAGCAACTTGAAGCGATCGTGCGCGAGGACCCGACAAATCCGCAGGCTTACTATTTCCTGGGGAGCATCGCTTACGACGAGAAGAACCTGCCCGCCGCTGCCGACTATTTTAACAAGACGATTTTGATGAATAAAGAGTTCGAGCAAGCCTACTATGAATTAGCCCTCGTGCAGCTTGGGCTTGATAAGGCCGGAGAAGCTCTGCAGACCCTGGAAAGGGCACAACAGAAGTTCTCTAAAAAGTTTGTCTCTGAGTTTATCACCGCGATGGCGTATAACCGGCGTAAAGAATACTCCGAAGCAATTCGGCATTACACGGAGGCGGAAATAATTGGCAAAGCTACTGAGACGAATCGACTGGACCAGAATTTTTATTTTCAGTTGGGGGCTACCTACGAGCGGAAAGGAGATCTTGAGCAAGCCGAAAAGTATTTCGAAAAGTGCCTTGAAATCTCTCCGAGTTTCCCGGAAGCGGAGAATTATCTTGGGTATATGTGGGCTGAACACGGTGTAAAGCTGGAGAAGGCTCGGGAATTGATTCAACGGGCAGTGAAGGCGAAACCAAATAATGCCGCATATTTAGACAGCATGGGTTGGGTGCTTTTTAAAATGAATCAACACCGGGATGCATTGGGCTACATCTTGAAGGCAGTTGAACTTTCTGAGGAGCCAGATGCTACTGTTTATGACCATTTGGGTGACATCTACGCGGCACTCAAAGACTCATCTAAGGCGCGGGAAGCCTGGCAAAAATCCTTTTCTCTGGAGGCAAATGACCAGGTGCGGAAGAAGTTGGAAGGAGTTGGGGCAGCTAAATGAATCAGTTTGAGAAGCACTACACACGCGAGGAAGCGCGTGCCTTGTTGCCACGCATTCGAGAATGGTTGGACCGGCTCTTGGAAATCCGAGGGGACTTGGAAAAATACGATGCGCGTCTGTCATCGTTGATGGGACCCGGTCTCGATGTAGGCGGCGATCTTGTCGACGATTGGGTCCGGCGGATGGCTGAAATTAAAGGCATCATATCGGAGTTCCACGAAAGGGAAATACAGATCAAAGACCTGGACCGAGGCTTAATCGACTTTCCAGCTATCATTGCTGGGAAAGAAGCTTTTCTCTGTTGGGAGCGGGGCGAGGATGACATTGAATTCTGGCATGACTTGGATACTGGTTACGCGGGTCGAGAGCCCTTGTGAAGCTGAATTCCTCGCTTAAAGGCTATGGCCATCATTCAGGTATTCTTCAGGTAGATGGCATGCTCATCGGTTCCCTCCCCGCTTTACTTTAGAGCTTATATCACGCATTTTAGCCCAACATGATGCGACTAGGGAAAGTGTTTGTATCGGCGGTGTTGTTAACATTGGCCACGGGGCGTCAGAATTTGCACGCGGAGGCCACCAACGAAGGCCCGGACTTTCGAGAAGTTTATGATTTAATCCGCCAGCATGCTCCTGACCTGAGCGAAGCAGCGCTAAACCGCGCCGCTGTGCAAGGGCTCATCTCCGAATTGAGCTCCAGAATTTCATTGGTCACAAATAGTTCGTCGGTCGTCTCTCCCTCCAACGGAATTCTAGTTTCTAAGGCCAAAGTTTTTGATGGGCCTGCTGCCTACCTGCAAATCGGCCGTGTGGATGAAAGTCTTGCCCAGGCAATTTCCAGCGCATTTGTAGAACTCAATGCCACTAACAAGCTTAAAGGTATCGTCCTCGACCTGCGTTATAGTTCCGGGGATAATTATGGTGCGGCCGCAAAAGCTGCGGATCTGTTTATGTCCAAGCAGCGGCCGCTGCTCAACTGGGGCGATGGGATCGTGCAATCAAAAGAAAAGAGTGACGCTATAAATTTACCAGTAGCCGTATTGGTTAATCATCAAACAGCCAGAGCTGCCGAAGCGTTGGCTGCGGTGCTGCGCGATACCGGTAATGGTTTAATTTTGGGTAGCACAACGGCGGGAGAAGCCATGCTGGCTCAGGAATTTCCACTCAAACACGGCGAGCGGTTGCGAATAGCGACCACTCCCATACAACTGGGAAGTGGAACTGCTTTGTCAACCAAAGGCGTGCGCCCGGACATTATCGTACCCGTGAGTCCGGATGATGAGCGTAGTTATTATGCTGATGCCTTCAAGGTTATTTCCCGTACTGGTTCGGTCGCGGTTGCTGGAGCCCCGTTGACGAATCAGTTCGCGAGCACGAATCGCACCGGACGACGTCCCCGCTTCAATGAGGCTGAATTGGTGCGGGAGCGCCGTGAAGGCACTAATTTGGATGCCGAGGGTGAAAATGCGCGCGAGCGCGAGCCCGAGATTCCTGTTGTCAATGACCCCGCCCTCGCCCGTGCCCTTGACTTATTGAAAGGGCTTGCAGTGGTCCGGCAGTCTCGTTCCTGAATTCACCGTTGACGATTTCGGACGTCCGGCCCAAGTTCAGTTTGTTAAGCAGAGATGAAAACCATCCTTTTTGTTTGCACAGGTAACGTTTGTCGAAGCCCTATGGCCGAAGGAATATTCCGCCACGCGGTGCAGGGACGCGGTAATTACCGGGTTATTTCCGCCGGTTTGGGTGCCATGGAGGGCCAGCCCCCAAGTCATTATGCCATACAAGCAGTGCGCGAGCTAGGAATCGACATTTCTGGCCAGCGCAGCCGCATGCTTACTCCCGACCTGGTGCATGAAGCCGATTTTATTTTCGGCATGACCCACAGCCACATTGATACCGTAATGATGATGTATCCGCACGCCGCGGAGAAAACTTTTCTGTTGCGGGAATTTGACGAAACGCTCGACTTGTTTGAAAAAGATATCAGTGATCCGATTGGTGGCTCCTACGATGTTTATTTAAACTGCCGTGACCAAATCGAGCAGGGCATTGCGTCGCTTCTGAAATTTATCGAGCAGAGTGGCGCTGGAACACTGCCCGGACATCGTAATGCCAGCATTGCTCTGGGCGCAGACCACGGAGGCTATGAGCTTAAGGAAGTGCTGAAGGATTATTTAGCTAAGCGGGGCATCAGCGTCGCCGACCTCGGTGCGCGTTCTAAGGAATCGAGTGATTACCCGGATTTCGCACAGGCCGTGGCGCATACAGTGGCGTTGCGAAAGGCTGAATTTGGTGTTCTGGTCTGCACTACTGGGGTGGGCATGAGCATTTCCGCCAACAAAGTACCCGGCGTGCGCGCCGCGCTGGCTGCCGACGAGCAAACTGCGGCGCTGGCTCGGCTTCACAACAACGCCAATGTATTGTGCCTGGCAGGCAAGAACACCTCATCTGACGTTGCGAAAAAGATTTTGGATGCATTTTTAAACACTCGATTCGAAGGGGGCCGGCATGAGCGCCGGGTATTTAAGATGGAAACTCGAATAATTCCGACCGACTTCCGATTGCGAACGATTGATCCTGAAATTGCTGACGTCATTGAACATGAACGCCAGCGTCAGCAGGAAAACATCGAGCTAATCGCCAGCGAGAACTTCACCAGCCCGGCTGTGATGGAAGCACAAGGCTCTGTGCTTACAAATAAGTACGCCGAGGGCTATCCCAAAAAGCGATGGTACGGTGGCTGTGAAAATGTAGATGTCGTCGAGCAATTAGCTATTGATCGTGCTAGGAAACTCTTCGACGCGGAGCATGCGAACGTGCAACCGCATTCAGGCAGCGGCGCGAACATGGCTGTTTACTTTGCGTTTTTAAAGCCGGGCGACAAAATGCTCACCATGGACTTGTCTCACGGCGGCCATTTGACGCACGGGAATAAGGCAAATTTTTCGGGCAAATTTTTCGAGATTGTTCATTATGGGGTGCGCAAGGACGACGAGCGAATTGATTATGATCAACTCGCTAAGATGGCGCGTGAGCATCAACCCAAAATGATCACCGTGGGTGCCAGCGCCTATCCTCGTATAATCGATTTCGAAAAAATGGGAGAGATTGCTCGTGAGACCGGCGCTTATCTATTGGCAGATATTGCTCATATTGCAGGGTTGGTCGCGACCGGCCTCCATCCCAGCCCTGTTCCGCATGCGGACTTCGTTACTACTACCACTCACAAGACGTTGCGCGGACCTCGAGGGGGTCTAATTTTGTGCAAAGATAAGTATGCGAAGGAGATCGATTCCCAGGCTTTCCCGGGAATCCAAGGGGGACCTCTGATGCATGTAATCGCGGCTAAAGCGGTCTGTTTTCACGAAGCGTTGCTGCCAGCGTTCCAAATCTATCAGGAACAAATATTGCGCAACGCCAAGGCTTTGGCCGAAGGCATGAAACGAAATGGTTTTCGCCTGGTAAGCGGCGGTACTGACAATCATCTCATGCTGGTGGATGTTGGGGCGCGTGGTTTGACCGGTAAAGATTGCCAAGCCGCTCTCGACGAAGCAGGCCTGACGGTAAATAAAAATACTATACCTTTTGAGACCCGGTCACCGTTCCAGGCCAGCGGTGTTCGTCTGGGCACTCCAGCAGTCACCACGCGTGGGATGAAGGAGGCGGAGATGGCTGCGATTGCTGATATGATCAGCGAAGTGCTTCTTGATATTAAGAACCTTGACACCCTCGGAAAGGTGCGGCAACGTGTCAGAGAACTGACTGCAAAATTTCCCTTGCCTTACTGAGGGTTTGCGGGAACGTTAGTAGTGCTCCCGGTTGGTAACCATTCCGATTTGAACCAATCAAATTCTTGATCGTCCAATGAGGAGCCGGGCTCAGAGTGGCCCTCGTGATGATCTCGCCTACAGCGACAATTTTAACATTTTAGCTATATCTACCTATGCCAAGAGCCAGTACAAAAAAGGCCAAAACGAAAGCAGCCAAATCTCGAATAGAACAGGAATCGAATGGCGCGCCCGAAATCGTTGCTGATGTAATGGCTACCGCTGTCGCGGAAGATTCGCAGCTACCGAATAAACCCCAGCCCGAAAGGCAGACTGCCGTTCAAGGCAGTACCCAGGTCGAGAAGTCCGACGGCAAGCCTGCTCCGGAACAGAATAAAGATGCGAAAGACCAAGTCGTCGCAAATTCTTTGAATATCGCCAAGCTGCAGGCGATGTCCATGCCCGACTTAAATCAGATGGCCCGGGAGTTGGGTGTTGAGAATTTTGGGACAATGCGAAAGCACGAAGTTATTTTCCACATTTTGCAGAAGAATGCCGAGCGCGCTGGTGTGCTATTCTCTGAGGGGGTGCTTGAGGTGTTGCCGGAGGGCTTTGGCTTCCTTCGTTCACAGAGCTTTAACTATTTGCCTTGTCCGGAGGATATTTATGTGTCCCCCTCGCAAATTCGCAGGTTTGATTTGCAAACGGGCAACCTGATTGCCGGGCAAATTCGGCCACCAAAGGAGAAGGAGCGTTTTTTCGCGCTTCTCAAAGTCGAAGCCGTCGATCAGGAAGACCCTGACAAGGCCAAAGACAAAACTCATTTTGATAACCTGACACCGTTGTTCCCGAATCGGCGTTTCATCCTCGAAACTGCTTCGGATGAGCTGTCTACTCGGGTGTTGGATCTGGTCTGTCCCATCGGCAAAGGAACGCGTGGTCTAATCGTCGCTCCGCCACGCACGGGCAAAACAGTGCTGATGCAGAAGCTTGCTAACGCGATTCTCAAGAATAATCCTGAGGCTTACCTGTTTATCCTTCTGATTGACGAGCGTCCTGAGGAGGTCACCGACATGGAACGCACCTGTCGGGGTGCGGAAGTGATCAGCTCCACATTCGATGAACCGCCCGAGCGACACGTCCAAGTGGCCGAAATGGTCATCGAAAAAGCCCGGCGGATGATTGAGCACAAGCGTGATGTGGTAATCCTGTTGGATTCCATAACTCGTCTCGCTCGCGCCTATAATACGGTGCAGCCTCATTCGGGCAAAATCCTTTCAGGCGGTGTGGATGCTAACGCGCTCCATAAACCCAAGCGCTTTTTTGGTGCCGCTCGGAACATCGAAGAAGGCGGCTCGTTGACAATTATTGCGACCGCCCTTGTGGATACTGGCTCGCGCATGGATGAGGTGATCTTTGAAGAGTTTAAGGGCACTGGCAATATGGAAGTCCACCTCGATCGGGCGCTCGTGGATCGCCGCATATTTCCTTCGATCAATATCGAACGCTCCGGTACGCGGAAAGAAGAATTGCTCTACCATCCCGACGAATATAACAAGGTTGTCATTCTGCGGCGTGCCCTGACTGGCGTCCAGCCGGTCGAAGCCATGGAGCTTGTGCTGAATAAGCTAAAGAAAACTGGCAGCAACATAGAGTTTCTGCTGGGAATGGGAGTTTCCTAAGCAGAAATGGGAAAGCTCCGGCTTCTCCCCTCAATGCCTGTCGCTAGCGAATTTCGGGATATATCAGCCCCGTGCCGAACTTGACTACAGTAGCAATTAATTTGCTTTAAGGAGAAGAGGTAGGTGCTGCCAATCCCGAGTCGGTAGTTGCGCTCGTGCTAGGGGCGGTAGCATTAGTAGTTACTTTATTCGTGCCAATTCCGTTAGGTAAGGCCCGGGTAAATGGGTTTGTGACGTTCCCCGTAGGCGTTATATTTGTTGATCCTGGAAGAAGGTTGGGGAGGAAGGGATTACCGTTTCCAGCACTGCCGGTTAGCGCGGCTGTGGCTACGCTGAGTTGATCCACAACTCTGGTTACCCCCGGAATTCTCTGCGACAGAGTACTTATTCGACGTTTTTCCTCCGCTGTAGGCACATACCCCATCAAAGTTACCACTCCGTTTTGGGCTGAGAGATGCACGGGGGTCAGTGAGGCCGGAAGCCGGTTATTCTGAGGTTGAACAACTTGACGAATTCGAGCCACAATGGCTTGATCCACGGGGGTTGCCGCTAAATCCTGAATAGGGTTTTGACTCGTATTTTGACCACTGACACCGTTAGTTCTGCGCCCAATCAGCGGATTTCCCGATGCTGGGGCAAATGCCCCTGTGGCATTGGACCCGAATCCACCCAGGCCGACACCGGTCGTAATGAAATCCGAGCCTGGAATTTGGGTGTTACTGAAGACATTTACTTGATTGCTGAACACACCTAACAAATTGGTCTGAAAAACAAACTGATTTGAACTTATGCCCAACTGATTATTAGTCCCACTACCTGCATTTAAGCTTCCGTTTGTGCCGTTTCCCCCCGTGGTGTTCTGACCGAGCGTGTTTCCTTGAGACTGGTTCTGTCCCGGTTGGTTGTTATTTGGGTTGTTGTTCGCTTTGGGATTAGGCGTCACTTGCCACGGATTGATTGGAGCAACACCTCTGCCAGGTAAGGGCAACGGGCTCACACTGGTCCCGCTTGCCCCGGCTCCACCGCCAGCCGCACCGGAGCCGCCAGGGGTTTGGCTCGACGCGATGAAGCTGGTTGTAAAAATGAACGCGACGATAGAAAGTTTAAATTTCATGCTTAGGGCTCGGATTGATTTCTCGTTGGGTAATACTTAAGTCTAACATTACTTAAGGCTCAGATTGCAGTTGCTGCCATAGGGTATTAACCCGAGAGCCATGATGCTGAGGCACTTCCAATGCCAATGCGCATGCCAAATGGCTGGTGGGTAGATTTTCTTACTCAATGAAAGGTTAAATAAAGTATGGCGTGCAGCGTCTACAAATGTGTGGCCTCACGAATAAATTGGAAACTCAAAGGGGTAGTATCTGCTTGACGCAACGACTTCTACTGTGAGATTAAAGTAACGTCGAAAAGTTTGGTTTGGTGTTATGAAAAATCGAATTTTCTCCGAGCGCCTCCTGGCTGGATTCAGCGCTTTTTCCTTTTCTTTGTGCCTCAGCGCTTTTGCCGCTGAAATTGCTCCGGTCCCCGAACAGGACAAATCCCCGTCCCGCGTCGCTTCGGAAAACTCTGCAGTGGTCACCCCAGGTCCGGGATCATTGGGGAGTTCAAGGAACGAGCCCAAGTTGCCGTATGGTGCCGATGATGTTGCCAAATTAAGCCGGGCAAAAATGAATGAGGACGTCATTCTCACTTATATCCAGAATTCGGGTACAATTTACAGCCTGTCCCCGAACGACATTGTTAACTTGCGAAACCAAGGCGTTTCGGACCGTGTCATCAATGCAATGTTGGACCAAAAAAAGCGAACCGCTGAGTTAGCTGCGAATGCCGCTGCCACTTCCCAGCAAGCACCATACGTTGGGGAACAAGGAGGTAGCTTTGTTCAGCCATTGCCGGACGAGCAAGCCGCTCCGGTCTATCTTCAGTCACCTCCCCCAGTGGTTCAGCCTGCTGCTTCCACCGTCTATGTTATTCCGTACCCGGCCCGAACTTACGCTTACTACGGATATTCTCCTTATTATAGCTATTATCGGGGAGGCTATTGTGCTCCAACAGTTTCGCTGGGTTTTGGATTTGGTAGTGGTCGGCACGGGCATTACCGGCGGTGCCGG
>JADMIO010928589.1_pt1 | contig 49599 bp, 44 predicted proteins | sample 8958161 | NCBI WGS metagenome assembly JADMIO01 (sample SAMN16585339, study PRJNA669376) | soil metagenome | isolation source: Crop rotation soil | place: USA: Cullars Rotation, Alabama | collected 2011
ATACCAAAGTTACCCAAACGGAACAGAGTTTGAAAATGGAAAAAGTTGGTTGCGTTCAATCTCTCTGTTTGCACGGCTGATACAGGCGGGAAAAATAGTTTCTGAACTGAGCAGACGTTGCTGAGTATGAATACTTTTTCAACGGTGAAAAATAGCCAACCTTCAAAAAGTAACCGTTAAATAACGGCTAGTTGACAGTTTTCGAATAGAAGTCGTCCGAGTTTCCGTGGTCAAGAACAAATTCTTTGGGAGTTTTCACTTTTTTTCGACCTCTCCGAATTTAAAAATTTCTTTACCAATCTATCTAGCTGGTCGTGCTGTACACCCACGTATTTTTTTGCAAAAATCAGGACCTTTATTCAGGACCGAAAAACACGCCACAAGAGATGCAAACCGCCAACAGTTACATTCTGCGTTATCATAACCTGTGGGATTTTACGAAACCAACGTCGCTGTAGCTACCAGCTGACTGAGCTCGAACAGAAAATCAAAGATTTATTATCTGTCCTTTCACGTACGGCGTCGCAGAAGTTGTTTGGACGACCAGTTGTGCTGCGTGCCAACGGTCAATTGCGGCGTCAGACATGACGAGTGTATCTGAAATCTTGCGTTTGTTGACGGGCGGCGTCGTGTCGGCGATGTCGCGACTGGGCCACTTGAGTCCACGTCTGTTGCCGGAGCGGAGCATGATGTAGAGTGCAGTGATGAGAGCCAAAATGTCTCCGGCGTCGAATTCAGCTGGAGCTGTCTCTGCTACGGCAGTCGATTCGCGCTGCAGCAACAGCGTTGGTTGTTGCTGCACTGAAGTGCTGGGCTTTTGCTCAAGTTGTGATTCCACAACGCGCCACGCTGCGCGCAAGAGAGCGTGTACAAAATCGAGCTGCTGCGGTGAAATGAAGTAAATTCTGAAAAGTCGCAGTAGTGGAGCGGAGCGCTCGCCGTCAAACTCGTTTCGCAGCGCATTGATAGTACGCAAAAACGTCGGCTCATCTGAGGGTACAAGACGCTGACCAGCAACCGCGACACCATAGTGAAGTGCCAGCACTTGCAGAAGTAACATTGACGGTGTGAGTTGCTGGAGTACACGACGACCATTGGTGTCAGAGCAGGTGACAGTGAACAGATCAGTGTCGGCGGCACGCTGATAGATCAGCAAGCGCTGGTTTTCGTGCTCGGCGTCAATGTGCTCAAGCTGAATCAATTTGGTTTGATACTCTGTGCCTTGCCGCTCCACCAGCACCAGTGCTTGAATGTTGGCGCCAAGTGTGAATTCGTACGCGGGTATTGCAGTCGCGAGCGTTGGTTCCAGTACCGCAACAAATACCTGGATCAAATCGTACAGCACTTCTGTGCGTTTGATCGCGTCGGCTCCCGGAATATCAATGGCAATGCTCAACGACGGCATTGCTTCTAGGTCCACGGGCCAGTCAATGTCACCAAACGCAACGGAGCGCTGTCGCAATTCATGCTCCAAATAATCACGCCAGCGGTTCAGCGGCACCAGTGATTGCCACCCATCACCGGCGGCTTCGGCGGGGCGTGTCGAAATGAAACTTGTTTCGTCCTGAGACGAAGTCATTGATGAGCGTATTTCAGTGGACCATGCTTTTTTGTGGCACAGTGTGTGCAGTGTTGGTGTCAATTGCATTAACTGACGCCAGCAGCTTTCAGTCGCCTGCGCCGCCAACATCACAACACCACCGACTCCGCCGCGCTTCTCTCTCCAAGCCGCTGCCGTACGATGATCAGAATTTAGGCTATCAGTTTTATGCTGCACTACCCATCCCGCCAGAACTGCGCGATGTGATGGTGGAGCAATACGGTATTATTGCCGAAATAGAGCAACACACGGAGCGCAATGAGAAGCCGGGCGGTGACATGGCGGTGCGATTGTCTCAGACAATCTTTGACACGATTCAGGGTGCCAATTTTGACCAGATGCGCAAAGAGGCCGCAGAGTTTTGTGAACAAAAGCAGAACAAGAGCGTGCTGCGGCGCGATCCATGCACACAGATTCGTTTTTCGCCATTCGAGCTAGTATGCGAAGTTATGGTTGTGGTTACGACAGAGTGTATGAATGTGCGCGAAAATGCGATTGCTTCCAAGTACGACGCAGTACTATTGGATATGCTGAGAGCACCTACCACAGCACCACAACAACAGCAGCCGGAACCAAAGAAACAGCGTATTCCGGAACCAGAACAGAGCTACGAGGACTTTGTTGAGCGGCGATCACGTTTGCGTGCCGCTGCCCGAAATCTGCAAGCTATGTGATCACACTAAAACATGACTGACGAAACAAGTCAGTCGTCTGATGACATTGAAGTGGAGCTTGACAATGAAGTGGAACGGTTGATTGAGTGGCTCGTCGAGATTGAACGCATCAAACAGGCGGAGGCGCTGGCACTATTTCGCAAAACGTTTAGCAATGAGTACAAAGCACTGCGACGCCACTTTGAGATACTGCTCGTAGCAGCGTGTGCGCGGCACGAGGGTCACATCAGAATGCCGATCTCAACAGAAAACATGCCCGGCACGATTGTGGCGTTCAATGAGCACCTGAACGGACGTGGATATGCGATTCGAATGGAGACCAAAGTGGAACCGGAGAAACTGTCGGTTTCGTGCACATACAGCAATCCGCGCACCAATCCAGCGCTGGCTGCACAGTTGGAGCGGCCGGCTTCGTACAGCAATACTACGGATGTGCTAAGAGACAATGCGCAGAGCAGCAAAAAGCAGTGGATCTATATCATCACTAAAAAGTTTTGAAAGTGGTAGTGCAACGGGTTTATTCTGTTCAGCGGCGTCGCGCGCTCATTCCTTTGCTGCCATACTTGCTGCGACCAAGTGCCGCACAAAGTGCTTCGGGATTGCGTACGCCCTTGCGATGCGACATGGATTTCACACAATTTTTGAAGCGCGTGCCGGTGCCGCGCTTGCCACGAAATGGCTCACTTCGGCCACCTTTCAAATTTTTCACCATTGCCACACGCGATAGGCGTAATCAAAGTTGCGTTTGGTGGACCGCTTTTGCGTATCAGTCTGCAGACATAGCACATTGGAATGCAATTCGGCTGGCATTTCAAACAGATAATCTGTTCGCACTGTGCACAACGCCACGCATTCGTGGGGCACACTTGGGAGTTGCATCGCGCGCAACGGTGCTTGCCAAACTGTTTGATGCAAAGAGCACAATGGTACTCGTGCGCGTGCAGTTTGCATTCAGTCTGGCACGCTGTGCACATTTGTTGCAAACACATCAACCCGTGACACAGTCCACCATTGCTCCAAGCACATTTGCACGGGTGACGGTTCATTCTTTTTCCAATTAGCATCAATGAGGAAAAGAGCAGGTTTATGAATCAGTGTCCTCAAACGCGGCTTCATCAGTGCGACGTTTCTTTAGCTCGCGACTCGCGCAACCACTTTTCTCGAGTGCACACAATGCCATGGCGGCGGCGACGAATTTGTCGTTTTGTTCTGAAGTGCGCTCACCCAGTGGCAACGTCATCAATGTGTGCATGTGCGTGAGTGTAGCAACGCGTCCCATTAAAGTCTCTGGTTGGATTGTGATCAACGACTCAAAGAGCAATGTGTTGACCTCGAGCTGGTAGAGCATTGTAGCCGACAGCTCACCAAAGAAATGTTCGGTGGCTTCCGCCTCTGTCATCAGCCGCTTGTTTGTGCGCTGCATGTGTTCAAACACACGACGAATGTGAGCTTTCGCGTCAGCACGAAAAAGCAGTGCCAATTCTCCGACATTCTTGCTGGCGTTGCGCGGATTGTTCTTGAGAATTTTCAGTGAAATACGACGCGCAAATCCGTATTCCGTCTCAACACCGTTCTCATTACAGTACGTGGAACACACGCGTCCATCATACATAATGTGACCGGCATCACCGGCCGGTGATGCTGGTTGTTTCTTCAACTCAATCACTTCACTCATGGTGTCAGACGATGCAATCCACTGATCAATTTCGTCGTCGGCCGGTCCGCACGGCAGCGGCGCTGCGCCACCGGGTACTGTGCCACGCAAGATCAATACTGGTAACTGAACTAATTTGAGCCACTGCTGAAAACGTTCCACGAGCGTGGTCATTTGTTATTTTCGCAACAAGGAGAACGTTCCGGCGAATGAAACGCGAGGTTTCATTTTCATGACGAAAATCACACTTTATTCTTCTTTTCAATTTGCACTCTGGTCTGCTGGGTGCCACTGCATTGCACGACGAAATTTTTCGGGATCCTCTGCAAGTGTGCGCATTATAGCCATTATGCGCTGCGCAATGCGAGTTTTCGTTTCTTGCGATAATGGTTGCGCACTAGCTTCAATCGCCGCCATCCTGTCCGGTTGTACTAGCAGACAGCCGTACTTGACGCGCACCCTGAGCTTAGTCAAATAGAGCGGTTCACGAATTGCTCTACGCATAAGCTCTTCAACTGTTTCACCGTCTCCAAACAGTCGTGTTGCTTGACATGGTCCGCAAACGCAAAAAATTGATTCTTCTACGGCCACTGGTTGTTCAGTCATCACTGGAGTTTCCGTGCTCAATTCGTTGAACTCGAGTACGCTTACGACGAAAAGAGGCAAGTTTCACTGACGACGTTTCTTCAAGTTAGTGTTGGCCACGGAAGCAATGGTCTCCAGAGATGTGTTGGCGGGATCTGCGGGCTTCAAAAAGTGCTTGACTGTTGTGATCGCGCGCCAAAAGAGATGCATTTTGATTAGCGCCGCCTCCTCGGGCCACACATAGTAACATATTTCGTATACTTGAAATGCAGGCAAATCCAGGGAAGCCAAGCCATTGCATAATTCAAATACAGCCGTCCTTATGCGCATCCAGCTGATGGCCGCACGTCGTTCGAACAGGAAAGCGCGGTATTCCGGAATAGAGCTCCGCGCTTCTTCTGGCACATGTTCAAGCGGCGCCAAATCAGCTGCTGCAAGCGCTTCAATGTACTCGGGAGCAAACCCGAGAAAATGCACTCTGTTCGCTCTGCTGATCGCCATGCTTACATACTCATCTGGAGGCACTATTCCCAGAGCAAGAACTTCCAGAAGTATCTCCCTGTTGTCATTTTCTAGGTAGGCAAAACAACTTCTCCAAAAGCGCTCTTTAAGCAACGGATTTCTTTTCATATAAATGAAAGTGACCAGTTCTGGATTGCCTGACCAAAAAGCGTCACGAACGGTTTTATATCCACATGCCGCGACGTTCAGCGCCAACGGAGCACCTGCTGCCAAAAGCGTTTTGAGACCTGCAAGGAATCCCATACGAACACACTCTGCAACCGGATTAATTTCAAGTGCTCGCGCGCCAGCGTTTGCGCCAGAAGACACCAATGTGGGCGTCAGTTGTGCTCCACAATCAATTGCAATGCGCATCAAATCCAACCGTTGATGCGATACAACAATTTGCAAAAAAGTGCGCTTTACATTGCCAGTGTACAAACGCGGTTCTTCCGCAAACAGACGCTTGCGATCGCGTTGATGTGTAGTATCTCGCATCAACTCGTTCAACGGCATGCCCCGTCTGACTCGCAACATCGCCTGTATCGTTTCCAAATCGGTCACTGTCAGATTTCTGTACCATCGTTTTATTATCTCCGTCGTCATTCTTGCTTCAGCTTCTTCACGCGCGTATTCTGAACAAACCCCTCATCCATTTGTCGGATTTCCACATTGATGGCATATGCGGTGACATAGTAGAGACCCAGCACAATGAAGCCAAATGCGGCCGCGATGCCGGCTGCAACGAGCGCGACGGCAGCCAAAAAGCCAAGCAAAAAGGACGCTGTGATGACATTCGGAAACGTAACACGATTGCAATCGGCGCCCAGCTCTCCCAGTGAAGCAACATACTCTGGCGTGTACAGTGCGGCAACAGACGCAACTGAGGGCAGTGTACCAGAAAAGAGTCGCGTTAGAATTGCATCGGGCTCGCCACCAAACACTGCAGTCAGTGTATAGAAGATGTTGTCCAATCCGTTGAGAAAGCCCGCTACAGCGCAATTGACCAACGGCGGCACAGTACCGCATGTCGCGCACAGAGTGGTTGACGCTTCGGCCAGTGCAGCTGGCTCAATCATTGCAATGGGCACAGGCGGGCATTGCGGAAATGTTTCAGACAGCAGTGTGTAGATGTCCGCTGGCAAACAAGTCGGCACGCCGGGAATCATAAAGATAAACGACGGCAAAGTGCAGAGCGGAGACGCACCATATGCAACCCACATCACAAGGATGTAAAAGACGGCTCCAAAAGGTATCATCATGATAGCTAGCGTGCCTACGCCCATTGGCAATATGGCAGAGATTACGAGCGCGATAATGGCGTACACGAGAATCACGTTGGCAAGTGCATCAAACAAACCCACACCCAAATCACTGTGGCATTGCAACGCTCCGGCATAGTCACAAACTACATAGCGCTCAACCAACCGCGAGAGCGTTTCTGTGTTTGGAAGCGTATCCAATGCCGAAATCGTGCGCTCCAGCGCATTGATTGCTGGCTCAATGGCCGGCTTCAGCAGTGCGTAGACCATATTATCCTGATCAATACGACCGGCAGCCGCAGCTCGTTGCATCTGAAGAGTCTCAGTCGTGCCCACGAGCTCATTGAAATTCTGCATACCCGGTGTGCCAGCGTCAATGATTGAGAGGAACTCTGAATAGTCCCACTGCCAGAACCAGCGGACGGTCAAGAAGCGCTGCCCGATCCACGGTACCGTTTTCGGGTCTGTGGTGTAGGTGTCGTTGCCAAACGGATTCGTCAACGTATTGTCAATACCTTCCTCGAATCGGCGCACGTAAGACGCGTAGCCAAACTGCGTGTTTGGATAAAACACGATCAGAGAGTTGACGCCAATCGTCGCAGCTTGAATCAAATTGTCCAAGATCAGACAATTGGTGCACAGCTGAAACGTTGTATTGCACGGCGGCAGAGTGAATGCGTCAATCAATCGCGGCGGTACGATTAGATCAATCTGACCGCTCTCGTTTGCCAAAATGCGAAACGGTCTCCCAATTGCATCGCGTGCCTCCACAAACCGCTGTTGATACTTTGGCAACACTCGCGTAAACATCAACGGACGGCGCGGTCGTATTGGCTTCACATGAGCGAACTTTTGCGCAAACCGTCTCAACGGCGCCGACATTCGCACACCGACGTCATGGAGCGTGCGTCGTGTATGCCATGCCAATATCTTGAACGCTGCCGCGCGTGAACGAGCCGACACGCTCGTGGCAACAACAGCTGGCGGCGGCTGGGTCACCAACGCTACACTGCGTTTCCTAAAATCCTCGCCGTCTCCGTAGAACCAGCGGTGCATTGCTACGTACTCGTGTCTGTCAAGCAGCGCGTACTTTAGCAACATCGTGATGTGCATAACCTCAATAATCACGTGCCGTGTGATACTGTGGTTGTTTTCGTCAACCACGGATCTACGCCGCAAACTCGACTTGCTGCCACGCATCAGTGCGCCAAACGACTTGGCGCGTACTGGAGCAAGAACTGCGTCCGATGCCGCTTTGCCATCCAAGCCCCTCTCCACGGCAGCCTTGTGACTTTCGAATGCGGTGCTGGCCGTGTGATACATTTCAGCCCAATGCGAGTGCACTTCGCGCGCCGAACGCGCAGAAATCATGACGTAGGGCATAATCTCAATCTTCGCAAGCTCAATCAGCTGCTCGCGTAGACGTTCGAGAGACGACAACTCTGTGGCGCTCATGCACTTTTTCACCATTAGCGCATCTGCTGTGTGATCCGAGTGCGAGAGTCTTTGGGCGCGTTCCAGTGTGTACGTAGCCAAAAAGGCGCCACAAAACTGATCTGTAGGCTCGGATCGCGCCGACTTGAGTTTGTTGCGTGCTGCGGCAAACTCTTGCTCAATGAACAGCGCAAACGGCATTTCGCCCGTCATGCGTTTGTGAAACTGGTCCGATTCTTCGTCGCACAAGCCCGTGGTCGTAAAGTTGCTGCACATGAAAATGATGCCTGGCTCGCGGTTGAAACATACACCAACCTGACTCGTGTCGCAGCACGCCGCTGTAAGGCCGTTGACTGGCTCTATGCCATAGACGCAGCAGTCGAGCCGACGGCAGTCGTTGATGGCAAAGTTGATGCGGCTTTTGTCAATGTTGGCGCCGAAAAAGTTGAAGAAGCTCACAAACGCGCACACGGCGCCTTGCAAACCGCACGTAAACACTTGGCCGAGTAATCCCAGCGCAATGCGAGCCACAATAACCAACAGTTCCTCAAAGGCACGACCAATCAGTGTCCAGTCGAATGATTGGAACACTTGAATCACGCCGAATCCGAATAGAACTATGGCAAAGATCAGCCGCGACAATATCTGTATGCCAAACTCTAGCACCGACTCGAGAAGATCTGCAATTGTGTTCAAAATGTCCTGGATCACCGGCGCGCCGAGGCACTCGAACGTGCGACCTGCTTGGACAAACACATCCAACACCGCCTCAACAATCGGTGTCAATAAAGATTGAACCAAATCATCAAACGCCGTGTCGGGCAGATTGGCTATATTTGACGTATTGATACCCTCTGTGATCAACCTAAAGATTGTACGCACCACGCCAATTATCGTATCCGGAATTGCCAATATGGCGTCTGATATGAGTGTGGCCAGAGAATCAACAATAACGCGCTCGGCGCTATTGCCAAAAACGACTGGCGGACAATCAACAGAGACTGCTGTGCTGTTGCACAGCGCGCCTGCAAAGAAAATCTCTTCCCTACCACGACACGCAAACTCGCTTTGCAAGTCCACACAATTGCGCGCTCGTCCGATCGTTGTAGGATTGGTGTTTGCCGGAAACACAGCACAACAACCGCGTCGCGTTGGAAAGTCAACCGGTGTTGTGTCTGACCCGCCTTGTAGAGGGAACATCTCAAACACGGGCAGTGTGTCGGCACACGTAAGCGGTCCAAGAACGCCAGCGGGTGGTGTAACAGTACCAATAGCAGCGTTACATAGTGAATCGGCGATCACCGTGAAATCAATTGGCACTTGGCGCGAAATGCTGCGCGGCAGATTGCCACGAATCATGTCGTTGCATGACATGGTGGTCTGTCTCTCAATACATGCACGAGCACCTGTGTCTGGTCCGTCACCAATACGCGCCACACAGCAACCAATTGTCGCGCTGAGATTGTCAGAGCAACGCACCCGATCTGGCACAAAGAAGGCCAGCGTTGCGAGTACGCCAAACGCCAGATCGTGCACGTCGCCTTCAACTGTAGTCAGACTGAACATGTTCTGCACAGATGTGAAATTGCGCGACATGTCAATCAAGCGCACGGCTGACGTAAATGTCAACCAAACGGAGCGCACTGTCTCAACACCAATGTCCACTGTGGCGTCAATTGCTTGTGGCACTGTGCACAGTAGACGAGTGTCCTCTGCTCTCAACACCATCGGACATGGCGGTGCATTCGGCTGCGCGTCCTCGAATGCGCGCACCAAATTCGTGAAAGCGCGCACAAATTCGCCAGCTGCGTCAAGTACACCCTCTACATTCAAACATGCAACATAGATCGTGGTGACGAGCTCGCGCAAATGGACGATCGGATCAATGAAAAACACAATAAACGGAACGAACGGCTCTGTCACGTTGCGAAAGAATCCGTGCGCCTCCGAGATGCCCAGCACATCAATCAGCGGATCAAACACTTGCACAATCTCCACAAAGTTGCGCACAACATCTTCAAAGCGATTCAGTGATACTCCCTCAATCACCGGATATACTGAAACGGCGCAGCCAGCCAGTTGTGTTTGACAGCGAATGGACGGAACCAAAATACCTTCGGATCCAAATTCAAACACACTCAAGTAATCTGGCGTTGGCGCCAACGCTGCAGTGTCCGTGCGCACCACAAGCGCTTGCCTAAAGACAAAGCGGCAATATTCTAGCACTTCTGTTCTTTCGGTGCACGGAGCCATGTGCATACTGGTGTTGAGCACGTGTGCGGTAAACAGGAGCGTCGTGTTTTCGCGCGGCAGATTTATGCCGCTCACATTTGCAACGCGGCACTGAAAATCAGCACCCAGTGGCAAATCGCCGTTGAACAAGTCTTTGGCAAAGAAAAGCGGATCGGGAAAGCCAAACTCCTCTGCGGTGCGCACCATTCCGTAGATGGTGCCGACCAGTAGGTCAACAATGATAGAGACAAGTGACTCAATGGCAATGGCGGCGCGCAAAATGAATTGACCAAACACGCGAAAGACCGTAGCGCCGAGTTCGAGCGCAAACGAAATAGCACTGCCCTCGGTCTGCAAAACACGGTCAATTGACTTGTCGCCAAACATTGGCGTACCACGCAGTGCCAGTGACTGAGACGGCGGGCCTGTGAGAGCAAATATTGTGCGAAGAAAGGCTCCAATTCCCTCCAACACAGTGGCAGGCCATTCGGAGACTGCAGCAACGAGGTTGCGCGCGGCGTCAATGAAAGTTGCGCCAAGTGTGTCGTCAATGTTGAAGAAGCGGTAGCCCGTCAGTGTGCCAAAGACAATGTCCACATTTGTGATAATGTTGAGCAAATACTTGACAAACTGCACCACCTCAATTGGCAAGCCAAACAATGCCGTTGCCAAACCAGGTGCCGGGTACGGCGGTATTGCGTCCAAGTATGGCGGTATGCACAAAAGCTGACCTCCACTCACCGCGCACGTGTCAATGAGCAGACCAATTATGTTTCTTATAGCAATCACATCGGCGCGCAGAAACAGATCAATCACTTGACCAGTGTTGTTAAGCGCATTTATCGCAGCGTCCAACGTCGTGTTGAATGAGGGACGTACGATAATTGAACTGAGAGGCGCGCCAGGCATTGAAGCAGAATTTTGAAACGACCGCACCACAGACGCTTGCACAACGTCTGTGATGAAAATCGGCACAATACTCAGCGTGCTGTTGACCGCTTGCGCAAATTGAGTGCTGTTGAACGGTTCAAACAGAGGCTCAATAGCAACCACAAACGCAGGCTCGCACGTGCAATTTGCAAACGCATCCAATGAATTGAGTGTGAGGCCCAGCTGACGACCGACTGGAAAGAAGTTGGCGCGTACCAAACGCGGATTTGGACTCGTTGCAGCCATCTGCAACCAGTTGGTGAGAGCAAGTGCAAATGCAATGAAGATTTGTGAAACATTGAATAGCAGTGGCAAAAGTTCTCTTGATGCGCAGATCAGCACATCAATGATTGTCTCTGTAACCACGCTGACCTGTAGCTCGCGGACTACGTCCAACAGTGGCAAAAAGAAACCAACAATCACCGCTATGCTGTTTGCAAGCGGCAGCAAGAAGGTTCGAAAAAGAGGGTTGATGAAACACGCCTCAAATTCAAACCAAAAGCCGAGCAAGATGTTGTGATTCGTGTCCCACTCAATTACGAGTATAAAGAGAAACGCAAACACAATAAACTCTATAATGTTTGCAGTGATAAACGACACCACAGAGCTTCCAACGCTGACAAAGAACTCTACGACGCTGCCTAGTGCGTCGGCGAGCTGGTCCAGAGCCAAATTTACGGCCAGGAACACTTCGTTTTCATCAAAGCGCGCCTTTTTTTCGTCGCCGTCGTCAAAGTCTTTCTCGTAGCCGGCCCACGCGTACGTGATCACGTACACGAGACTGACAGAGACCAGTAGAAAAACACAGAGTAGAATCAAGGCCAGTCCGATCACAAAAATGCCGCCGAGCAGTCCGCTCCCGAAAACGGCGGCGAGTGAATCAATCAGCAATTCCACATTGGTTTCACCACTCATACTTTTACGCGAGCAAAATATGACAGATATTGCGGGCAATCCACCCGACGAACATCCCGATCTACCGCCGCCAGAAGTGGCGCCAGAGGAGGATAGCGAAAGCGCCAGCTACACGCTGCTGGGTATCCGCACTCGCGCCGGACTCGAAAAGGAAACTGGCACACTGCGATTCATTGCCTTTTTGGACATCAGTTTGAGCATCGCAATCCTCCTGGTTCTGATTGTCTTTGTCGGACTAGACGATTTCTCTGAGCAGCTGTTTATCCTGAGCGCCGGTCACTTTATTCTTGCTCCAATTGTTGCATACACCACAGTACGCTTTGGCGCGGCTCTCTATGTCGCCTTTGGATTCGCGGCAGTGCAATTCGGACTCGACTTGATTGAGCTCGTGGTGCGTGCGTTTAGTTTCTCTTTGACCACTGAGCAAGTGATACTACTTGTGGCCAATGTAGTTTTATTGGCTTTCTGCGGTGCGTACATATTCCTGCTGTACCGCGTCTACACTGTAGTGCGGCGTCAAAATGAAAGGGCGCGTGAAGTGAACGCGGCATCGTTTACACCAGCACAGCTAGCCGAACATACCATGGCGGCACGAGCGCGTCTAGTACAGCAGGAAGCGAACACAATTCGTTTAACAGCACTTTTTGGTCTCGTGGGTGTGCTCGTAGCACTGCTAAGTGCGTTTGTGTTACTTTCATTCTCGCGTCCCGCCGTGCTACTACTGTTGTTCAGCACTGGGCACATATTTGTAGCAATCTATGCACTGCTTTTCGGCACCAGTTCGCCAGCGTGGATCTTCACATCAATTTTGTTGGTGGCTGCGATTATTTTGCTACTACTTGACGGGCTGCAAATATTCTTACGGCTACGGCTATTCAGCGGATCGCTCACAGCAGTCTCCTTCAACGCAATCGTCAACATTACGCTGCTGTTGATCAACATTGCTTTTTTGTTGGTAGATGTGATGTATTTGCTGTCCAGTATCGGTTACCTCTACATTGACCAAACGGGTGCTGTTGAAGACACCGCAGTTGCGGAACAAGCCGTGGCAGACACAAGTCCGGAACAACCCATGTCTCTTTTGTCCGCAATGTCATTGATGCGCTCCGATATGAACGTGCTGAGGAAAAGAAAACCGTAAAAATCATTTCATTGATTTTCTAAGCGCTTGCATTGTGAACTCAAAGCATCTTTGACAGGTCGCGGTTTCCTGGTAGTAACCGTTTGTCCATTCTTTACATTTTGTGCACTGCACGCACTCTATGCAAGCGTACTCCTCCTTCTCCGACGGATGCGGGAACGATTCGCAACAGAGAACAAACGTGCCAAATCCAGTGTCAGAGACGCAGGGTTTGCACACGAAGCAATCGTCACTCAATTCGTAAACTTTTGCTTCGGGAAAGAGCTCACCGCAACCTCGGCACGCTTCAACATCATCTCGCGCGTACATCACTAAGCGCATCTGTGGTACTGCTTCAGAAACAAGCAGCGGCTGATTGTCGTAGCTGCGTTTAGTCATCCGTTTTCATTCACTCACTTCTAAACCTAATGCCAGTCTTTTTTTCATAGAAAAAGATGCCGCCCATAAAATCTGCAGAACCGTGATTGCGCAAAAACCACGCCAGCAGAATAGTCTCACTTTGTATTTCGTTGTCAAGCCTGAGAATCAGTGCAAACACAAACAGTACGGCGGTCAAGTTGAACACTGTGAGTGACATGATCAAAATGACGAAACCGACCAGAAAGGGCAGCGTCGTTTCGTAAACGATGCGTGGGTCGAATATCAGTGCGTATAGAGTTGCCAATATCAACGGACCAATGTAGGCCTGATACAGAACGTACGATGTCAAGCGCGCGGGGCTGCGCAAAACGTCAAAGTACATCAGAGCATCGTAGTGCGCCATCAGAATGAATGTGCCGTACAAAAAGGCAAAAATAACCAATGCCAGCACAGGAAAGACATGAAACAAGTCGTTGCCAAGAAAAACGATTCCCGGCGGATAGCGCTCAAAGAAGTCTGTTATGAATGGCGAACCAAAGCCGAGCAGAGCAGATACGAGCACCATGACACTCCACACTATGCCGTTGAGCGGGAAAAAGAGCAAAACCACGATTGCCTCTGAAAAGTAGCCGACAAAGCTGCGTAGCCTGATGAGTCCCACGAGTAGCAGCGGCACAAAAAGTGTGGCAGTATAAAACACCGTCTGTAGCGTCCACGACCAATTCGTAAAGTGCATAACATAAGAGAGCAAACTGTCGTTTGCAAGCTTGCCCAATATGCTGATAGTCATGGCAATTGCCCACGCAATTTGTGCCATCAACTCTATGGCTGAAATAACGTAGCGCCGCGGCCAATCTCGCGGCTGAATGCCAACGTCGTACTTGTCTGGATCCTCTAGCACTTTCTCAATCAAATTCATCACTGATTGTCTTTGGCCGTTTCAACTTGTGTGATGGCTGAATGTCCCGAAAGTATGCACATGCATGGTAATGCGGAAATACAGACATGTTTGGCACTGCTGCCAAACGCATGGCCGCCAGATCCAGTAGAATGTGAAAATGCCGGTTGCGGTGCCTTGGTGCGTTCATTAGAGATCAATCCGTATTCTTTTTTCAGAGCCGACTGGTTGCGCAAAGTGGCGCGCTCCTTTGTTTCAATGACAGAAGCCGGCGCTCCGTTCACCAAACGCGCTGTGCGAAATACTCCGCAAGAGGCCGTTATTTTTTTGAATCTGCGTATGCGTATTACACAACGCACCGACCTCACTCCAGAACCTCTCAGCGGTATCATTATCGCAGATGCGGCTATAGACGATGCGCGACCGGTCGCAATTGTTACATTGACAATGCGACCGTTGAATGAAGCGCTGTTTTCACGACAACTGCGCTCTCGTGAGTGCTCACTGGCCGGTGGAACACGATTCGGAGTGCTGGGCGAGAAGCAGTATTTATTTTCCGAGTCGGACTTGTCTACTCTGCAAGATTTGTATCAGAACGGCACTCTCGTCAACTGGTTTGGAAAATCCATTGCACACCGCTACTACGCAGCGTTGCGTTTTGGCGCCAAAACGACACTGGCCGGGTTGGTTTCAGAATGTGAGCGCGCGCACGTCAACGCATGCATCGCAAAAGAAGCGGTGGCCGCTGTTGCTGCTGCAGTCGCGCCACCTCCGAATCTTGCCGACACAGCGCCTCTTATTGCAAATCTTGGCGCCGAATTGAATCGCGAAACCGGACTTGTACTCGATCTGAGCGACATTGACGAGTCGTCGTCTTCTTCTAGCAGCAGCAGCAGCTCGAATGACGATTCCGAGCAAGCAGCAGAAGTTGAGGAAGAAGCGCCTACGCCTGCGGCAATGGAAGAAGATGTTGTTATCACGCCCGAAGATCTTGAGACCACACCTCCGGAACGCGTTTTTCTACCCATAACACGCACAAATGAGTTGCAGTGGTTGCGCGTTGCAGTCCATAACAAGGCCTACGATCTGACATTCGAATTGACTTACATTGGCTCGTATGGTGCATTACGGCAGCGGTCAAAAGGCGTGATGATCAAACGCTCTGCTCTACCAACGCCGCTGGCAGAAATCTATACACCTGATGAAGAGCAGACTGTCATGCTGGTGACAACAGAACAGCGTTTGAGTTGCAATGTGGCAACCGCGCAAATAGCTTACAAAGTGCCTCAAGATGAGTATTTCGTGGAACTTGATCTACCCGCGCCGCCGCATCCAGTTGCCAATGTATGCTACGAACAGCTGACGCGACCGCTGCAGCGTTTGGCGTTTTTGAACATGGACGAGTGTACACTGTGCGAATTTGAAGCGTATGCCCAATTTCGTATCAAAGCACTGGTGACGTGCAAAAAGACAAATGTTGTTGAGACGGTTTACAGAAACGAAAACTTTTTCGTCAAAGGTGCGACAGCATTGTTTGGCGCCGACTTTCAGAGTCGCAAACTGTTGCATCCGAATATTGGTCTTTTCGTACTGTGTTGCGCCAGTCGCAATGATGGACCACTCGCCTCCAATTTGATGATGCTGGAGAAGCATTGGTATCGCGTGACGAAAGAGCTACAAGGAACGGAGCTAAACGAACACATCAAGGACATGCAACTGTTTTGGCGCGAGATGCCGAAATTTTTTCAATCGGAAGAGACCGACGACGATCAGGAAGCGTCGTCGGCGCACGCGTTCAACATTGTACTCGAGCACATTGTGGAAGAGTGGCGTCACTTGCTGAAAGAGGCTGGCATTTCACTTCTTTGATCCAGCGGCAATTAAATCCAGCATTGAGCGGGCCCTCTGACCCGTGCTAGAGCTGCTTTGTTGCTGCTGTTTTTCAGCTGCTTCCTCAACTGAAAAATCTGCAATAGCACGCGGCAGCACGCCAGGTTGAATTTTGATACGACCGGCGGCGCGCCTCCTCTGAAACACTTGCGTAATCTGAACGGGATTGCCTGGCAGCAGTTCAGTGTTGTTTTTTGGACAGTGACCTTCCAAACATCGCATCAGATTGTGTCCAGCGTCGGCACAAGGCCACGTAAAAAAGTGAAACAAATGGTGTGGGGCAATATCGCACGCTCGCGTGACACCCGGCCAGTCTTCAAAGCTGAAAACATTGCCGTACATTAGTGCCGCTGCCACCAACTCTGAACAGAACCACGACTGACCGCGTCCATCAATGCCACCAAAGTAAAGCGCCAGCTGACCGGCGTGGTTGAGTGGCTTGCCCAATTGGGCGGCGAGAAAATTCTGAATCATCAGCTCTTGCGCCTCACTGACACTCAGTTTCAAAAAGCGCCAGCCGGCGCGAAATGTTTTGCGGTGCCACACAAAGACGGGCCTGTCAGAGTCGACGCTGTACGTATAGAAGCACTGTCGTGTGGCGTCCCAGAAAACTAGCTGGCAGTGTATGAAATCTTCACCGCTTATCTGTACAGTGAGCCAATTGAGCGGCAACAAGTAGTAGTCGCGAAACGAGCGCTCTCCAGGTCCCTCTTCGTTCTTGTACAACAACCACGCCAACCAAACGGAATGTGTGCGGTCGTTCATCACCATTGGCTTGCGTACAGAGTGCATCTCCATCGGATCGGCAGAGGGAGGTCTTCCGTAGCACAAACAACGCGTTTGCAGAGTCGTATAGTCTTCGGGCATACTTGCAATAGTTTCTTCAACAACAGCATCACCCATACTTGCAATGATAGTTTTATGGCGCGTTTATTCTTTGCTCTCCACTTTGCTGTGCATCATGCACAGTTTGCAGAGCACAATATTCTGCAACATCAACTGTTGGCCAACCGTATCATGCAAAAGATTGCAGGTAGCCGTAAAATCGCGCAAGTTCTGTGTTGACGGCGCGAGCAGTACCGTACTGATCATAGCACTGAAACTGTTCACAATACGCAAAGACTGATGCGTCGCATCCAATGCTACGCCAATACACGCTCTGAGACTTCGGTTGAGAATAGAGGTGTGCAGATTCTCTGTGTAACCGAGCATAAAATCTTCCAGTAGCGCTTTGTCAATCGTGTGTTGCTTGCTCATTGTGTGCACAATGGATTGCACTTCGCATTTCAAATCGAAATCTTCTTCATCCGCTGGAACCATACGCAGAAGAGTGCGATAGAGCCGCTCGTACACTAGCACAGTCCATGTTGTGAGCACACGACGCGCTGCGCGAATTGTGCCGCTGCACAGAGCCGCATAGGCGGGTGACTTGCGATCGTCGTCTGTAATATTTTGATAGTTCAAAAGAGTCAGGTAGACGACGAGCTTTAGAGTCAGCAGAACGCCACGCAAACGCGCATCACAAAACATAGAGTATTCTGCAAACTTCTTTTCGTCGTGCCGATCCAGCTCTAGGTACAAGTGCCAGCGGTTGATCGCCTTGCGCACGATGTCGCCGGGCGGCCAACCGACGCACTCTTTCACAAACAGATCAGTGCTTTCAAAAACTTTGGCAAACTCGGCCTCAATTGGTGCACAAAATTGTGTCTGCCACGCCGCATAGAGCGGTAGCGGCGAGCGGATTTTGCAGTGCGAGATTTTCACAGAAATCGTGGCTGGCAACGGTCGCATCTGCACGTCGGGTACGTCAAGTACGCCGGCCAAAATGTACAGAGTCGCACACGTATCGCCGGGTGCCGGCGGTCTCTGTAGCAATGTGTTCACTACGTCACTGTCACCTAGCTCCTGGGCTAAACGCAACGTATCACGCGAGTAGAGTGAGAGTTGCGAATCACGCTCTGGATTTTCCGTGGCCAGCAGCGTAGAATGGAAAAAACGGTCGCACGCGCGTGCATCTGATATGCTTTCGCGCCAGCGGAACTGGCTCAATGCACGCATTGAGCTGGTGTAGCACAAAAACAGGTCTTGGCATGCGTTCAACGCATTGGTAGTATTGTTGCCAGTAGCAAAGAGACGCGTGTTCCTGAAAAGGTCGCGACTCTGTGCCAGCAGCGTCTCGCACGTAAATTCCAATGGCATGTCAAATGTAGCGGCATGCAATGCAGTCTCAAGCAGAGATGAAGCGCGTTGCGTAAAACAATCTTTGCCGTGTTTCATTATTATTGTTGTTGTTGTTGGTGTTCCAATTTTGGCGCCTACTTCAGCGTCGGATTTGACGTTGGCGTAAATCGATCCCACTCGGCTTTCGTCGGTTGAGAAATGTTTTCCAGTTGCGCTTTCGGTGCATACATGGATGGCAGAGGCTCGCCGTCTTCGTCGACGTACTGCTCGCGATACACATCTTGCCACAGATTCATTGCATAGTCGTATGCACCCATGTGTTTGCCAATCTGAACCACAAGCTCCGGCTCTGTTTGTGTGATGTATTTTTGCAGCTGACGTGTGTAGATATCACCCATATCCGAGTTGGAGATGTAGCCAATCTTCTCTGCAATGGCCCACTTGATCATGATGTTGCACAACGTTGTAAACCACGGCTGTTCATCATAATCAAAATCGCCGTCGCTTTCTGCGTCGCTTTCATTCATAATTGAGCGCAAACGATGTCGGTTGTGCAGACCAATTGCTTCTTCAAGTCACTGCGCAAAGACGATCATCCGCTTGATCGGGCGCACCGTTGGGCGGCGGAAAACTCTGTGCAGGGAGACGAGTACGCGCCAATGTTGGTGCTCGCATTCGAGCGCGACACTGGTCGTGAGTTTTGGGTAGCAACGTACGAGACGCTGCTAAACAAGATTGCTTCGTATACGGGCGACAGTCAGCGCAATATACATGAAGTGATTACACCCGGTCCGTGCAAATTGTACTGCGACTTTGAGTACAATTTTGAAAAAAGCGCGCCGGGTACTGACCCGAACAAGCTGTGGCCACAGCTGCAGCACAGCGCCAATGCACTCATCAAGGCTCTCATTGAGCACGCGCAGAGCAAGTATGGCGTGAAGTTGGAACCATTCATAATGCAATCGCACAAGCCGAGCAAGTGGTCATTGCATGTTGTGTTTGATGGTGCTTTGTGGCGCAACAACATCCATGTGAACGGGTTTGTCCGCGAAGTGGTTGAAGCGCAATCGCGCGTCGATCAGCTGGTGCATAGTTACGTGGATTTTGGAGTTTATCATCAGAATCGTACGTTGCGCATGTACCGCTCCACCAAATTGGAAGAACCAAACCGCCCTGTTGTTGCCGCAAACGGCGCCAATGTGGCTCCGGAGCCAGTAGATCCGACGCTATTGTTGCGCTCCCTGATCACCTACTTTCCGTTCAAAGTGCCTGGATACGAGTTTGCAACCTCAACCTACTTGGAATTCTTCTACGATACGCTCGCAGAGGAGTTTCCCGATCTGCCAACTCTGTTGGAACATGAAGAAGTCCGCTTGCGTAACGGTAAGTCGTACTTGCCACCGCGTTCGCGTACCGGCGATGCTGCATCGCAACCTGAAGATGACATTGAGGCGCCGCCCGAGATGCTGCGCGCGGTAAACGACGCCAAACCTATATTGGAGGCGGCGTTTGCTGGCTACGAGCCCGACATCAATCACATCAAAGTCTCGGTGCGCTACTGCAATCTGACAGTTCCACTCTTCTCCAAGTACTGTGCGATTATGCGTGGCGTACACCAGCACTTGCACGTGTACATCAGCGTGGACTTTGTTGGCAAGCGTTGGCGTCAGCGTTGCTTCAACAAAGAGTGCAAACCAATCTCATTGCCGTGGCGTCCTATTGACCCGGTGAAAGACGTTCAGTTTACGAAAGCGTTGGACGATATTGCGAAGCACTGGCCGCTCGCGAAACCTGTTCCAACGCTAAAGCGTTGGTTTGCCGACTCGACATTGATGCATCCCGAGAAAAAGCCAACGCTCAACAATGATTGAGCAGATGAATGAAATCAGTTTGCTCACTGAGCTAGTGGATGATAAGCAGCAGGGTAGTGCTGCGCGTATGGTTTTCGAAGCCGAACGCTATGTCTCAATCCCCGGTCCGCACGCTGTGTTTTGGTCGCGTGAAGCGGCACTGGACGGCAGGCAAAAACAGCGCTGTTCGTCGTCTTCTAATACGATGTCGGACGGCAGCTCATCGTTCTCGTCGCACTCGAGTGCAATTCGCGATTTGTACCGCAATTCGCGGTCGTACACGTGCAGCAACAAAAGTAGCTGTTCGTCGTGTTGTTCAAATTCGAGAAGCAGCGGTGCAAAGTCATCGGCAAGCAGTTTTAGCTACGATCTTGAAGCCGAAATGGACACTGAGGCACTGATTGAGGAGCTCGCGAGCTTTGACCCAGCTGGCGTGCAACCATACAGCACACCGCTTTTGATTACAGATCTCAGTGGTGCTGTTGAACCGCTTCATGTGCTGCGCAATGTGCTGCGTGACATGAGGAGCCGTGAACTCATTACACAGCACGCTGCTCTGCACACCAGGTTACGCAAACAGCTGGTGCGACGCGAACGTGCGGCACTGTTGCAAATTTTGAACAGAATTCAGCTTTTTGACGTTGACAGCATTGAATACATGCGTGGATGTCGACGTGCGGCCACTGCGCACACCATGATGGTGCAACGAGTGGCGTATCCGGTTGAGCGTGTTCTATATTGGATTTGCAGCAACTCTACGAATCCAAACTTGTCAAAAATTGGCGGCAGGTTCATGTTGGAAACGCAGTGTGGCACGCCGCAGTGCGTCAATCCGCAACACTATTCGTACTCTTTCAAACGACACGGCAATGTGCTGGCGGAAGAGCGGTTTCTGGAATCTCTGCCAGACGAGAAAGCGGCGTTGAAAGCAGAGCAAGCGGAAGCTGATGCAGAAAACGATGTTTTAATCGTCGGTGTCTAGGCCTTGCCGATCATCTGTTGCACCTCTAGTAGGTACTGTTTCAACTCGTCCTTATAAAGACTGCCCATGACGTTTGGGTTTGCCATTTCAATTGATCTGTTGATCGCTTCTCTGACAGCAGCGTCGCGCGATATATGCACAACAGGCAAAAACTTGACGCTATATGGAAATCTTTGCGTCGCCTTTTTGCAACAAAAAGCAAGCCACGTGTTTGGAGGTGCGCCGGCACCCGCTTCGCCAGCGTCACGCGCCGGTACTACGATGACGCCTAATCCATACCAATTATTGATCCAAATCATATCTTGGCGCACTCTTTCGAATTTTTTCGCATTCATCAGTTTTTTATTCTGCTGTTTGCAAACACTGCTTGCAAAAGCGCGTTGACATTTGCGTGTCGCCCCTTGTCAGTATGCCCACGTCGGCACAGTCTGTACATATCGGGACTTTACAAAAGTAGCAAAGACCGACAGAGAACGGCGACTCTTGGCATTGGTAGCAGATTCCATTACGTTTACAATCAGAGCACTCGCGTGCACACGTAAGGCATGTCACATTGCCGCATTTAGTTATGCAGGTCATTGTCTGGTCACCATAGTGCTCTGAACACAAAGAACGGTTGCAGTCGCCGCAGCCAGCATTGAGAAGTTTTTGATTGCACGTAGAGCACTTGGTGTCGCGCAGCAGTACAAGTTTTTGAAGCAGTTCTGTGAAAAACGTTTCAGTGGCACCCGTACGATTCTTTGCGACAAAATCAAGGATCTGGTTGAGCTGTTTGGTCATGCTTTACTACTTTTTCTTTGCCTTTTTCTTCTCATTGTTCAAGTACTCCTCCGCCGCATCCAGTTTGCTTTTCTTCTCACGCTCAATGTACGCCAATTCCGCCTTTTCGTTTGATTCTTGTACTTCGGCGTTGCACTTGCGACAATAGTTAGAATTACCAAACTCCTCCTGCGGTATGAGCGGCGGCGAGCAGTTGGTGCAAATGTTCTTTTTGCACATTGTGCAAAAGCGTTTGCAGTGACTGCAGCACGGTATGCGACATTGTGCACAGCGTGCTTTTGAATCGGGGCTTGACATGCATTCTGCGCACAAGCCACGTGTCGTGCGACACATCTGACAGCGCATAGAACACGATTCGCACACTTTGCGGTCACAATTGCCTTCGCAGTACGCATTGAGCCAATGGATTTTGTGGTCTTTGCAGTAGTATGCGCCGCACGAGCACGTGTTCGGAATGAATTTGACAGGACACTTTTCGCAATGACGATTTTTCAACACGATCAATTTTTCCAGTATGGTGCGTGTGAAATCGTTTGGCAAACGCAACTCATTTGCCAATACGTATTCAGTTAAACATTTAATCGGCTCGTCCGTCATCTTTCGTTACTCAGCGCGGCTCCGCAGTTTGCATTTTTCTCATTCCATCGTCACGAATGAATGCTAGCATTGGACTAGTTTGCGGACTTTGTCTTTTTCTGCTGATTTTGGTCGTTTTAGGAATCAGCATTGCCACGTTGGTTCACGTACACCGTCTCGAAAATGCGTCTGCCACGTTGGTGGCTCCCGCGCCATCACTCAATTCGCAGAGTACACTATTGGCGTTGGAAGACGCCACAACACAGAGCAATTTTCAATATCTGAGTCTATTTGCGACCGACTTGACTGCGTTTGACGCCGCACAACCAAAGCCGGCGCATGGTGGACCTTTGCGTGTTGCACGTACTATGGCAATAGTGAATATTGCAATGGCAGATGCTGTTGCAGCAAGTACTCGCGCTTTCCAACCGTACACGGCGTTGCCGTTTGTAGAGCCTGGTGTTAGTGTTTCTGACACTGCGGCGTTGGCCACTGCGGCACGAGAGACGCTGGTTGTACTCTATCCGAATTTCAAGCAGCTGATTGACACCACAATCAATCGTATGATGGCTAGCGTTGCAAACACAGCGGGCAAGCAACGCGGCATTGCGTTGGGCAAAGAGGCGGCGCGGCTAATATTGACTGAACGTTTGGCGGATGGCGCCGATCATGCCGAACCGGCAGCTGCGCAATTTGAAAGTCAAGAGCCGGGCAAGTGGCGCCGCGATCCTGTGACACAGGCAGGCGTTGCGCTCGGCGGTTTGTGGGCACAAAGAGTGGCGCCATTTGTGATCACCGCGGCGGATCAATTTCGCGCGCCTCCGCCGCCGGCTCTGGATACCACAGAGTTTGCAATGGAGTTTCAAGAGGTGAAAGCGGTGGGCGGCGACGGCGCCAACACTGTGACGGTTCGTGACGACTGGGGCACGCTGGTGGGATTGTATTGGGCGTACGATGGAACAGGAAACGTCTGTGCACCACCGCGTCTCTATATCCAATTGGCGTTTGCTGTAGCCAACCAGAACAATCTCAACATGCTTGACACAGTGCGCATGATTGCGACATTAGCTGTCGCGATGGCTGACACTGGTCTCGCAGCATGGGAGAGCAAGTACTTCTACCTACGCGGGCGACCCGTAACAGTGATTAGACAGGACGCTGGCTTGGACGACAATCCGCAAACCGAGCCCGACTCTGGTTGGACGCCGATGGGAGCACCAGCCAGCAACTCTGCTAATCCAAACTTTACGCCGCCATTTCCGTCGTATCCGAGCGGGCATGCTACGTTTGGTGGCGCTATGGCAGAGGTGTTTCGTAGCTTTTTGCGCAATGACACTTTCAATGTACTGTTCACTTCGTCCGAGTTTGACGGCAAAACCAAGGACAACACTGGCAAAGTGCGTCCATTCATTCCGCGCATGTTTAGCTCCGCCTCGCAGATGGAGTTTGAGAATGGCGACAGTCGCGTCAAGCTTGGCATACACTTTCGCATGGATTCTACTGTGGGTATTGAGCAAGGTCAACAAGTGGCTCAATTTGTAATTCCGCGCCTATTTCAGCCGCTCTCGCGCGCAGCCAAAAAATGAAAGTCCGCCAACAATGAGTATTTCCGAAGAAGAAATTCACGACTTGGCGGTGGGACAGGCTTTTTTCATGCGTCAATTAGAGTATAATGAACGTCAAGCACAACGCAAAAGACGGTTTGTTCATGACGATGATGACGATGAAGATGAAGAAGACGACGACGACGATGATGTTGTTATTATTCCGTATAGTGTTCTGTGTCAACCGAAAGATACATGCTATATGACTATATGCAAGTACATCGAACAGACACGCATTGCATATGCATTTGAACTGGCACATGATGAATGGACATACGAAATGCGCGATCAGTACTATGGGTTCTACACAAGAATCTATGGCAGCGACCGATCAATGTTTGCAAACACCGACGGTGTGGAGGGCAAGAAAGAGTTGCGCGATCTCATTGCAATGCATCACGTCGTGACGAATCATTTTCGTCACAAAAAGACGCCACCAACCGGTTCTGAACTTTGGTGTGCTATTGCTGTAGCGTTAAGAGTCGTATGCGAGTATCGTTTGTTCTGGGGTCCTGACTTGGAGCGTTTGTACAACGACGCGTACAAGGAGAACGGTTGCGAAGGACCGCCGCCAATGTTTCAGCAGCTGTTTCCAGGCGAAGTGCTTGCGGGACGCAAACCAGACGAGTTGGTGTTCTGGCTACGTGTGGGTGTGAGTGAAATCTCAACTCAAAACTGGCCTGCGTGGGCGTTCACGCAAATGGCAAACGCATTGAGCGGCCAGACGCTCGCCGATCTATACGCATCGCGCTGCAACAAAGACGAGATGGTTGAAAAACTCCGCCGACTTGTTCCAGTTAAAATTATGCCACGCCGTTACATGCAGGAGCTGGCGGCATCTATTTGTAGTGGCTTATTGCCATGTTGACTATGTTATGACTGAAAATCTGAATTAAAGTAAATCCACGACCTTGCAGCAAATTTTGAACGAAAAATGAAAGTGTGTGCAAACAATCGAACGAACAACAAGAATGAGTGGAGCGAAACAAATTCTTGACACCAACTTTTACCTCCAATTCACGCAAGGCGTTGTGCAGTTGACGGTGCCCGAGAAGCGCTTGACTATGGCGGCACGCAATCTGATCGCATCGCATCCGGAAGTTCCCGCGACTGCGCCTAACTACCACATCAGTTTCTTTAACGCCGACGACCTCTACGACTACGCCAAGTCCATTGCGGAGAAGAAAGATGCGCAGTTCTTGCGCACAACCAAGGGCACTCTACTGGTCTATGGTGCACAGACGGGCGTGTCGCAGGAACCCGAATTTCTCATTCCATACCCTCTCTACAAGCGTTACTGCACTCTGGCAATGCTGGATTCAAAAGCCATGGATACGCTCACTTCATCTGTGTCGGTTTCGTCGGCGTTTGCATTTTCGCCCGAAAATGAGAACTGGGCATTGCAGTTCGAACTCATTCAACACACGGAAGTGCCGGCGACACTTAAAGAGGCAAACTTCTTTTTCATTGGGTGTCGCGTTGTACGCACCTATGGCAATCCAGCTCTGGCGGCATTTTCTGATTTAGAAAATGGTAGCGGCATAGAGGAATGGCACGCCACGGTTGTGACTCAGGTCATTGCAGGGCAGACACAATTTACGATTCATGCCGACGGCATGGGTGTTTTGCGCTTGTTCCAAGATCCGGCCACGCACGTGTGGTTCATAGAGTCGGCGAGCGTCAAAAGATGCAAAGTCAGCAGCGTCTACGTAATTCAAAATGAGCTGCCTGTTGAGAGTCTTTTGAACCGTTCTGCTGCGTTGGTACAACTGTATCAGACACCTGATCCACCAAAGCCAGGCGCGTCGACGAACGCCGCTGAGGTGTTTCTGAAAAGCCCCTACTGTTTTCATGCGCTGGTTCCAGCCAAAACGGCATTGGAGATCGCGAGTGTTCTCTCTAGCAACGTGTCTGTCCATGCACGAACACTGCAGCCTTATGTTGTCGTGTTTCCACTGGCCACCGCAGCTGGTGAAAAAAAGAAGTTTTGTGCAGTTGTGTACAAACCCAATGAGGCGCACTTGCCTCAAACACTCTGGAGTTTTAATGACAACATGCTGAGCTGTTCAACCAAGCGTGTGACGTTGTGCACGGAAAAAGATTTGGCGGACGCCTCTGCAAGTCCGTCCGCCTACGCCGAACTGGAGAAAAAAATTGCAATCCGTGTTTGCATGAATATGGGGGCGCCACTGCCACCAATTGAGTTGGCGCCAACTGTGGTTGACAAACCGCGTGCAACGCCGCCTCTCGTGACACAGGCTGTCTCATCAGCACAACCACCACCGCAGAGTGCTCCGAAAGAAAAAGCCAAGGTTGTAGCGACGGCGCGTCAACAATCGCCACCTCCGCCGCCGCCTCCAACACCGCCACAAGATCCGGTGCATGCACAAGACGACGCAGAAAACGAGCAAGAAGAAGAAGAAAAAGAAGCGCAGGAAGAAGTGGAGGAATTGCCCAAGCTTGTACTTGCACAGAAGCGCAAAGACAGCGGCTCTGCAGAAGACAATGCAAAGAAAGCTCGTGTTATGCCGGACCTTGTATGCGGCACTGCGGCGTGGTTGAAAAAGCAATTGGCTGGTATTATTGCCACCAAAACTGTTCCGCTTCCAGCAACGACTGACATGTCAACACTCTCTGTGGATGTCTTTTCACAAATCATACATCTGGACGAAGCGCTGCAATCTGTTCAATTGACGGTAGTACCAATCGTCGACTCTGCGAAAAAGGACCATTTTACAGTCGAAGACGGTTACACACCGGCGCCGCCGTTGTCGAAAATGACAGAGAACGACATGCGCGCTCTGGTTGCTATCGCACGCCGCTGTGCAAAGCACCAGGAGTCGGAGGAGGCGGGTACATTCAAAATGGTGTCAATTCTTCTCCATTTGATCTGCGGCAAGCCTTTGTACGCATCTTTGCAACTGGAGGCAGCATGCTACGCCATTGAGAAGACGTTGGATTTTCCCAACAAAGGCAAAGCGCTGTTTGTGCTTTTTCCCGGCGAACGCTTAGTGCTGCTGCGTCCCGATGCGTTGGAGGCCATATTCACTGGTTTGGCAGAACACAAAGGCGGAACAAGTTATGCGCCATACACCAATCTGGCGCACAACTTGTGCGGCGACGCATTCCTGAAACTGTGCAAACTGCGCAAAACAGAAAATGGCACTGAAAAAGTGCGCAAAGAACTCGAGAAGTACAAGCTGTTGTCGCCGATTACTGTCAAAACAATTGCCGAAAAGTTTGCGACGTGGAAGTACGGGGAATGAAAAAAGGCAGAAAATGTATTACCAAAATCCAGCGAAAGAATGACTATGGCGAAAAAAAGCAACTTTTCATCGGAAGAAATGGCATTGGTACACGATATAGTGGTATCATCTGCAGATGATAGTTCACTATACGCTGTTGCCGAATTCCATGACAATTCCGACGAATCAAGCTATACGGAAAACGGCGCAAACACCAACGGTGTTGACGACGAAGAGGATGATGTTTCAGTGAAAGACGACGAAGAAGAAAGCACTAGTGGTGGTGCTGCGGTGTTAATGAACATCAAAAAACGAAAAGCAAGTGAAGCCGATTTGCCATTGCTCGCAGGCACACGACGCATAGGCGAGCGTGAGATTCGCAAACTTTACGACGACATCAATGCCGTAATGAATCGCAACGCAAGTTTGGTTGTGGAACACGATGACAGAGTTGCAGCTCTGAAACAAAAACAACTCAATGTAATGCGTGTTGTTGAGATGAGAGCCGAGATTTCTTTGCCACCCGGCCTGCTGCGAGCAGTGCCGCCGGAAAAGGAGTGGTTGACCATTGATGCCTATATTGAGGCAAGCGGCATAGAACAAGCGTATGCCGCCATAAAATCAAAACTGGAGCGGTTGGCTGAAGTCAATCCGAATGTGAGTGAGCGCGAAGCGGCAACTGCAAACTTTCCGCGCATCAAGACCGACGTTGAGCTTTGGCGTCGTTTGATTGCATTGGCGCGTGTAGTAGCGTACGCGAGCGCAGAGTGTATGCAAAAGGCGACTGAAGACAATGGTGTGGCAGAGAACTATATGAGTGATCAAGATTGGCGTGTGGTGGCCAATGCTCTTGTGGTGATGTTCAACTACCGTCTCTATCAAGGTCAATTTTTGGAGAAGAAATGGGACGGTGCTCTGCGCAAGAACGCAGAGGGTGTGCAGCAATACTTTCTCATTTTCCCCGGCCAACAGCTCAGTGAAGTGACCGTAGATGAGCTCGCGGACTGGCTTTGGATGAAGATTGTCAAGTGCATACCAAACGAATCTGCGACGCCAGAGCCGCCAGAGTGTGTGCGCGAAATGGCAGAGAAGTTGCACGGCGGCACACTTGCGACACTGTATTCTCTGCCCAACAAGAGTGCTGCTGCAGTGACAGAGTTCTTCTTTTCAATTGGCTTATACAAAAAGGAGGTGGCGCCCTATATTCTCATTCTGAGGCGAGTTGTTGCCGAAGAACCGCCTCCATGCGTTCAGGCGAATTGAAATTCTCAAACACCATTTCGTACGCGTCCAGCAATTGTTTCACGAGCGGCTGCGCGTCTAGCGTTTCCGTGAGCGCGTCCAGTTGCGCATGCGTTTCGTCCAGCCACTCGTCTTCGGCGGCGGTAGCATTGCCGCGAAACAGTGGATCCTCTTGCAACGCTTCGTCCGTGCGCTGTAGCATAACCAGCACAGCCTCTGTGAGTGGCATTGCGCGCAGTAGAGTTTCGACGGCGAGTAGAAGCGCGTACTCTGCTTCGGCCACACTGCGAAAGTGACCCAGAAAGTCGGGCGGAATGTCGTGTGGCAAAAAGCCAATCATGAAACCCGCACAGCGCATCAGAGCACTGTGCGGGTGCGCCTCGAATGAAAAGCAGTCGCGCAAACGTAGCGTCAGGTGCACGCGTCCATGGCCAATTTCAGTCAGTTCTGTATAGATGTTCTTTGGCGCTACGTCCAGCAGGTGCGACTCTGGTGCAAAAATCATTTGCGAAACGCGCGACACCATGTGACGCTGTTTGTAGTACTGCGTGGTGTAGTCCGCAATTGACGCGAGTGACACTTCTGGTGGAATAGTTTCGTGTCTTTTGATCCACAGCGCGTTGAACGGATACGCAATGTAGCTCATTTTTTCGTATGCAAACACAAAACAACACGAGTTCTTTCATTTCTTGCGCCTTACTCCGTGTAACCACTGCGCGTAGCGGCGCCATAGTTGACAAAGATCTCCTCACCCGGTTTGATCGTGCGCAGCGCGCGCAAATAGGTGATGCGATGCTCTGGCAACAAACGCACTTTGGTTTTGCCGCGACGAAAGTCACGAAAACGACGCACATTTTCAGAGCAGTCAACAAATGTGATTTCTGCATTAGCTCCACGCGCCTTGTCGTTTGCCAAAGCGCCGGCGCCGCGTCCTTCCAACTCCACGCGTGCATCAGTGATCGGTTCGCCACGGCGCGTGAATTGACCATCAATGCTCCACTCTATGCCAATGTGTGAGCGTATGTGCGAGTCTTGGCCGCGCGCACGACGCTCCAATGCCTCTTCACGCGTAATGATCTGGCCATAGTACTCTGTGATCGGGTCACCACGACGGAACGTAGTGCGCGCAAACAGACCCAGACCAGCTCCCTGAATCGTCGATTCACGAATTTCAATGCGACCGTCGCCCACCACCGACAAATCGCGAGCCAGATCATCACACGACACATCATCTGAACTGCTCTCAGAGGTGCTACCGCTTTCGTCGTCGTCATCGTCTACAACAAAGCTGTCCTCGTCCGAGCTGTTGCTGCGACCGTCTCCGCGCGCAAAAGAGCGACGAAAACGGCGAAAACGACGAAAGCGACGACGAGGAATCGGGAAAAGGTGACGGCGTCGAATCCGCGGCACTACAACCACAGGACCCACCGGAGGCGCATACGGGTAGTAGTATGGCGGGTAGATGGGTGGTGCAAAAGCACCAATTCTAATGGACATCTTTTGCAAAAGTCAACCTTTGATCTTTTTACAAAATGTCGTAATTGAGTGTGATCTCACGTCCTGGACGAATGGTGCGTCGCGCGCGAAGAAACGTGATGCGGAAGCGCGGATCGGGCTCCTTGCCTTCAGCAATGAGCTCGAGATTCTTTTTGCAGTCAATGTGCACCAAGTCTGCATTGGCGTAGCTGCCATCATCGGCAGCCATAGATCCGACGCCGTAGCCGGCCAGTTGGATGTGAGGCCAGTGAATGGGCGTGCCGCGCTCGTCTGACAGTCCAGCAATGTACCACTTGTTGCGTATGTGATCCACAATGCGCTCTTGGTTCATGTGCATCACGCGGCTTGCTGGTACCAACAAGCCGTCGTACGCGGTGATTGGCTCACCGGCCTCAAAGCGGCGAGTCGCGTACAAACGGAAATCCTGCGATGTCCACGGTCCTTCTTTGCGAATTTCGAGACCGGGATCGCGCGCTTCCAACAAACGTGCGCGAATCTCGGCGCACTCATTGTCCGCTTCTTCTTCCGTCTCAGAGTCGTACTCGTACGGTGACAACTCACCCTCTTCCTCCTCGTCGTCGGAGCGGTATTTCAGGCGCCGATTGCGTTCGTTGCGTGTGTCATACTGCGACTCTGAGCCTTCGTCTTCCTCGTCACCTTCACCACGTGCACGAGAGCGGACGAAGCGGCCACTGCGACCGCGACGAGCGCGAGCGCGGGAACGACGAAATCCACCGCGAAATCCGCCAAACCCGCGTCTGCCAAATCCGCGGTGGCGAAATCCACGACCACCCAAACCGAGTCCTATGCCAAACCCAATGGCTGGAGCTACGGGGTAGTACGGCGGACCATAGTAGTAGTACGGATCGTAGTAGGCTGGATCGTAAACTGGATCGTAAGCGTACGCCGCTGGCGGAAACAGACTGAAATCAATTGACATCTGCGCCCGCAGCAGTAGTCAGTATTGGAGTTGGGTTGTGGTAAATTACGACACCAGTGTACGAAGCAGTTGAAAACGCTTTCATTTTCAACAACAGAAGGCAAAAGAATGAGTTTTCAAGACGACGAAGGCGGTATGGTGCTTGATGATGACGATGGCAGTGAGCAGAACAACACTGCAGGCGAGAATGGCGGAGAAGATGATGCGAATGACGCGAACGGCGCAGACGACGCCGCTGAGCAGAATGAGAGTGGCGACCTTTCGGTGACCGAGTCGATTGCGCTACTGCAACCCGATCGCATCATTTTCTATATGAAAGACCACCATGCGGATGTTGTGGCCAAAGAATTCAATGATGCGGTCAATCGCATGACCGATTTTCGCGCGCGCCGCCAGCCGTTCGTGAAAGACTTTCTGCTTGACGCCGATCTCTACGCCGAGCAATTGCGCGAACAACAGCAACAAAAAGGTGATGCTGCCGCCGGAGGTGATCAGACAGACGGCGCTGGTGACGACGATGATGACGAGCAAGCGGGCGGCAACACTCCGGGCGAAAATGCAACTGCGGACGGTGGCAGTGGTGCGAACCAGAAGAAGAAACGCGAAGGTCCCAAATTGGACATGCGTCCGTTTGTGGAGGACCCGGGCAGTATTATTACGCCATTCACCGACTACAAGGCGGTGGACAAGAGCACGCGCTTAAAGTACTTGCGCCCCGAGTTGCCGCTGAACGACGTGAAGAAAGCGCCGTGGGGTGGTTACCAGAGCCCTGGGTCGGTGCGCTACGCCAAGATGAAGCTGACCGAGTTGCCGCTGAGCTCGGTGCCGCTGAAGCGTGCGACGTCGAAAGAGATTGTGTACGCGTGGCAGCGCATCAACGACACCGTGGTGCTCGGCCATTGGACAATGATTGGCGCCATAGTGACGGTGCCTGGAATGTGCACCGTCGACTTTGATTCTCTGCCTCTCATTGACGCTGAATCAAAAGAGCTCTCGAATCTGTCGTCGAGTGTTTCCGAGTACACGCGCGCCAATGCTGGCGCAGCTGCAGTCTGTGTTGTGCCCGACTGCACGGACAAGTCGAACGCAGAATTTGTGCACGTCATGCCGCTGCGTATTACGCTCGGAGCGTTTACCAAAGTGACACGTCTCAACTTGGCGCACGCCAAACAGAAGTTCGCAGCGCCGGGCGGCACGCCGTTGACGCGCAACTACGACCAACAGCGCGTGACAGACATCAGCAAACTGCTTGCCACATCGGATGCGGCGTGCAAAAAATACGAGGCAGAGGGTCGAGATCCGTCGCAGGTTGTACTGCGTCTCTACACGTACCGCGTCTTTGCACCGGCTGCGGTGCGCGGCGCTGTTGACGTGCTGTTCAAGTCGGTGGTCGATCCCGAAGGCAAAGACAAGCAGGCCAATCTCAAGGCGAATCTGCGCTTCATTCAGCAGTTCAACAATCGCACCTATGTCGAACTGACGAGCGCCCTCGTGCTCCAGACGCCAGAGATCGGCAGCGAAGATGTGATGCGCAAAATTCTCACCACCCCCATTTTGCCGACTCAGGCGTGGGCTGAGATCAAGAACCGCCACAAAGAGATCATGGCCGAGATCAAGGCTGAAGACCTTGCCGCCACCACCGGAACAGTTGGCAAGAAGCGCACCAAGACGCACGCCGCGGCGACTGCAGCTGCTGCGGTCGAGAAACCAGAGACGGTGGAAAAGTTGCCAGCAGTAGAAGTGATTGAGAGCGCACCAACAAAAGAAACAATTGCCACAACGCTCTCAAGCACCGCTACACAGCAGAAAGTCAAGAAGACCAAAGAGGCCAAGACCGCCGCCGAGTTTCTCAACAACCACTCTGACGCCGTCGTTTCACTGCCACCAAAAGCGATTCAAGAGACGCCGGCGGCGCCAGTCAAGGCAGAGAAGGAGAAGAAGGATAAGGAGCCTGCCAAGAAGAAGCAGACCACGACTGCAAACGCGCCACCGCCGCCGCTGTCAGCCACGCCGAAAGCAACTGCAGTAGCTGCTCCAGCTGAAGTGATTGAGCGCACAGAGGCGCAAAAGTTTGCACTTCAAAAGCTCATGGACATTAGCGGCAAGATTTCAAAGTTGCCCGACGGCAATCCAAACGGACTCGGTCCGTGGCACAAGGCACCACTGTTGGTCGACGGGCCCGATGCAACAGACGATCAGAAACGCATCTTGGCGCAAACGGTGCAGACGCTGCGCTACGTCGGATTGCCACAGCTGCTGGCTGAACAGGCGCACCGCGAACGCGAGGCTGAAGAAGCACAGCGCGCCAAGAAAGAAGCCGAAGCGGCGGCGGCGCCACCCGAACCAGTGGCGGACGATTTGGATTTTCTGAGCACTCTTTAAACAACTACTTTATTCAATCTCCATTGCTGTTTGTCTCGGTTGTAGCCGGGTCCCCGGTGTGCAGAGCAGGACCCTTTTCTTGTAACAGCGGCACCTTATTGCTGCTGTCAAAGTCTCGTGCCATCATGAGCGCCAAGTGCTTTTCACAGACGGCAATCCACTTGTTGATGGCGTCGGCGTGTTGTTGCAAAATATCCTCATTCAACACACCGTTATTGCGTCGCTTCACCAGCAAATCTTCCTGAACCTGCAAGTGCGCGCCTTGTTGCGCCAACATTGTGCAAAAGTCACGCAGCTGTTGTGGAAACGTTTCCACTTTGGCGCAATCGTGCAACAGTTCGTTCATGTGACTAATCAGCTCCGTGCGCGCCAGCTTGGCACGAATCTCGAGTTCGCGCGCACCCCAAATCTTGGGGCAAATGCAAGTGCGGTGAAGAGAACGACACGTTTCACACGTTTGCTCTGTCACCTTGGCTGCCGCCTCTTGAGCGCGCGGCGCCTGCGGTTGCTCAAACGGATCCTTCTGTGTGGCTGGTATGGCGGGTACTTGTCGTACCAGCTTACCACCCGCTGTCGGGTTGCACTTGCATTTCTCTGCGCTGCCGCACATCAAACAGTAGGCGGCCGCTGGCGCTGCAAGGCCATTCGCACGCGCTTTCGTGTGCTCGCAAATCTCGAGTGGAATTTTGCAGTCGGGGCACTTTGGTTTGCCGTTGCGCATTTTTGCCGCCAGCTGCGGATTTGGCGTCGGGTTTGGGTCATTCGTACCTTGATTCCAACCAAACCAGCTCATCTTTTCAAACGCACGTATGAGTAGTGCGCATACGCTTTTGCGAAGCTCCTCCAGGACTCGGCTGCCTGCGCTAACTGATTCCGGTCGTCGTACCAAGATAGAATCGTTTTCAGACGACGATGACGACCATAATGAAAGTATTGTCGTGGACGAAGACGACAGCAGTGACGTGCTGGTGATGTCGGAATCAAAAACGTCCACCACTGGTGACTCTCTCGAGTTTCGTTCGGTACCGCGACACACCAATGAGTTGGTCGTAGAGTATCAGCATGGTAAACATCTTCCGTGCATGCACAGCGACCTCGCGGATCCATATGTCACTTTGCGCTTTTTCTTTGACAATCAAGAGTCGCGCTTGGTGCGTCGCTTTCTGCTTCAGTACCGAGCCAGCCCTGCCGCTGAAGCAGCGGCTACTGCATCAACGCCGCGTTCTGAGCGCAGAAAGTCGATGCATTTCAAACTCAACAAAACTCTGAAACGCAAAGGCAAAAAAGTGAAGCCACCCACTGCTGGCGGTGTGGACAAGGCTGAAACAATTGACGAAGAGATTGCGCTGGGTCCTTATAAAGCACAGTTGGAATTGGTGCGCGCCGAAATAGAACGCATCTTGGATCACTTTGAGGAGACGGTTGAGAAATTCAGTACCGCTTTGTGCATGCTTGCGCGCATTGACAATAAGCATCTGCGGCACGAAATCAATGTCTTGTCAACGTTTGCCATATTGGACGACTCTATTGGAAACAATTCACTTCTAGAGGAGCTGAAACTCTGCGACAACAGGAACTTTTACAAAATTGGCGAAGCGGCGCTCTCTGCGCGCATACATGCAATAACTCTGCTCCAAGGCTACAATTCTGTGGTAGCGGCAGAGCGTTTGGCTCGCATCTCGAGTGGCGCGCACATTTGGCTCACCAAAAAACTGGGTGCCGCCACGCGCAATATATTGCCGCTTGTTTGGGAATTGGAGCCAGAAACATGCAAACAGCTCAGTGAGACTGACATGAAACGCAAAAACGACGCTCGTATGCATTCTGTGCCGTACATCATGATCGGTTTGCTCGAGCTGATGACGCTGCCGCGCGAAAGAGACACAATTATAACAGAGTTGTTGAAAGAGTTTGTTTAAACGCCTTCAATCTCCTTGAACTTGAGCATCGCCTTCTTCTTGGCGCGCCTGCCGTATGGCATCTCCGCGAGCTGCTGCTCTCTGCCGCGAACAAATTTGCGTATAGATTCTATTATACGCGTCGCGACATAGTTTGGTACCACGAGAAACTCTGGTACTGACCAAGTGAGAATCGAATTGACCACGAGTGCAGGATGATCAAATGGCGCGAGCGCCATGACATAGCCGATGTATCTGTCGTGAATTGGCTTGAAGCGCAACAGAGCCGGAATCTTTTTGAATGATATCTTACTAGATACCCGGCATCCGTGTTCCGCTGCAAGCGTCAGAAGCTGCTGGTTACGCTGCTCAACCGATGCGTTGAATGGGGACGTGACCGTCAATTTTGCAAACCCAGGGGCAGACACAAACGCAGAAGTGCACCAGTGCTTGAGATAAAGCTGCTGCAGCAGCGTTTGCCACTGCTCCTCAGTGTACGAATTCGCTGACTCGTACAGCGTCGTAGTAACGGTTTTCTTACCACCAGAGTGAAGGAATTTGAATTCCTCTATTGTACCATCAGAGGCCAATTTCAGACGCCATTCATTTGTAGTATGAATGAGAAGCTGCGCGCACCGCGCTTTACGACTGAAAAATCGTTCGCAAAAGTAACTCAACAATATGCACATTGTTGAGACGCGCCAATGGCTTGCAATCAAATGGAAACCCACGTCCCGCCAATATGGTTCAGGACATTGTGCAATACAATCAAGTAGAGATTGCAAATCTGCGACGTTTTCATACAGATGATAGTCTTCTGCCATCATGTGGTCCCAAATTTCGGTGTCCCCTGCTGGTGTCAGTTCACCGTCGTCACCCCTCTTCAAAAACAAGCGAAACATATCTGTCGCATTCCAACACTGCGGCTCTTCCGACTCACTGTGTGTATATATACCGGAAAAGAAGTTCACATCTTCTCCTTCCTCGGGGTCCACCGTGCGTAAGATTATCCAATCGCGCGGGCCAAACTTTTCGTGATGCAGACGCAACCAACTTTTAGCACACAAATAACCGGGCGGTTGGTCGCCCAAAAGAATTTCGTGGAAATGCGGTGTACCGCAGAAATCGCGCTGAAACGCTTGTTTCTGGACAAACGACCACGTAACTGTTTGCATAGACCAGTGTCTGTCGGGATTTGCCACTGTTCTCTTTGCCGTATACACAGAACGTCCACGTGGCAAAGCTTCGACTTCACTCATCCGTTATTGCGCAGTTTCATTGTCGTGACGAAACGTGAAATGAAGACGATCTCTTCTTTTTCATTTCAATCTTCTTTTCGTCACAACGAGCGCAGAAGGCGTTGCTAGTTGCTTTGCCTTTAGAATTTTGCGGCACGACTCAATCACTCCGTTCATGTGATGATCAGTGAGTGCCAAAAAGGAAGGATTTGTCCAAGTTAGAATCTCCATTACCACCAGAGACGGGTGCTGAAGCGGCGTTACCGCCATCGCACACGCACGGAATAGTGTAACAATGGACGAGAGATATAAAAACCGGGCTTCTACATTCTCGTATTTTTGCAATTCCGATATACGGAATGCTGCGACGTGAGCCGCGACTCTCCGCTCCTTTTCTTCTTCAGATGCATTCAAAGATATTTGGATAATTCGTGATTCCTTCCGTTCAAGATCCACGCACACCAAAGAAATGTGTTTGCGATGCAACAGCTGCAGTAAAACGCGCCACTCAATTGGCGTGTCGGCTTCTGCGTATACCGAAACTATCTTCGAGTTGTCATTAAAAACAAAGTTTGAGAATGTTATCCGACCATTCGAAGACAAAATACACGTAGCGTGGCGTGCTTGTGCAAAAAGCACCGCCGCTGACAACGAAAGTTTTTCGAAAAATCGCCGTACAAAGCGCATGTAGTTACCGTTTCCCTGATCTAAATTAAATTGCCATATAATGTTGCGCCACACCGATTCAGTGCACTGCGAAACGCAGTCCAATAGGGCTTGCAAATCCCTTTGCAAGAACACGCTGGTGTGGTTGCTTAAGGGAAACAGAATGGAAGTTATCAATCCTTTGCCTGTTTTAGAGCCAAGGCAGGCATTGAAATGCACGCTAACAATGACTGTATTGACCCAATTAATCACAAGACGGTCTGCGTCGTCGTCGTGTTCAAATGCAAGAGAATAAAAAACGACTCTCTCTAGGTCCTCTTCGTCCTCTCTCATCATAACCCAGTCTCGCGGACCCAGATCTTTTTCGTGATAAAAGGTCCACGAATTGAGTAACAGATCCGTGGCGTATATATCTTCCGGCGTTGTAATCTCGTGGAAATGGGGCAACAACGGATTGCCAACAAATTTCTCTATGATGTCAAACTGCCACAGAATATTGCTACCACGCGGCCTGTATACGGTGCGACCACTCATCCTTATTTTTTCTCAAAAGTATGAATTCGCGTCCAGACTGGCCTTGTCCAATGGGACATGGCATACAATTTGGCAGTCGTGATCGTTGCCGTGATTGTCCTGCGCGACGTCCGCGTTCAGGAGCCGACATTCTAGAAGCACGCCCCGGCGATTGGGTGTGTCCAAAATGCGGTGACGTGCAGTTTGCGCGCAACCCAATATGTCGCACATACTGTTGCAACACGCCCAAACCGACACAAGCCAACAAACCGGCGTCGGCACCGCCACCAATGCTACGGGCAGGCGACTGGTTGTGTGCGAAATGCAATGACGTGCAGTTTGCGTCACGCAACCAATGCCGCAAGTGCGGCGCATCAAAGCCAGCGGTTGACAAACCAGACGACGATTTGGAAGGCACTTGTTTGATTTGCAATGAGAGAGTGCGCAATGCCGGTTTGCTGCACGGCGATACTGTACACACAGTGACGTGCATAGAGTGCGCGGATAGCTTGATGAAGAGTGAGAATAAGACATGCCCAATGTGCCGTCAACCGATTGAGAAAGTAGTCAAGACGTTCAATTGACTCACAATGAGTGATGCAGAAGCGAGCACCACTGACAACAACAAGTGCTATGTGGCGTTCATGTGGCGTGGTATTACATATAGCGTAAAATTCAAATCCCAAGAAGAGGCGCAAAAAGCCATAAACGAAATGATGCGCATTGGCGGCCGCTTTGCAGACGTTGCCGCCGCATCCAGCGCTGCAGTGATAAAAGTGGAAACGGACAGACTGCGCGCACGACTTGGTGACATTTCGAGCGCCAAAGGCCGCACCATTTGCATTCAGCACCAAGCGCGTTGGAACTTTGCAGTTGCAGCACTACTAGCGCTGGGACCTAGCGCCGAATTGGACGGCGAAATTGGAATGACATTGTCGTCACACTAAGAATGAAAGAATCACTGATTAATGGATTCCATCTTTTCATGCAATCGCGCTACGGACAACCGCTACCTGACAAGAACGTTTTTGTTGCGTTGGCAATGCTGATAAATATTTACATTGACCAAGTGACTGGCAGAGGACTGATTGCGCACAATGAGTGACGACGGCGCCGCGCTTATGAAACCAAACTGAATAAATTAGACTCTTTAACAAACGTTTTCAATGCGAAAATGAAAGAATTCATATGCTGAAAACGGATGACTTTCACCAGACGCTCTTTTTCGGTCCAGGAACGTCGCAGTATCGCCTAAATTACACAGAAGACCGCCAGTTGTTGCAAACGCCCGAGACACACCAAAATCCAACAACGCGTGCGCAGAGGGCGAAAATGTTTACGAAAGGATTTTTCGCCCCAGCAGTCGGAATTGATATTACTTTGCCTCATTTTCATGTGATACATATTGTTGCCAACAATACTGAAATTCACGCTCCCGGCTGGACTGTTTTGGAAACGTGGATGGAGTACTTCAAGCCTGTTACCAAACGTGGTGATTGGTTTATTATTGCGCAGAAGGGCGTGAACGTTTTTTATTTTCACGCCGTCAAATTTCCACACACCAAGTATTGCGCACTCAAATACTCTGCCAAAGCGCTTTTTACCATCGCGGGACGTTGGACGGGTGCTCTCGGTTCAAAAACATATCCGTTCACGTTTTTTGATTATCGTCTATACGACACTGAGAGAGACGTGAAAATGGAGGCTGGTGACTGTGACTACTTTTCATTTCTGCAGTGCGTACGACAAACACACTGCAGTTATTGGAAGACATTCAGCTGGAGCTTTTCAAGTACAAACATATCACAATTGGGCAATAGGTCCATGCTGTACAAATTGTTTGCGCGGTTTTTCGCGTCGCGTCATTGGTCACAGGCATTGCTGTTTGATTTGGCGGCGGCATTCAATCGGCTCAAGATAACGGCTACGGGAGAGATTGTAGAGTTTTCTTTCAAACTGTTTGATCAGATGATAAGACTCGTAGACTGCTTTGGTCAATTCTCTGATGATGAATGGAAAGTGCAGATTCAAACTCTGTGTCGCAAAAACTATTGTCTGCAAGTTGACACAAATTGCAGATTTTTGAATCGACCGGGGCCTTGTATATTCATGAATGGTGCATGGTTTCATTGGCAAACGTACTTGACAAATTTTTCGCAATCGTTTTTGTTTACAAAAGAACCGATTGCGCCAGAAAACGTACAAGACGTTATTGATCGTATTATGCTGGATAGTTTCGCAGCCACAAATGTCCGTCACTATGAGAACAAGATTGTAGTAACGCCAACAGAAGACAAAAGTGTCTTCTGGACGCAGTCTGAGATGCCAAATTACCATCTGATGTGTGAGGTTCAAAAAGAGTTTCTAGAGACTGTTCTCGCACTAGCGCCGTTGCAATTGCCCGAGTTGGTGTTGCGCACCATTGTGTTTTTTGAGAATCCGATCACATGCACACTGTACGACTTTGAAAAAGTACGCATTATCAATAGTGTGAAAACGAGGTGGACAAAGTGCATAGAAAAGAAACAGAAATGAACGGAAAAATGAGTTTGTTCGGTCCGTACGTTGATCAGTACTATATTGATTTGCTGGAACCACGCAAAAAGTTTTTGCACTTGAAACGTGCGGAGCGTGAACAATTGATGCCACATGAATCACATTTTCACATTCTCAAAAACATTCGCGTTGATGATCACATAAGACACGATACGAAACGTTGGACTGAAATACTGCGTGGCTGGAAAGTGGCATATAATCCTGTGTATACAGAACGCGATTGGATTGTTGTTGCGCAGCCCTTATCGCATCCAAAGAATCGCATCATGCTGACATTCATCAGTCACGATTGGACTGATGAGAGTGTAGACTGGGTGCAAAAGTCTATGTTTGTCTTTTGCGCCACGCTATACACGTTCGGTCCGAACTTGAATGCCATTCTACAAGTTGATTGTCACGCCCTGCATCAAAATCAGCGCTGTCCTTGCTACAGTCGCAATCAACCCGATTTTCTGTCTCTAATTCAATGCGTACGTCAGGCCAGCGGTGTGACGTGGAACTCGACGCAACAGTTTGACGGCGAATTTTCTGATTCTGTGTGGAAAGGTTTGTGTTCAGTGCACTTTTTCTCGCGGTTTATGGCGCTGCAGCCGTGCGCCGTATTTTTTGACAGTTTGGTCTACACACGTCACTCAATACGATTTCGCGTCACCCTGGACGGCGAAATCATGCAGTTCACGATGAACCCCGAAGAACAGGATCGCGACATTGCGATTGCAGACTGTTCTCAATTCTCAGAGGCGGATTGGCGTTTGTTGGCATTTGTTTTGTACCAAAAATCTACTGCAGTCACTGTATATCACAAAGATGAAACTGAGTTGTCGTCATTTGCTGCACCAATACATCCAGGTCAAATTGCTTTGAATGATTACGCCTGGCTCGGATTGAGGTCCGAAGTCCGTAGCGTGATTAATTTCGTGGATTGGGCGACGCAGCGACAGCGCGACGATGCGTTTGAAAAACTCGAAAGTTTTTTTGAATCGCCTATAGTGCAGTCCAAGACATTGGTTTATCCTCAATTGGCGCGTGTTATTGGACCTTTGCACTACGAATTTATGGAAACAGTTCTCGCATTGGCACCACTCAAACTACCCGTGCTTATTATTATACGACTTGCCACAGAGTACGCGCCGCGATTCCTGATACTGACAGACTTGCAGATGACGAATATAGTTCAAGGCGTCAACAGAACACTGAATAGTATACGCAGCGCGGTTGAGTGTGCAAAGAAGAGGCGCAAAACTGATGAGCTTTGAAGGCATATTGAACTTTATTCATTCGAATCAGCCTCAGCCTTATGAACCCGATGTGTATCCCAAAGTATTCCATGTTGGCGGTGCTACGTGCTTGAAATGCGACGCACCGGGATGTTTCTACTTGGGTCAAGGCGATTGGACAGATCTGTGCGGCAATTGTTGTCCAGAAAAGTGCGCTGAATGCGGTGGTGGGACTGGCACAGTTTGCGAAACGCGACGCAAATGGGTCGACATGCTGCTAAACGAATGAAATGCGAATGAAGTTTCATTGTTGACTCCACAAACGCTTTATTTTGCGAATATGCTCAAACACCTCAGCGGCCGGCTTTGGTTCGTCGGTCTCATATGCACCAATGTCGAAAAAATGGCCACGCATGTCCGACAGCACTTGACCTTTGCGAATGCGCACCCATTTTTCAGAGTACCAATCTTCGCCCAGAGACGCTAGATCCGCTTTGAACATGGTCTCTAAATGCACTTTGCACAATCTGCCCATGTTATTTGCAACTGCGCATTTAGGGCATGCAGCCTGCAACCGTTTGGCCTCTACAATCGCGGGATGAAGAGACCGAGCCGACGGTGCCGGCGTAGGTGCGTTATCCAACTGCATTGCACTTAAAACTTGCGTAAAAAGTGCCGTCATCCTTTTTTTTAGAAACTAAAATGAGATTGCGCGACGAGAAAACAATGACTCTGAACATTCTGGGCACCGGTGCTGAGCACTATTATGCAACTGGTGGTGTTGTGACGAATTGGCGGCATGTGGCGTCCACTACAGCCGATTTGTCACGTCCACGCTTTCATGTTCTCGTGACGAACACGAAGCAAATATTATCAGCGGCAGACTTGGTTGTAGTAGTTAGTGGCTGGATTAAGAAAGCAAAACCAGTTCTTGATCAGCGCGATTGGATTGTAGTCGTACACCGTATTCACGACCTTCTTTATCGCATTGATAGTTTACTTACATTCCTGAGTGTTTTCCGTACTATACGAAACGACTCAGTTATACTGCATTCCAATACGGCGCTATATTTTACGACAAAAATGGAAGATTTTGACATTGACCTAGAATTTGAAGAGAAGACGCATGTAATTTTTACTCCATGCACTTTTGCAGAGCTAGTTAGGCTGCACTCAATTCCTGACGTCTTTTCATGTGAACAAGCAGACTTTCTGTCGTTGCGTCAATGTGCACTCCAAACACAGCTCAAGTGGTGGAATGCATTTCTCATTGGTTACATGCCAGCTTTGCACACAGCGGATTCTGTGCGTTTGTTTTTTGATCGCGCTATGAATTGCAACTTTGGTCTGAAATTGCTGAGCTCTATCACGGATCACGTTTTAATCCAGTTTACGCCGATCGGATTCAACTGCGTGCAGTTGCGCGTGAGCCAGTCACAAGATGATGTCATGTACTATGATTTTACAGACCAGATTGCTGTTGCCACAAAAGAACAGTGGGTTCTTTTGGCACAATTGCTTTACAATAGCACGTACCGCATTGGTATGGGAGCCGATACCGATGTTGAAATCGAACAGAATATGGGTATGTTTCCAATTGATAGCTGGTCGTGGGGTAGCAGTGAAAGTGTAACGGGTACAACAACGCATCTTTTTGGCACAATCTCTACATTGGCTGTGACACCTTCGGATCTAGAAGCTTTGCCTAGAAAAGTTGCTGCTTTGTACCCGGAACTTTTTGCACGTGAAGATGGCGGCGAACCGTATGAACTAAGGATAATAGGTGAGAAAGGAGCGTCAATATTTGAACCGCCCTTTTATCTCTACCCAATTCGCAAACGCTTTGTGGACGTCGTAACCGCCATGATCGCACTCGGTTTGCCGACCATTGTGCTGCGCCAGATATGCGAAGAGGAAGAGATTCTCGCATGCGCTATTTATCCGATGCAGCAGGAGCGCATCATTACATCTGTGAAAAAGATTTTTTCGCAACGCGAAGCCGTCACCGGCATCGGCATCAATGAGCAAGTTGTCAAGTCAAGGCGCATTCAATAATCAAGAGCTGGTTGCATAAAACATAAACGAACGCACGCACAACAAGCCGACAGTGTGTGAATTCACGCGCTGCACGAATGCATCGGCACGATGAGGACCAACCAGGCGCGTAGCTTGCTCCAAGTTGATTTTCAGCTGCTCTGTCGGACCGCAGTTGCCGATTTCGCGCGCCATTTTTGTTTCGGGTTCTCCGCCGTCATCTAAGACGCCGTTTGGCGTAGAATCCAGTTCCAGACTCACTGATCCACCTTCTACCGTCAAAGATGCAGTAGAGTCATCGTCGTCTGCACCGCGGCTGCTCTCACTATTGTCAGCCGTGTGATCTGACTCTTGTGTGTCATCGCATTCTATACACACGACGCGCAAAGAGAGCATAAACTCACGATGCAAGTCTTTGATCGTGTGCATTGAGCTGTAGGTATCAGTAGCATCAATATCTTCGTCGGCAATGTCGTCGTCATCAATATCGTAAACGCCGGCGCTGTTTAAACGCGGCTGATTCGTTTCATCATCCACTTTGTGACCCTGCTGGGCAAGACTGCGCCCCCGTTCATCAACAAGCTGTAGTAGCTTGGCGTTCTCTGCATTCCTGTGCACCAAGTAGAATTTGAAAACTGCAAATCGCGTTGTGCCATCTTTGCCATAGTGCTCGTGACCGCCTTTGAGTCGTCCTCCACGCAGAAAGGACTTGTAAAAAACCGGATCTACCAAGCTTCGCAATGCTGTGGCCGTGTGCATTTGAATACAGCCATCGTACTTGGCACCACAGAGTGTAAGTTCGCGTACCAACTCAATAATATTGTAGTGTTGTCTGTGCTTCTCGTGCTGCAAAAGAATCGGATACAAAAGCCGATAGACCGAGTTGACGTCTTGAAGTTGCATCAACTCGGAACGTGCAGATAGGCGTAACATTGCCAGAGGATTCACGCCAAGCAATTTTTGTGCCTGTGCAGTTGTCAAACCAGTATCCTCTGCCTCTTTTTTGTCTGCCGGTTTATCGGGTGTGTCAATTCCGAGTGGAACGTCGCCATCCTCCAACATGCGATCCAGCACTTCGGCCGCAGTCCGCCGCTGCTCTTCGCGCTCGCGATGCAGACTGAACCCGTCGTACTCTTGATTTTTGGTGAAAAAATCTGGATTGCTACTGGTGCTTTCGGGCAGCGTTGTAATTTCAATACGCGGCGCCGGCAGCGGCACCGTATTGCTTGTGCTGGTTTCAGCCTCTACTTGCGCTTTGCGTCCGCGCACCACCGTTTTGCCCAACGCGGCACGAAAACGCGGATTCGTAATGTCTTTGCGAAACTGCTCAATCACTTCGGGTGGCTGATCAAACGCTGCCGCGTCGCGCTCTTCTTCGAGCGCTGGATCAATGTCGACATCACGCACAAAGTCGCGCTCTTTGATTTTCCTCAAGTACGCCTTTGTCGGCTTCAGCGTCTCCGGGTCGAACTGATCCTCACTCCGACCGTGCAGATTGCGACGAAATACACGACGCGCCGAAACAAAATCGTCGTATCGAAATGTAAGCGGTTCGCCGTCAGCGCGCGTCTCTGACATAAAATCCTCTGGCTGCAGGGGCGCGCGTTGATCTGGCTCATAAGGATTGTACAGCAGCGGAGCAGGTTCACGTCTGCTAGACGTTAGAGCTGCTGCCGCAGCAGCCGTTGTCGTACCAGAGCGCGGCACAATGGTTGACAAGTCTCTATCTGCATCTGATGCCGGTGGTTTAGATTTATTCATCAGTTGGCAAGAATGAGCAGTGACAAGGACGACGACGACAGCGGATTGTCTTCTAATGCTGTTGATGAAGACGCGAGCTCAGAGTCAGAGTTGATTCTGAATTACACAAACGCAGAGGACTTTGGCGACATCAAAACTAGCCAATTGATACTGTTCTACAAAATTGTAGACGAAGACGAAGCGACGTTTGACCCAGAGGGCGACAGGATTCTTTTTGAGCAGTTTGCAGCGTCGCCGTACGTCTACAGCAATGAGAGGAGTCTGCGATCATACGAAAGTCTCGTTTCGCGCGACTTTTATGAATTGCGCATTCATCCGAACCAGCAGGCGACGCGCGAGTTGGCAGGTGTTCAGTTGACACCAGAAGAGGCTGCCGAATTGTTAATTCTCGTTTACAAACGCAAAGGAAAACGAAACCGGTTTGAACCAACACCATTTAGTGATCTAAACAACCCCGACTCTGTGCCAGTGTCGGTGGTACTGTTTCGGCAGTACTCTTTTGAGCCAATGGCGCGCGTCGTGCCAACGTGGCACGATACAACAAAGCTTGGCGCCAAATTCGGCCTTTTGGGTGTGCGTGTGCAAGACCAATTCTAGATTGGCACAGAGACATTGCCGCCGCTCTCCCTAATGCGTTGAAATACAATACGCGCTGCAACGCGTCGTCTTAGAGCCAGATCTTCGTAAATCAGTTTCTGCAGCGGCAGTTTGACTTTCGCAATCGTGTCGTAGAGCTTCTCCTGTTTCGCGTCAGTGTCGTACGCGGCAAACATTGTGGTATACATTGTAACTACTTGTTGATACACCTCAGCTTTGGCCAGTTTGCCGCGAGTGAAAAAGTAGTGCAGTGATCGGATTGCAAACTCAAACAGCGCCGACGCGCCGCGCAACATCACGAGGTCCCACAGGCGTACGACCAGAAAGCGTGGCAATGAAAAGCCGTACAGTGTCGTAAAGTTGCGCGCGCAAAAACTCGTAAAGAACTGATGCATTGTGGTTTCAACGTCGCCGTCCGTGCCTATGCTGTCTGTCACTTTGAAGCGCTCGGCATACATTTCGTAGTCGTGCGGCCGCTGCCGCTTAAAGTAGTATGCAAGAACCATCCCATCAATAATGGCGCCCAGACAAGGGCTAGTGTTAAAGTAGTACGGCAGAATGTCGCGTACCAAGTGCTCTGCAATCACGAGCTGATGCTGCGGGTTGCTGATTGTCAGAACTAGAATGCCCCAAATGCAATTCATGCCCTGCACGTAGCCAATGTCGGGTCGCAGCGTCGCGTGAACCACCAAGCCCTTGTAGAGAGCCGAGTGAAAGTAATCTTTGTCTTGTACGTTGTCAAACGTCCGATACAGATCTTTCAGTATATCCGTCAGTGTTATGCGTGGCATAAACGCGTTTTGCAATAGTGTTTCAAACGGCGGCAGCGCGGTGACAATACTGATCTCGTGCGGAGCCGATTGGAAGACCCACATCTGTTCGCGCGTTGAAGAATCGGCAATGCCGCTCCACACAGAGTTATTCAGTCCGGTCCAACTGTATTCGCACGAGCGGCCAATCATGGCGTCTAGAATGGTGGCATCACGACGCCGCTCTTCAAGTACCTTCTCAACCGTACGTCCAGGCGATTGCATCAAGTCGCCGCCTGAACCCGAGCCGCGCGGCGTCGAGGGAGCTGAGCCGTTGCGTGGTTCGACATCTGGCACTACTAGTTCCTCTTCAGAGTCGGCATTATCGTGAACGATTGGAGTAACAGTGCGTAGCTGATGACGCGGCGCCGCAGCACCACTAAAACTGTCGGAGCGCGCTCTGATGTTTTCCACTTGTTTCACAATCTCTTTGCGACCATGCGCCAATGATCGCATAGCCGATTGTGCGCTTTTATAACGCGTAACGTCTTCTGACGGAATGTCTGGCGGCGCTTTGTGTGTTGGTTCTGCCAGAATCGTTGACGCCACTGCCGTCGCTTGTACTCGGACATAGAGCAAACACTTGGAGCACAGTACATCTGTCAAATCAACTGTTCTGGACGTGCTGGACGCTGCTGTTGTAGCCGATGCCGCAGGCGCTGAAGCAGTATCGGAAGCACCAGTGGAATCAAAGAGATCCATATGCATCAAAGCCAGCGCCTCATTGCGTCGCGTTATAGTTAGCGCGCTCTCTGTGCTATAGCGGAGAGCACTGCCGCGGTGTGGCAATGTGGTTGAACGCTGGCGCCGCTGTTTGTCAATGAGAGAAACAGAATACGCAGGCCGCTCATGCGCTTGCTCCTGCTCCTGGCTTTCATTCATACGTGTAACTTGTGTAAAAACTGCACTTTTAAATCTCTTTCATTCTCACACACCCAATGCCAAGTCGTCGTCGTCACCGCCGGCCGGTTCAGCCTCGGCGGCGGCTTCCGCTGCCATTGCGGCCGCCTTCTGGGCAACACCCGTACGTCGCACCGGTGCCTTTTTGGCCGCTTGCTGGCCGGCGCCGCCGTCGTTGTTGTCGTCGCCGCCCTTTTTGGCTCCGGTGCGCATGTCTTGGAGTACCGTGACGCCCCAGTTGGCGCCCATGTTCACTGCGTGCTGCATGTCTTTGCCCATCACAGTGATGCGACCGGCGTGAATGGCCGCATCCTGTGTGCGCTCAAACGCCTGCACCAAAAACGCCTCGGCTGCCTCTTGCATTGCCTCGAGCGCCTCAATGCGCCAACGCACGCCGGCTTCGCCATCCTTGGGATTAACGTGCAGCAGTGACGAGTACTCTTGCGAGACTTCGCGCACCAAACGCACAAACGGACGCTTCGGTACGACGAGCTTGTCCGATTTCTGCAGTCGCCGGATCTCACGCAACGCCTGCGTGCCCGGACGAAAGCGGTGCGGCTTCTTTTTCGGAGCGGCGGCGGGCTGCTGCATGCTGGCAGGCGACTTGCCTGCCGCCTGAGCCGGCGCCTTGCCAGCTGGCTTGATTTCGCGCGGCGCCTTTGCCGGAGCCTTGCCAGCAACGCCGCCATTGTTCTTCTCAAAGACTGTTGCGCGTGCCGACGCAGCGGCGACGCCCGCCGCGCCCTTTTTGTTGGTTTGCAGTTTGGAACGAGCCATTTTGTGTTCTGTTTTCGGCTTTTTTGCGGTGCTGAAAGTCACTCTTGATTTGAGTGTGCAAATTCAGTCTGCGCAAGCGCTGCGGGTTGCACCAAAAATACTTTCATTTGATGTTCATTGTTGGAGTTGCTCAAACGAGTCGCACAGTGGTTGGCGCCAATTCTTGCAAGAAACCAAAGAGCTGCTGCGTCGTCTGGAGCACGCCGAGCATGTCGGCGGCCGAGACGAACACGTCAACACTGCGCACAGGTGCGACGAATGCAAGAAAGTTGAAAATGAGTTCGAGCTGTCGCACGCGCTCCTCCAAACGCTTCAGAACACGATCCCGCGTCTCCGCTGTCATTGTGCGCGTATCATTGCTCGCCGCGTTGTACTCGTCCACCGTGTTCTGAATGAGATTATGCAGACCGGCATAGTCGTAGCCAGTGCCTAGCGGTTGAGAGCCGCGCCGCAGTATACGCGCAGTGTTGCCATCAATCTCAATGCTGTACACGTCGGGCTGCGTCGTCGCAAACGAATGGCGGCCGGTCCACGAGCGGCGCAGTTGTTGATTCGAGTAGCGCGGGTTCAAGGCTTCGCAGTCGTACAGCGGCGACGCAGCACAGCGCGTTGGTGTTGTTGGTGCCACAACGCGTTGCGTGCCGATCACTGTACGGCCTTCGGCTGGCCGACGCTCAATCCACTGCTCTTTTGTGACGAGTCCGCGCCGCTCCAATTCACGAATGCGTGCATCAAAGTCGGCTAGCAGAGATTGATCAACCAACAATCGGTTCATCTGGTTCTGCATGCGCACTTCTGCCGTTTCGCGAAGTTCCCAATCGCGCGCAATGCGCTCCATCTTTTCGGGCAGCATTCGCGCGAGTGTGTGATTCATCTGCTGCTCGAGCACACGGTCTTCAACCATGTAGGGGCGCTGAATTACGCGCGGCACATACGGATTGGCAGTCAGACTCTCGAGCGCTGGAGCGCCGCTTTCTGGAATGAATCCGCCATCGTATGCAATGCGCTCGTTACGGTCTGTCAATCTGGCGCGCTCCTTGTACTCGAGCGCAAACTGCTGCATGCGATCAAACAACTCGTGCACAAAACGACGCTCGTGCGCCGCCATGTTTTGCCACACCGCGGGAGCATACGCCGAATAGAGCATTGTTGCCACTGGCACGCGCTCCAACACACCCGGAGCGTCGCCGACGCTGAGAGGCATGATTTCCTCCTCTGCAATGGCCTTTCCAGCACATTGGGATCCTAAGCTTAGAATTCCACGTGGACAAGTTGTCG
>JADMIO011306025.1_pt1 | contig 49596 bp, 31 predicted proteins | sample 8958161 | NCBI WGS metagenome assembly JADMIO01 (sample SAMN16585339, study PRJNA669376) | soil metagenome | isolation source: Crop rotation soil | place: USA: Cullars Rotation, Alabama | collected 2011
GCGACAACTTGTCCACGTGGAATTCTAAGCTTAGGATCCCAATGTGCTGGAAAGGGCTTCGCGCCCGAACGGCACGTCTATCTGACACGCGCCGCCCGCATCGGTGATCTCGACTGTCATGGTGCCGCCCGCCTGGTGACGAGCGACAATGCGCCCCGCGAAGATGTTTTCGACGCCGGTCAAGCGGGCGACGCTCGCGCGGACTGGCGCGCTGAAGACTTCAAGCGGCTCGCCTTCGGCAATGATGCGCCCGCGCTCGAAAACGATCACGCGCTCGCCGAGCGTTATCGCCTCTTCGCGGCTGTGCGTCACGTAGATGATCGGCAAGCGCAGCTCGCGGTTGAGCGCCTTGAGGTCGCCGATGATGGCCAGCTTGGTCGCTTCGTCAATGGCCGACAGCGGCTCGTCGAGCAGCAGGATGCGCGGGCCTGAGGCGAGCGCACGCGCGAAGGCAACGCGCTGCGCTTCGCCGCCGGAAATCTGGCGCGGCTGGCGCTCGGCAGTGTGGGCGACGTGAAAGGCGCGCAGCAACTCCATCGCCCGCTCGTGCCGGTTATCGCCGGTCATGCCGAACTCGACATTCTTGCGCGCCGACAGGTGAGGAAAGAGCGCGAGGTTTTGAAAGACATAGCCGACGCCGCGCCGACGGATCGGCAAGTCAATCGCGCGCTCGGAATCAAACAGCACAGTTTCGCCGACCGCGATGCGCCCGGCGTCGGGGCGCAGTATGCCGGCGACGGATTTCAGCGTCGTTGTCTTCCCCGAACCCGACGCGCCAAACAGAATCGTCACGCCCGCGCGAGCCACGAACTCTACATCGAGCAAAAAGCCATTCGCCTCGCCCGCCTTCAGCTTCGCCGCGCCACGCCCGAACCCATTCGTTCTCACCCGCTGGCTCAGGCTCTTTTTGATGTTGACCGATAACGTCATAAACGTGACAAGTGACAAGTGACGAGTGACAAGATGAATGACGCACACGCAGGCTCGCCAAGCTTCGGAATGACCTCGTCTTGTCACTCGTCACTTGTCACTCGTCACGAGCTTATTCGTGGCGTAAACAATCATCAGCGCGATGGCCGACAGGATCAACACGAGCGCCAGCGCGTAATCGTCGCGGCCCGCCTGCGTCGCGTCATATATCGCAATGGCGGCGGTCTGCGTGCGGCCCGGAATGTTGCCCGCGACCATCAGCGTCGCGCCGAAATCGCCGAGCGAGCGCGCAAAGGCCAGCATCGCCGCCGCCAGTATGCCGCGCGACGCCAGCGGCAACGTCACGCGCCAGAAGACGCGCCACTCGGATTGACCGAGCGTGCGCGCGGCGTCTTCGAGGTCACTGTCGACCGCCGCAATCGCGGCCCGCGTGGTCTTGACGACTAAAGGCAACGCGCCGGTGGCGGCGGCGATGACTGCGCCGCGCCAGGTAAAGACCAGCGGCTCGCCGGTCAATGACTCAATTGCCCGCCCCAGAAAACTCGAGCGGCCCAGCGCCACCAGTAGGTAATAACCGAGCACGGTCGGCGGCAGCACCAGCGGCAGCGTGACGAACGCGTCGAGCAATTCGCGCCCGAAAAACCGCCGCCGCGCCAACGCCCATCCAAGCGCTACGCCGGCCACAACGACTATCGTAGTCGCCGCTAACGCAACTCTTAATGAAAGCGACAGAGGGAACCAATCAATCGCGGCCATGGGATGATGAACATAGCACAAGACGGACACGAGCGGGAGCAGTATTGCAGCAGTTCCGGAATAAAGCGCCGGGCGAAAGCGCGTCGGCAGCGAGTAAATAACTTATAAGTTTCTTGAAAGCTTAATCACATCATGCTATGATGCGGCCCGCTTTAGTGGCCTCTTCCCTCACACAACCATCCTGGCCTCAGGACGTGGAAAACAGTTGACCGACCAGGATAACACTCGACGTGCGCTCGCCAGAGCGCCCTAGCTAAAGGAGAGTCACACCTATGTTCAGACCATGGAAATTCTTGGCCATGCCATTGCTGGTGATGGCGGTAGCCGCCGCCGCACTCGCACAACACGCACAAAAAGACTCGGCAACGGTCAGCGGGCAGTATGAACGAGAGTTCGTGCCGCGCGCGGAAAAGTCGCCGGCCAGTCGCAATCGCCTCTTCTTCCCCTCAATTTCCAGCAAGACGGCGAAATCCAAAGCCATCGCCGGCGGCACGCTGACGACTGTCTTCGAGCCTGTCCAGGTGAGCTTGCTCGACGCGGCGGGGGTAAGCTGGCCACAGTGGGGGCACGACCCCAGCCACAGCGGCAGCATCAATGTTGTCGGCCAAAGTCCAAATCAGGTGATCGCCGACATCGTCTATGATCCCTTCGTCGAACAAGAGAAGGCATCGGGCGAGGCCGTCTTCGGCGAAGCAGACCTGTTCGTCCACTACCAGACGCCGCTGGTTGACGGCAACGACGTGTTCATGGAGTTCAAATCCGGCACCTACACAGACCTGACCACCTGGGAGACGCAGACCTGGAATCAGCGGCGGCTCAGTTGGCAGAACGGTCAGCTCGTTTCAGTGTGGAATTTCCAGAGCGACTGGAAGCCCGTGCCGTTCGGCGGCCCGGTCTGGGAGCCTGTCTACCACGGCGTGCTGGTCGGCAATTTCTTCTACGACCCCGGATTCGGCGGCACAGTCTATAAGCTGAACCGCGCCGATGGCTCGGTCGTCACACGCTACAACCCGTTCGGCAATAGCGTGGACGCGCGCACCTACGTCGCCGGGCCTTTGACCGCCGATGCCGCGGGCAACGTCTACTACAACGCCATCAAGCTGAATAACAACGCTTGGGGCAAGGACGTTGTCGGCGCGTGGCTGGTGAAGATCGCCGCCGACGGCACCATCTCTAAAGTGGCGTTCAGCACGCTGGTCCCCAACGCCCCCGCCGCCAACGCCCCTTGCAAAGTTCAGTTTGATAACAGCCTGTTGCCGTGGCCGCCGAGTCCCGACGCCGCGCCGCCGACGACGCCCTGCGGCTCGCAACGACCGGGCATCAACGTCGCCCCGGCGGTTGCGCCCGACGGCACGATTTACACGATCAGCCGTACGCACTTTGCCACGCGTTACGGCTACCTCGTGGCCGTCAATTCTGACCTCACGCCGAAGTGGACCGCCTCCTTGCGCGACCGTCTCAACGATGGTTGTGGAGTGCCCGTTTCGTCGGGCGGGCAACTGCCGCCCAACGGCGCGCCCGGTGGTTGTCGTGCCGGCGCGCACCTCGGCGTTGATCCCGGCACCAACGAATCGGGGCCGGGGCGCGTGCTTGATGATGGGACCTCCTCGCCGGTCGTAGCTTCCGATGGCAGTATCTTCTATGGCGCGTACACGCGTTACAATTACGCGCAGGGGCACATGCTGCACTTCGACGCGAACGGCAATTTCCTGAACTCCTTCTCCTTCGGCTGGGACATTACGCCGGCCATATACAGTCACGGCGGGACCTACTCCGTGATCACAAAGAACAATCACTATGGCGAAGTCGGCTCTTACTGCGACGTAGAGACGGTCTGTCCGTCGGATCGGACGGTTGCCAATTCCAACGGCTACCCGGAAGCCTACTTCGTCTCCTCGCTCACTCCCGGCCTGACGCTCGAATGGTCATACCAGAACACCAACACGCTGAGCTGCACGCGGCAGCCGGACGGTTCGGTGACTTGCCAGAGCGATCACCCGAACGGCTTCGAGTGGTGTGTCAACGCGCCAGCGATTGACTCGCACGGCGTCGTCTATGCCAACAGCGAAGATGGCAATATGTTCGCCATCAACCCGGACGGGACGCTGAAGAAGAAGATCTTCCAACAACTGGCCATCGGCGCGGCCTACACGCCGGCCTCGCTCGGCGCGGACGGGAAGATCTATTCACAAAATGACGGCCACCTCTACGTCGTCGGCAGCAGCAACTCGCAGGCGAGCGTCGGCGCAGGCAAGGCCAAAGTCGAAGCCGGTAAGAAGTAGCCTCAACCTCACGCTTCATTGAACGGGCCTGCGGTTTGTGATCGGCAAGCCGCAGGCCCGCTTCGCTTCCCTTCTCGCTGACACCCGCACCCGGCTTAGGTATAATCGCGCATATCATCACAGCGGAGGAGCGTGTGAGCTTTCGACGATCAAGCGGCGTGCTGTTGCACCCTACATCCTTGCCGGGACCTTTCGGCATCGGCGACCTCGGACGCGAGGCGTATCGCTTCGCAGACTTTCTCGTCGCCAGCGACCAGAGTCTGTGGCAAGTGCTGCCGCTCGGCCCCACAGGCTACGGCGATTCGCCTTATCAAAGCTTCTCATCGTTCGCCAGCAACCCTTTGCTCATCAGCCCGGAGTTGCTGGTCGAAGACGGCTTGCTCGCGGCGGACGACATCAAGCGACGACCGCGCTTCCCGGTCGAAGCCGTAGACTTCGGGCGCGTGATTCATTACAAGCTCGGTCTGCTTGAGCGCGCCTTTGCCAATTTTCAACGCTCGAAGCGAAAGGCGCTGCGCAATGGCTTTATCGCCTTCGTCAATGAGGCAGCGCACTGGCTCGACGATTACGCGCTGTTCCGCGCGCTGAAAGACGAGCACAACGGCGCGGCGTGGAACGAGTGGCAACCGGGGCTTGCGCGGCGCGAGCCGCAAGCCATCGCCGAGGCGCGCAAGCGTCTGCGCGAGCAGATCGACGCGCAGAAGTTTTACCAGTTCCTCTTCGACCGTCAGTGGTCGGCGCTCAAACGTTACTGCAATGAAAACGGCATCAAGATCATCGGCGACATTCCCATCTTCGTCGCTTATGATTCGACGGACGTGTGGGCGAATCGCGATCTGTTCAAGCTCAGCGAAGACGGCACGCCGAGCGTCGTGGCCGGCGTGCCGCCCGATTACTTCAGCAAGACAGGCCAGCTCTGGGGCAACCCCATCTACAACTGGGAGCGTCACCGCGCAACCGATTATCAGTGGTGGAAGGCGCGGCTGCGCGCCACCTTGAACACGGTTGATATTGTCCGCATTGATCACTTTCGCGGCTTCGCGGCGGCGTGGGAAGTGCCCGCAGGCGACGTGACCGCCGAACGCGGTCAGTGGGTCGAAGTGCCGGGCCGCGAGCTGTTCATGCTGCTTGCCAAAGAGTTTGGCGAGATGCCGATCATTGCGGAAGACCTCGGCGTCATCACGCCCGACGTTCAGGCGCTGCGCGACGACTTCGGCTTTCCGGGGATGCGCATTCTGCAATTCGGTTTTCGCAACATCACCAACACAGACCTGCCGCACAACTACGTGCCGAACACGGTGGTCTACACAGGCACGCACGACAATGACACGGCGGTCGGCTGGTTTAACAGCACGGCGGGGCGCGGCTCGACGCGGACGGCGGCGCAGATCACACGCGAGAAGAAGTTTTGTAAGGAATATCTCAACACTGATGGGCGCGAGATCAACTGGGACTTCATCCGTGCGGCGCAGGCGTCGGTCGCGCATACCGCCATCACGCCTGCGCAGGATTTGCTCGGACTCGGCTCTGAAGCGCGAATGAATCTGCCGGCGAGCACATCGGGCAACTGGCACTGGCGGTTGAAGCCGGGCGCACTGACACGATCTACGGCCAAGCGGCTGCGCGCGCTCACGCAAATCTACGTGCGAGGCCGCAATCAACCCAAGCACACGACGACGGATTAGTAGTACTCGTGGGAATAATAATGAAATAGTAAGCTCCGTAGGCACTGATCAGATGCTTACGTCCTACACGCTTGCTGCTTTCCTTTGCACTAAGACGCGGAAGTTGTCGCTCGCGCCGCCGGGGACGAAAAGGTTCTTGACCGCCAGCCGCGCTCTTACGTCATCAAGCGACTCATCCGGCTTGTGCATCGCCGCGATTCGCTCAATCAACCCATAGCGCAGCAGGAATGCGGTTTGACGTTCATAGCTCAACGTCTCGAACCCACAGTCGCGCCCGCCTTCAATCAAGGCAGTGAAGTTGACGCTGGCCGTGATGTCCTGCTCGCCGATGCGTTCGAGCGGCGAATCTACGAGTCGGTGGCGATGGAATGACCGCAGCGTGCCTTGCGCGCGGTCAGCCGCGTAGAGCAGCGCGGCCAGATCGCCATAATCAATCGTCACTAACCACCCGCGCCGCATTGCCCGCGACACCGCGGCCAGCCAGTCGAACGCATCAAGATTGACTTCGATGATCTGACCGGGCCGAAGCCGCGCGCCGAGTCGTTGAATATAGCTGAAAAGCTCCGGCCTTGAAGGCGCGGCCCACGAGAGCGTCAACCGCTCGCCGTTGAGACTGACGAATTGCTCCTCGATGCCTTCACCGTTCCAGCGCACGCGATGCACAGGCAACGCATCCACCAGCTCGTTTGAAAAGAAGATGGCTGTGAGCGGCTGACGCGCAAGCGCATCGAGACGGCTCCACGTCACGCGCTCACCGAACGCGGCCAGCCGCTCGCGTTGTCGCTTTTGCATCGCCGGACTCTGCTCGACGATGACGTAACGCAGATCACTAAACAGCGCCGCGTGCTCGTCGCCGAGCGCGGCAATGACATCAGCCCCGAGTTGGCCTGTGCCCGCGCCCATCTCGACCAGCGTGAGCGGCTCGTCAACAAACGATTCGCGCCACCACTCGGCGAAGGCGCGGGCAAGCGTTGCGCCAAATGCGGGGTGCACGTTGCTCGACGTGTAGTAATCGCCCGCCGCGCCGATCTTCAGCCGCTCGGTAGAGTAATAACCGAGCGCCGGGCCATAAAGCGCCGTCTGCATGAAGTCGCGGAAGGTCAGCAGGCCGTCGCGACGTACACGCTCGATCAACCGGCGCGCGAGCGGGGTCGCTTCTTCACTCATCGCCTTCGCCTATTCTTAAAACCGATGATGCTCCGCAAAAAGCAAAAGCGCAGCAGGCCGGTCGCCTCTGCGCTTCGTTGGTCTCACATAAGATTGAGGCTACGCCTTCGCGCCTTCGACCTGCTCTTGCGTGACGCTGCCGCGACCGAAGACGAAGCGCGTCGGGTGCTCTAGCATGATCTTGTCCTGCAAACGCATCAGGCCATAGAGCAACGCTTCAGGGCGCGGCGGGCAACCCGGTATGTAAACATCAACCGGAACGATGCGGTCAATGCCCTGCAACGTCGAGTAGGTCGGAAACGGCCCGCCGGTCGAAGCGCACGCGCCCATGGCGATGCACCATTTCGGCTCAGGCATCTGGTCCCAGACGCGCTTGATGACCGGAGCCATCTTCAAGGTCGGCGTGCCGGCGACGATCATCAAATCCGACTGGCGCGGACTCGGACGAAAGACGCCTGCGCCGAAACGGTCCATATCGAACCGCGATGCGCCGGTCGCCATCATCTCGATGGCGCAGCAGGCCAGGCCGAACGTCATCGGCCACAGCGCCGACTTGCGCGCCCAGTTGAAGACGAAATCTACAGTTGTAGTAATGATGCCGCTCGACGATTCAATTACTTCTTCGCGTTGTTTAACCATAATCAACCACTCTGATTTTGGATTTTCATGGCTTGGCGCTGCGCGCCGGCGATTTTGGATTAGAGAACTGAAGCGTTGGAGCAGTCACGGCTTGTTCCTTTAATCTAAAATCCAAAATCCAAAATCCAAAATCCCTAGGCCCACTCAAGCGCGCCTTTGCGCCAGGCGTAGTAATAGCCGACGACGAGGATGCCGATGAAGATGAGCATCTCGGCCAGCCCGAACAGCGCCAGCTTGTCGTAGAGGATCGCCCAGGGAAACAAAAAGATCGTCTCCACGTCGAAGACCAGAAACAGCATCGCCACGATGTAGAAGCGCACGGAGAAGCGCTCGCGGGCGTCGCCAATCGGGTCAACGCCGCACTCGTATGGCATCAGCTTGTCGCGTCCGTAAACCCGCCGCTGCACCAGCCGCGACGCGCCCAACAGCACGAACGGCAGCAGCACGGAGATCAGAAACATGATGATCAGCGGGATGTAGCCGAAGATGGGCGGTGTGCCGGTCTTAGCAGCGCCCTGCGATTGAAGCAGCATCGCCAGAACATACATCATGGCTCACCTGTTGGGAATTGGAGTTAGAGCAGCAGCAAGCTCATCTTAGATTTGCCGCGCCGACGTGTCAAGCATCGCGCCGCGCCGATGCGCGACCAAGTTGCAAACGCGCGGAGTTTTCGATTAAGTTAGTAAATTGATCTTTGCGAAAGTGGCGGAACTGGCAGACGCGCCAGACTTAGGATCTGGTACCGAAAGGTGTGGGGGTTCGAGTCCCCCCTTTCGCATCCGGCCAATCGTCAGTCAGCAGCATAACGCGTTGACTAATTCCCGACGGCTGGCTACCGACAATTGACACCACCTATGAATATCACCGTTACCGATCAGGAGAACTGCAAGAAACAACTTCACATCGAAATCCCCGGCGAGGACGTGCGGGCCGAAACCGACAAGGTCGCTTCGCAACTGGCCCGCACGGTTCACGTTCCCGGCTTTCGCCCCGGCCACGCGCCGAAGTCCGTCATCAAGACGCGCTTTCGCAAAGAGCTGCGCGACGAAGTCGTCTCGCACTTGCTGCCCGAATCGCTGCAAAAAGCGATCAGCGATAAAGAGCTGAAAGTGATCGGCGAGCCGGCGGTTGACGACTTGAAGTTCGGCGACGACGAATCCATCAACGTGACCATCACCGTTTCGGTGAAGCCCGAATTCGAGCTGGCCGCGTACAAGGGCCTGCCGCTCACCAAGCGCGTTTACAAGATACGCGACGAAGATATTGATAAAGAGATCGAGCAACTGCGCGAGCAGAACGCCGAGCTGGTGCCGGTCGAAGACCGCGGCGCAGAGGCCGGCGACACCGTGACCGTGACCATCGTGGGCCGCTTCGAGCCGGCGGAAGCTAAGGCAAGCGACGGCGAGACGGCGGCGTCTTCTGAGGCTTCGGCTGAGTCTGAGGCTTCAGCTGAAGGTTCGGAAGAAAAGGAAGCGGCGCAGGCCGAAGACGAAGCAAAAGCCGAATCCGACGAAGCCGCGGCTGAAGCCGGGCCGCAGGAAGAGACGGAGCCGCAAGAGATACGACACGAAGACCTCGACATTACCGTCGGCGGCCCGAACGTGCTCAAGGAATTTACCGAGGCGCTCACCGGCGTGCAGCCCGGCGACGAGCGCACCTTCACGGTCGAGTACCCTGCCGAGTACAAGCCGGAGCAGTACGCCGGGCGCAAAGTTCATTACACGACCAGCGTCACCGCCGTGCGCCGCAAAGAACTGCCCGAAGCCAATGACGAGTTCGCGCAGAGCATCGGCGAAGATCAGTTCAAGTCGCTTGACGAGTTACGCGCGAAGATACGCGAAGGGATGGAGCACCGCGGCGAGCACCAGACCGATGACGAGCTGCGCAACGCCGCGCTCGAAGCCTTGATCGAGCGCAATACGTTCGACGTGCCCGACTTTCTCCTTGAACGCCAGATCAACTCGCGCTTCAACCAGTTGCTCGACCAGCTCTTCCAAAGCGGCATGGACCCGCGCCAGATGCAGCTCGATTGGGGGCAGATTCGCGCCGGCCAGCGCGAGCGCGCCGAGCGCGACGTGCGCGGCATGTTCATCCTCGACCGCATCGCCGAACAGGAGAACGTCGAGGTCAGCGAGGAAGACGTCAACCACGAGATCGAAGATTACGCCTCGCATCGCGGCGAATCGGTAGCGGCGGCGAAGGCCCGGTTGACAAAGGAAGAGGCGCTCGATAGCATCAAAGAGCAGGTAAGACACCAAAAGGCCCTTGATCTCGTCATCGCTTCAGCCGATTTGAAAACCGAAGAAGTCGAAGGACTGCGCGCTCCTGAAGAAGCGGCCACGGGCGAAGCGCCGCCTGAAGCCGAAAGCGCCGAAGCCGCGAGCACGGAATCCGGCGCCGATCAGACTGAAGCCGCAACGGTTGACGCAGGCGAGGGTGAGAAGCAGGCCGACGCAACGGGCGAATGAGCGCGGGCGCGGACAGATCGAGCAGGTGGACGGCGGTTGGCTAACGGCTGGAAAATAGTCCCGGTTGCTGCAATGAAAAAGTAACTTCCCGCATTGCCAACCGGGAAGTATAATAATCACGTGGCCGGTAAGTTTTTGAAGGAGACAGAAAAGCAAATGGCACTGGTGCCGATGGTCGTCGAGCAGACAGCGCGCGGCGAGCGCGCATTCGATATTTATTCGCGGCTACTCAAAGACAACATTATCTTCATCGGTACGCCGATTGACGACACGATTGCCAATCTGGTCGTCGCCCAGCTTCTGTTTCTCGAAGCCGAAGACCCGGACCGCGACATCTCGCTTTACATCAACAGTCCGGGCGGCTCGATCACGGCAGGCATGGCCATCTACGACACGATGCAGTTCATCCGTCCCGACGTGACGACCATCTGCGTCGGCCAGGCGGCCTCGATGGGCGCGTTGCTGTTGACGGCGGGCGCGCCGGGTAAGCGTTTCGCGCTGCCGAATTCGCGCATCTTGATTCACCAGCCGTCCATCGGCGGCATATCGGGTCAGGCGACCGACATTCGCATACACGCCGAAGAGATCATGCGCATGCGCGCGCTCACCAGCCAGATACTGGCCAAGCACAGCGGCCAGCCGATTGAAAACATCGAGCGCGACGTCGAACGCGACCGCATTATGAGCGCCGAGCAGGCGAAGGAATACGGGTTGATTGATCAGGTGATTACGCACCGCGACTAAAAGGCAAAAGTAAAAAGTAAAAAGATAAAAGTTCAAGCCAACTTTAGCCTTTTTACTTTTCACTTTTACCTTCCAAAGACTGCCCCCGTTTGGCGTGACGTAGTAAAGACCTTCTGCTTTAGGATTGGAGAGTGGATGAGACGAGGCGACGACACCCTGCGCTGTTCGTTCTGCGGCAAGTCGCAGAATGAAGTCAAGAAGCTGATTGCCGGGCCGACCGTTTATATTTGCAACGAATGCATTGATATTTGCAACGAGATCATCACCGATGATCAACAGCAGGAGACTGCCGCCCGCCGTCCGCCCTTGCCCAAGCCCATCGAGATCAAAGCCTTCCTCGATGATTACGTCATCGGCCAGGAAGAGACGAAGAAGAAACTGGCGGTCGCCGTCTATCAGCATTACAAGCGCATAGACATGCTCAAGCGGCGCTCGTCGGACATCGAGATTCAGAAGTCAAATATCCTGCTGATCGGTCCCACGGGGACAGGCAAGACCTTGCTCGCGCAGACGCTGGCGCGCATGCTCAACGTGCCGTTCTGCATCGTTGACGCGACGACGCTGACGGAAGCCGGCTATGTCGGCGAAGACGTCGAGAACATCATCCTGAAACTGCTACAAGCGTCGAACGGCGACATCGAGCGCGCCCAGACCGGCATCATCTACATAGACGAGATTGATAAGATTTGCCGCAAGGACGAGAACCCTTCGATCACCCGCGACGTGTCGGGCGAAGGCGTCCAGCAAGCCTTGCTGAAGATTCTCGAAGGCACGGTCGCCAACGTTCCGCCGCAGGGCGGGCGCAAGCACCCGCACCAGGAATTCTTCCCGGTTGACACGACCAACATCCTCTTCATCTGCGGCGGCGCATTCGTCGGGCTTGAGAAGGTCATCGAGAAGCGCATAGGGCGCAAGGCGCTCGGCTTTAACGCCAATGTCACCAGCGTGCGCAAGAAGAAGCTGAGCGACACGCTGACGCAGGTCGAGCCGGAAGACCTGATCAAGTTCGGACTGATCCCGGAATTCGTCGGACGCTTGCCGGTCAGCAGCACCTTGCACGAGCTGGACGAGGCGGCGTTGGTCGAGATTCTGACCGCGCCGAAAAACGCGCTGGTCAAACAGTACCAGAAGCTGTTCGAGTACGAAGGCGTCAAGCTGCGCTTCACCGACGATGCCATACAGACGGTCGCGCACCTGGCCTACACCCGTAAGGTCGGCGCGCGCGGGTTGCGCATGATCTTGGAAGAGCTGATGCTCGATGTGATGTACATGCTGCCTTCCTACAAGAAGGTCAAAGAGTTCGTAGTCACGCGCGAGATGGTCGAGAGCCGCCGCGCAACGTTTCCTGTCCTCGAAAAAGCCGGCTAACGCCGAGGGTTGAAGGCCGGGGGTCAGGGCCGGCCTTCCTCTCTTCCCTGACACCGACCTCGGTCCCTGATTCCTGGTATTATCATGAATGAATTCAGCGACAGCACTCCAAACGACGTCGTCAGATGCCCCATGGTTCCCATAAGGGACGTGGTCGTCTTTCCTTACACCATCGTTGCCTTCGTCATCGGTCGTCCAGCCTCTGTGCGCGCGCTGGAAGCCGCCTTGCGCGGCGACAAGACGATATTCCTGGCCACGCAGCACGACGCCACAATTGACGAGCCGAACAACGATCAGGTCTATTCCATCGGCACCATCGCGCGCATCACGCACAACCTGCGCCTGCCCGACGGCAACATCAAGGTGATGGTCGAGGGCCTTGAGCGCGCGCGCACCGTGCGCATCGAAGACAACGGCGACTTCTGGATGGCGACCCTGCGCACGCACGCCGAGTCGGCGGAGCCGCGCTCGCGTATGAACTCGCTGATCGGGCGCATCGGATCATTGGTTGATCAGTACGTGCGCCAGTCCACAGAGTTGAGCAACCCTGAAACGCTGACCGCCGCCCTGCGCAACGACGACCCGGCGCGGCTGTGCGACACGATTGCCTCGAACCTGAAGATATCGGTCGAAGACAAGCAGGGCTTGCTTGAAATCTTCGGCCTTCAGGAGCGCTTGACGCGGCTCGTCGAAGTGCTCGAAGTCGAGCTGGAAAAGATTCAGGTGGACCGCGCCATTCACGGTCGCGTCAAGCGGCAGATGGAGCGCGCGCAGAAAGAGTACTACCTCAACGAGAAGATCAAGGCGATTCACAAAGAGCTTGGCCGCAAGGACGAGAAGGCCGAGCTTGAAGAACTCAAGCAGAAGATCGAAGCCGCCGGCATGTCGAAAGACGCTTATGAAAAAGCCATCGCCGAGCTTCGCCGGCTTGAGCAGATGCCGCCGATGTCCGCCGAATCCACCGTCTCGCGTAACTACCTCGACTGGCTGCTGGCGGTGCCGTGGAAAGATAAATCCGAAGAGGTGCGCGACATTCGCGCCGCGCAGGATGTGCTGGACGCCGATCATTACGGGCTTGAGAAGGTCAAAGAGCGCATCCTTGAATACCTCGCCGTTCGCCAACTGGTCGAGAAGCCAAAAGGGTCAATCCTCTGCTTCGTCGGCCCGCCCGGCGTCGGCAAGACCAGTCTGGGTCGCTCGATTGCCAAGGCGACGGGCCGCAAGTTCGTGCGCCTCTCGCTTGGCGGCGTGCGCGACGAGGCCGAGATACGCGGCCACCGCCGCACCTACATCGGCGCGCTGCCCGGCCAGATCATCCAGATGATGAAGAAGGCCGGCACCGTAAATCCGCTCATCATGCTTGATGAAGTGGATAAGCTCGGCATGGATTTTCGCGGCGACCCATCGGCGGCGCTGCTGGAAGTGCTCGACCCTGAGCAGAACTACGCCTTCCACGATCACTACCTCGACGTCGAGTATGACCTGTCGAACGTAATGTTCATCGCGACGGCAAACGTCCTGCACACGATTCCGCCGGCCTTGCAAGACCGCCTTGAGATCACGCGGCTGCCCGGTTATACGGAACGCGAGAAGCTGGAGATCGCCCGCCGCCACCTGCTACGCAAGCAGCTCGAAGCCAACGGCCTCAAGCCCGAGCAGGTGGACTTCACCGAAGACGGCTTGCGCACTATCGCTCAGTACTACACGCGCGAGGCGGGCGTGCGCAATCTCGAACGGGAGATCGCGTCGGTGCTGCGCAAGATCGCGCGCAAGATGCTGACGGGCGACGACCCGGCCAGTTATCAAATCAGCGTGACTGACGACGCCGTCAAAGAGTTGCTGGGGCCGACCCGCTTCCGCCCGCAGTCCATCGCCGAGCAGAGCGAAGTGGGATTGGCGACGGGGCTGGCGTGGACCGAAGTAGGCGGCGAAGTCCTGCACATCGAAGCGACGTTGATGCAGGGGCGCGGCAATATCACGCTGACGGGCAAGCTCGGCGAGGTGATGCAAGAGTCTGCGCGGGCGGCGCTCTCGTGCGTGCGCTCGCGTTCGAAGCGGCTCGGCATCAACCCCGACTTCCACAAGAAGTACGACCTGCACCTGCACGTGCCGGAAGGGGCGATCCCGAAAGACGGCCCGTCGGCAGGCATCGCCATTGCGACGGCGATCATCAGCGTGCTGACGAACACGGCGATTCGTCGCGACGTGGCAATGACCGGCGAGATCACGCTGCGCGGCAAGGTGCTGCCCATCGGCGGCATCAAAGAGAAGCTGCTGGCGGCGCACCGCACAGGCATCACGACCGTCATCATTCCGAAAGAGAACGCCAAGGATTTGGTCGAGCTTCCTGAGGACGTGAAGCAGACGCTGACGATTCACACGGTGGATTCGATAGACGAGGTCTGGGAGATCGCGCTCGAAGGCCGCCTGCCGAAGTCCGACCTGCCGACTGACGTGCCGCTCTGGGGCCAGCAGCCCACGGACGCGCCGACCTCGACACCAGCAATTGAGTAGTTGCCAGTGGTCAGTTGCCGGTTGCCAGTAACAGCAAAGGCCCATCCGTTCTTTGCTTTGGCAACTGGCAACTGGCAACCGGCAACTGACCACTATGAAAGTAAAGAGCGCCGTATTCATCAAGAGCGCCACCAGCCCTGAGCATTACCCCCGCGACGGTCGGCCAGACCTGCTGATGAAAGAATGGTTGAGTGAAAGGGGAATGCCATTCGTCATCGTGGCAACCAAAGCGGACAAGCTCAGCAGCAACCAGTTGCGAACCAATTTGAGCCGCGCGTCGGCGGTGCTGGGAAAAGAAAATCCAATTATTGCGTATTCCGCGATCACGCGTAGTGGGGCGGATCGCCTCTGGAAAGAGATCACGACAAGGGTTGCTGATTTCGGATCCGGGAAACCGCTCGTGAAACCCTCTGGGACGCATGCGGATTGAAAGACTCGTCCTTCAACCTGTCTTGCATTGCAATCCTCATCACGGTCATCCACGCGCCAGAGCGGCGGCCTGAATCGCTAAGCAACCGACAAACTCGAAGTAAGCGTTTCCCCTAATTAATCCCTGTGACAACAACTCCCCCGCCTTCCGCTTGGAAGGCGCTAACCCGATGAGGACTTCGGAACGATTATGGCAGAAGACGTAAACCAACTCATGGACATCGGCGATCTTAAAGATATGTCCATCTCGAAGCTGACACAGATCGCCAAAGAACTCGACATCGCAGGCGCGACGGGCATGCGCAAGCAGGAGCTGATCTTCAAGATTCTGCAAGCGCAGACCGAAAAGAGCGGCCTGATCTTCTCTGAGGGCGTGTTGGAGACGCTGCCCGATGGCTTCGGCTTTCTGCGCGCGCCCGACTATAACTACCTGCCCGGCCCAGATGACATCTACGTCAGCCCTTCGCAGATACGCAAGTTCGACCTGCGCACCGGCGACACGATCAGCGGCCAGATTCGCCCGCCCAAAGAAGGCGAGCGTTATTTTGCGCTCATCAAGGTCGAGGCCATCAACTTCGAGCCGCCAGAGCTGGCGCGCGACCGCGTCTTCTTCGACAACTTGACGCCGCTCTACCCGGACGAAAAGCTCAAGCTCGAAAGCGACCCTGAGAATTTGGCCGGACGCGTGCTCGACCTAATGACGCCCATCGGCAAGGGCCAGCGCGCCCTGATCGTCGCGCCGCCGCGCACCGGCAAGACGATGCTGCTGCAAAACATCGCCAACTCGATCACGCGCAATCACCCGGAAGTCACGCTCATCGTTTTGCTGATTGACGAGCGCCCGGAAGAAGTCACCGACATGCAGCGCAGTGTGCACGGCGAAGTCATCAGCTCGACCTTCGACGAGCCGCCGACGCGCCACGTGCAGGTCGCCGATATGGTGATCGAGAAGGCCAAGCGGCTGGTCGAATACCGCCGCGACGTGGTCATCCTGCTCGATTCGATCACTAGGCTTGCGCGCGCGCACAACGCCGTGGTGCCGCCATCGGGCAAGATTCTGTCGGGCGGTATTGACTCGAACGCCTTGCAGAAGCCGAAGCGCTTCTTCGGCTCGGCGCGCAACATCGAAGAGGGCGGCAGCCTGACGATTATCGCGACGGCGCTGATTGACACAGGCTCGCGCATGGACGACGTGATCTTTGAAGAGTTCAAAGGCACCGGCAACCTCGAAATCAACCTCGACCGCAAGCTCACCGAGAAGCGCATCTTCCCCAGCATAGACATCAACAAGTCGGGGACGCGCAAAGAAGAGTTGCTGCTTGCGCAGGCAGACTTCAACCGCATCATCGTGCTGCGCCGCGTGCTTTCGCAGTTGTCGCCGACTGAAGCGATGGAGTTGCTGCTTGACAAGCTCAGCCGTACGAAGACCAACTCGGACTTCCTCGACTCGATGCAGTCGCAGTAACGGCCACGCTCATTCGCGCCACTTCGGCGCGGCCCCGCTGAACGTGGGCCGCGCCGCCGCGCTTCATCCACATCCAAGCAACGCTCGCAAGAAGGAGCACCCCTATGATCCCGATCAAACATTCACTCGCCATCGCCGCGGCTCTGCTCGCGCTGGCGATTATCTTTGCGCCCGCCGCGGCGCAAACGGCGAAGAAACTCGTGTACCCGGAATCGAAAAAAGTTGAGCAAGTAGACGACTACCACGGCGTCAAGGTCGCCGATCCTTATCGCTGGCTCGAAGACCTTGACTCTGCCGACACGCACGCCTGGGTCGAGGCGCAGAACAAGGTCACGTTCGCGTACCTCAACGACATCCCGGCGCGCGCGCAGATCAAACAACGGCTGACGAAGCTCTGGAACTATGAGCGCTACACGTTGCCGCAGAAGCACGGCAGCCGCTACTTCTACTCGAAGAACAACGGCCTGCAAAATCAAAGCGTGCTCTACACCGCTGTCGCGCTCGACGCCGCGCCGCAAGTGCTGCTCGACCCGAACACGCTGTCGAGCGACGGCACCGTGGCGCTGTCGGGAATCACGGTGAGCGATGACGGTCGGCTTCTGGCCTACGGCGTCGCGCAGGCCGGCTCTGACTGGCAGGAGTGGCGCGTCCGCGACGTGGAGACGGCCAAAGACCTACCCGACGTCGTCGGCTGGGTGAAGTTCAGCGGCGCGTCGTGGACTAAAGACGGCAAAGGATTCTTCTATAGCCGCTATGACGAGCCGAAGGCCGGCACGCAGATGACCGGCGCGAATTACTTTCACAAGCTCTACTATCACCGGCTCGGCACGCCGCAATCGGAAGACGCGCTCGTCTACGAGCGGCCCGATCAGAAGGAGTGGAACATCAACGGTCAGGTCACCGATGATGGCCGTTATTTAATCATCTCGACGACACAGGGCACAGACCGGCGCAATCGCATCTTCTATAAAGACCTTCAGGCCGCAGACGCCGTGGTCACGCCGCTGCTCGACAAAGGCGACGCGAGCTACAGCGTCGTTGACAATGACGGCACGACCTTCTGGGTGCGCACGGACCTCGACGCGCCGCGTGGCAGAGTAGTGGCGGTTGATGCGACAAAACCAGAGCCGTCGGATTGGAAGGTCGTTGTCCCGCAGGCGACAGAGACGCTGGAAGGCGTGAATGTCGTCGGCAACCTGCTGGTCGCGTCCTATCTGAAAGACGCGCACACGCAGATCAAGGTCTATGACCTGAAGGGCAAGCTTGTGCGCGAGATCAAGCTGCCCGGCATCGGCACCGCCGGCGGCTTCGGCGGCAAGCGCAGCGATCAAGAGACCTTCTACAGCTTCACCAGCTACACGACGCCGGCGACCATCTATCGCTACGACATGAAGACCGGCCAGAGCACCGTCTTTCGCGCGCCGAAGGTAGACTTCAACCCGGCGGATTATGAATCGAAGCAGGTCTTCTATAACAGCAAAGACGGCACGCGCGTGCCGATGATCATCACTTACAAGAAAGGTCTGAAGCTCGACGGCCAGAACCCGACGCTGCTGTATGGCTACGGCGGCTTCAACATTTCGCTGACGCCCGCTTTCAGTGTCGGCAACCTCGTGTGGATGGAGATGGGCGGCGTCTATGCCGTGCCGAACCTGCGCGGCGGCAGTGAGTATGGCGAAGACTGGCATCAGGGCGGGATGAAGCTGAAGAAGCAGAACGTCTTCGACGACTTCATTGCGGCGGCTGAATACCTGATCGCCAACAAGTACACCTCCACGCCCCGGCTTGCCATATTCGGCGGCAGCAACGGCGGCTTGCTGGTGGGCGCGGCGATGACGCAGCGGCCTGACCTGTTCGGCGCGGCGCTGCCGGCGGTTGGCGTGATGGACATGCTGCGCTTCCAGAAGTTCACCATCGGCTGGGCGTGGGTGTCAGATTACGGCTCGTCGGACAACGCCGAAGAGTTCAAGGCGCTGTACGCCTACTCTCCGCTACACAACATCAAGCCGGGCACCTGTTACCCGCCGACGTTGGTGACGACCGCCGACCACGATGATCGCGTCGTGCCATCGCACAGCTTCAAGTTCGCGGCGACGATGCAGGCCGCGCAAGGCTGCGCGAACCCCGTCTTGATCCGCATCGAAACCCGCGCAGGCCACGGCGCGGGTAAGCCGACCTCGAAGCAGATCGAAGAAGTCACCGACCGCTGGGGCTTCCTCGTCCGCGCCCTCAATATGAACGTGCCCGGCGCGTAATCAATCGCCTTACATCAACGCAAAACGGCCCGCGCTGTCAGTCAATCGAGCGCGGGCCGAATTGTTTTTGCGGGCGGCTGTGTTTATTTGATCACGTAATCAACCGCCACCTTCGCGTCAATCTTTGTATCCACCTTCGTTTGGATGTTCGTCTTGATCTTCGTCTTCGGCTTCACTTTCAGCCGGGTCTTACCCGAATCATCAACCGCAGGCGAGGGCATAGGCGAAGGGCTTGGCGAAACCGACGGCGCAGGAGTGGGCGCAGGCGAAGGAGTCGGCATGTAGTGGTCATCATTCGTGTCCACGTCCACGTCGGCGTCTACGTCGGCGTCTACGTCGGTGTCCACGTCATTATCAACGTCTATATCAATATCCTTATCAACGTTGATGTCGAGGTTCGCGTCAGCCGTTTTGCCGTCGCGCATCAGCAACAGGCCGAGCGCCCATGCCGCCGTCTTGCGCACCTCTTTGCTCTCATCTTTCATCGCCAGATTCAAGGCCGGCACGGCGCGAGCGTCGCCCTTTAAACCGAGCGCCCACGCGGCGGTCTTGCGCACTTCAGCCGTATCGTCTTTCAGCGCGCCCATCAAGGATTCGACGGCGCGTTTATCGCCTTTGAGTCCGAGCGCCCACGCCGCCTTTTCACGCACGTCGGGGCTGCTGTCGCGCAAGGCCAACGCCAGCGGCTCAATGGCCGTCTGGTCGCCCTTCAAGCCGAGCGCCCACGCGACCTGCTCGCGCACCTTGACGTTCTCGTCGCGCAAGGCTTCGACCAGCGGCGCGACCGAGCGTTGGTCGCCTTGCAAGCCGAGCGCCCAGGCGGCCTTCTCGCGCACCGACGCTTCGCGATCAGCGAGCGCGCCGACAAGCGGCTCGACGACATTGCGATCATGCTTCAGCCCCAAGCCCCACGCCGAGTTCTCGCGCACGCGTGTGTCCGCGTCTTTGATCGAAGCGATCAGCGGCTCGACCGTGCGCGGGTCTTTAATGACGCCGAGCGCAAACGCCGCGTTGGCCCGCGCGACGGGCTGTCCGTCACGCAGCGCACCGATCAGCGGTTCGACCGCAGGCGCGCCCATCACGGCGAGCGCCGCGCCGGCTTCGCGACCGGGCGTCGTGTGATTGTTAACGCCGTCTCTGTTCATATAGCGATTGCGGTCGCCGCAATCGAGCGCGACATTGATCGGCGTATCGTCGCCGAGTAAGGCAATCAAGTGAGGAATCGCAGCGGTCGCCTGCTTGCCCATCACACGAATCCGGCAGGCGGCGGTCGCCCGCTCGATGGGATTGGCTGAGCTGAGCAGGCGAATATGCTGCGACAGGTCGCCGGAAGCCTGCTGCGCGTTGGCGCTCGTCGAGGCGGCCTGCATTGAATAGGTGGCGAATCCAATTCCCAGAGTCAGCAAGGCGATCAGCGCCAGGGTTAGTTTTCTCATGTCGAATACTCCTTCCGAGGAATGAAGACACTTGGTTGGCGCGCGTCTTAAAGGCGCGCGGTCCCGCCTCGGTTCAAACGTAAGGTGATTGGTGATGACTGCCGCGCTTACGCGGCGCATCCGGCAGGCACTTCCAGATGCGTTCAGAAGCGTGGGCGCAGTTGATCTGGTAACGACGCCACGCGATGGATCGCTTAACCTTCAAAGCTGCTTCTTAGTCGTCTCCTGATGAGTCTTGGTCTTGACCACAGACTTAACTTCGGTGTGCTGGCGCGTCCGCGTGACGCCGGTGACGCCGACAGCCACGCCGTTGGCAACGCCGCCATCGACACCGGCGGCAACGCCAACACCAATACCGCCGCCAATGCCGTGGCTAATGCCGGTAGCAATTCCCCCGCGAACGCCGCCCGTCACGCCGCCGCTGATCGCGCGGGCAGTACGACCTTCATCGTCATCTTCCAGGTCGTTATCTTTATCGTTATCTTTATCGTTGTCTTTATCGCCGTCGCCTGCCGACTCGCCGGCTCGCATCAGCAGCAGGCCGAGCGCCCACCGCGCCTTGTCGCGCACCTCGTGGCTCTCGTCCTTCCTCGCCGCGTTCAAAGCTTGAACCGCGCGGGCGTCGCCGCGCAGACCTAAAGCCCACGCCGCCGTCGCACGCACGTCGGCGTTCGGGTCTTTCAGCGCGGCGATCAATGGCTCGACCGCATTGCGATTGCCTCTCAAGCCGAGCGCCCAGGCGGCCTTCTCGCGAACTTCGGCGCTCTCATCGCGCAGGGCCGCAACCAGCCCATCAACCGAGCTGGCATTGCCTTTGAGTCCGAGCGCCCAGGCGGCCTTCTCTCTGACGCCGGCGTTCGGGTCGCGCAGAGCGGCGACGAGCGCATCAACGTGGCCTTCGCCTTGTCGCATGCCGAGCGCCCAGGCGGCCTTCTCGCGCACCTCTGGATTCTGGTCTTTCATCGCCGACACGATGGCTTCGGTCGCGCGCGGCCCGCCGATCTGCGCCAGCGTGAAGATGGCCTGCTCGCGCATCTCCGGGTCAGAGTCTTTGAGCGCCTCGCGCATCCCTTCGACGATTGCATCCCTGTCTTGCTGGTTGAGCGGGGATGGCGCGGCATCTGCCGCGGCTGATTGCGGCGCGGCAACGACGCCGGGCGCGGGAGCGATGGCGGGCGCGGCTTCGATCACGCTCAAAGGATCAGCCGGCGCGGCTACAATTATGGGAGAGATGTCGGCGTCTGCTACGAGTGGAGCGCCGAGCGGCGCAGCCGCCATCACCGGCACAGGAGCCGCCGATGGCGACGCGGCGATTGCGGCTCGCGGCGATTGCGACGTAGCCGCCGCTTTAACACCGGCTGTCCGTTCGCGCCGTGTCTGCGCGTTTGCTGCCGGACGCAGCATCGCCAGCGGCAAGACTACGAAGGTCAGGACCAATGCGGTGAAGATGACCGTTGCGCGACCGGCGGCGCGGCGGCGCAAGCGCGGGTCAAGGATGGCCAGCAGTCGCCCTTCCAGTTGCGAGCGGCGGGCGATGGCAACGGCGGCCATCAGCGTGTTCGGCGCAGCGCCCATCGAGCGCGCGATGTCGAGCAAGTGGCCGGCATAATCCGACGCCTTCGCGCCGGCATCAAGCACCTGATCGTCGCAGGCACGTTCGCGCTCGATGCGCAGACGCCGGGCCGCCAGCCACACGAGCGGGTTAAACCAGTAGATCGCGCACGCTGCCTGCGCCATCAATTGAGTCAGGCAATCGCGCCGCTTGACGTGTGCCAGCTCATGCAGCAGCACCACTTCGCGGCGCTCATCCGACCAGTCGTCCGCGTCAGTAGGCAACATTACAGAAGGACGAATGAAGCCGCAGGCCATCGGCATAGTCACGCGCGCGCTGCGCCGCAACGTGACCGACTGTGTCAGCGCGAGGCGATGCGACAATCGTTCGACCAGACACAACCACTCGGCGTCACGCACCGTTTCGGCCTTTCGCGTCAACCGCCCGATGCGCGCGATGCCGACGAGCAGATGCGCAACGACCAGCGCCGCGCCCATCAGCCAGCCGACCATTGCCCACTGCATCCATGCCGACAGGCGGTGAACCGGCGACGGGGTCGTTCGATTCGGCTCACCTGTTTGCAGCGTCGAAGTCGTGAAAGGTCTTGCGATGACGGAAGGCGACAACCCTTCGCGGTCGGTTGTGCGGCGAGCCGTTTCAGGCGACGCCACACTTGCCTGCGTGCGCGGCACAACGATGGATTCGCGCGCTTGCACATCAGCCCGTGAAGACGAAGCCGGCAACGCGCTCGCATCAACAGGCGATGATGAAACGGCGCTCGCGGCGGGCGCTTCCGGCGAAGCCAGCAAGGCGGGCAGCGGCGACCACTGCCAGGCCGGCAGGATCAGCGATAGCAGCGGCAGCGCGAACAGACCAGCCAGCGCCAAGCTCCAGACCAGGTGGCGAGACGCCGCCGCCGACCTGCGCAATATGAACGCGATCATCGCCGCCACGCTCAGGATGAGCGCGCTTTTTACCGACAGGGCGATCAGCCACGTGAGCCAGCCCTGTTCTGGCGCTAGCGCGACATCTACAAATAGGTAAGCCATCAGCGTCCTTCCTTTCTGGCCTTCTCGATCATCTCCGACAGCCGGTCAAGCTCGGCAGCGCTCAGCCGCGCGCCTGACATATCGAGCAGGGCGGCGACCGCCTGCTCCGCCGAGTTATCGAAGAAGGTTTGCAGCAACTGCTTCATCGCCGACTGCCGTGCACGCTCGCGCGACAGCGTCGGCAGGAAGACGTATCGCGGCCCGTCCTGCTCGTGACGCAAGTAGCCCTTCTCTTCAAGCAGTCTGAGCATTGCGCGCACCGCCGAATAGCTCGGCGGCTTCGGGATCGCCTCCAACACCTCGGCGGCACTCGCGCGTCCCTTGCTGTAGATGACATCCATGATCTGCCGCTCGCGGCGGCTCAGGTGCGCATGCGGGTTCTTGCTCATCGCCTTAACATCCTCGCTCCCTTTCAAGGTGCTAATTTTTTAGCACGGCGGCGGGCGGCTGTCAATCACAAAGTGCTATTTTTTTAGCACACCGACTGAAACGACACCGGCGCGCCAAAGTTCCGGCAAAATCCGCCCGCGCCAATGCCTGTCCGGTCGGCGCGGCGATCTTGTATCCTTTACCACAATTTTGTAATTGACACGAATACGAACATCGCATAACATAGGCCGCGCTCAATGCCCTACAGATCCCGCTCAGGGTCAATCGAGGTTGTCTATGCAAACCATCACACGCTCCCTCCCGCGCTTCCTTCTATTGGTCATCCTGATCACCCCCTTTCACATCATCCCTGCCGAGGCCGGGGTTGACCAGTGGACGAGTATCGGGCCTGAAGGCGGTGTCGTGCACGCGCTGGTCATTGCTCCATCCAACCCGAACATCCTCTATGCAGGGACGAGCGGCGGTGGCGTCTATAAATCAACCGACGGCGGCGCGAGCTGGGCGGCGGCCAATGGCGGGCTGATAGAAGATATTGCTCACATCCTCTCGCTGGTTGTGGACCCGTCCAACGCGAACCGCGTCTACGCAGGCACCTGGGATGGCTTCGTCTACAAGAGCACCGACGGCGGCGCGCACTGGTCGAGCGGTTCCATTGGCCAGGGCAACGCCAGCATACACGCGGTTGAGATAGACTCCGCGGACCCGAACATCGTTTATGCGGGCGGCAATGAGGGTTGCTCCAGAAGCATGAATGGCGGCTCAAGCTGGGGGCTGGCGACGAGCGGCCTCGGCAAGAGCGTCTGGTCCGTGGCGGCGGATTCGGGCACAGGCACGGTCTACGCCGGCACGAGCCACGGCTTCTTTAAAACCTCGAACAGGGGCGCGACGTGGGATAATCTGGGGCCGGGCGACGTAGCGATTTACTCCGTAGCGCTTGACCGATCCAGCGCCGGGGTAATCTATGTGGGCGGCTCGAATGGACTATTCAAGACCACCAACGCGGGCGGCAGTTGGGTCAAGGTAATGAGCGGGCCGCCAGACTCTTATGTCCGCGCCGTCGCCATAGACCCGGCGAACTCTACGCGGCTCTATGCCGCCACTTCCGCGGGCGTCTACCGAAGCACGAACGCCGGCGCGACATGGACGACGATCCACACGGGGCTGACCGACATACATGGCCGCACGCTTGCCATAGACCCCTCTAAGCCCGACACCGTCTACGTCGGAACATCCAACCTCGGCGTCTTCAAAAGCGTGAATGGCGGCGACAACTGGCAGTTGATGTCCGGCGGCATCACCAACACCTTCGCCTTCAGTGTCGCGATAGACCGCGCGAACCCGAACGTTATGTATGCGGGGATGGGCGACGACGGCAGCATCTTTAAGTCCACCGACGGCGGCGTCAGTTGGAGCATGCTCAGGCAAAGCCGCTTCAGCACCTTTGTCGCGGCGCTGGTCATAGACCCATCGAACTCGAACGTGATTTACGCCGGTACGTTTTCCGGGGGCATCTACAGGCCATTCCGCCTCGACGAACAACGCCGCGCCCGCAACGTCGAAGCCTTTGCCGCCGTAGACGACTTCTACGGCGTGCTCAAGAGCACGGACGGCGGCGCAACCTGGGCGGATGTCAAGAGAGACTCGATCCAGTGCCTGCTGCTTGATCCGGCGCACCCGAACATCATCTATGCCGGCACCTTCAGCTCAAGCGGCGTGTGGAAGAGCACGGATAGCGGCGCGAGCTGGGCGGCCTCCGGGCTGGCCGACCGCTCGGTCGCATCACTCGCCTTCGACCCGGCGAACTCGATGACCCTCTACGCCGGCACGAATGAGTTCGACGACGCTGATGGAGTCTCGAAGAGCACGGACGGCGGTGCTACCTGGACAGACCTGCACGCCGGACTGAACGGCAGGGCAGTTAATGGCTTGGCCATAGACCCGTCTTCGCCGCAACGCATGTACGCGGCGACCAATAACGGCGGCGTGTACAAGACCGTCAATGGCGGCGCGAGCTGGCAACAGGCCAACACCGGCGTGTCCGACCGATTCACCAACGAGGTCATCATAGACCCGCTCTATCCCAACGTCGCCTACCTCGCAACCGAAGGCGGCATTTTCAGGACGATTGACTATGGCGAGCACTGGTCCTCATTCGTCACGGGGCTGACCAACACGAATGTGTGGAACGTGACGCTCAGCCCGGTCAGCTCGAAACTGGTCTACGCGACGACGATAGGCATGGGCGTCGTCCAGCAACAGATCACCCGGCCAGAGATATTCTCCGGCACGTTTGAAGCGCCGAAAAAGCTTACCCTCGGCGGTCGCAACCTCGGCGACGTGGCGCGTGTGATGATCAACGACACGGACCGCACAGACCACCTCGTCGGCGTGTCGGAAACGACTGTTCAGCTCAAGGGGAAGGCAAAGAACCTCGGACTCAAGACCGGCAACAACACCATCCAGTTCATTGATTCAAGAGGCAAGACCAGCAACGTCTTCACACTCGCGCGGTGAAGCAAGCGCGCTGCGCCGTTGACCCACACAAACCGTGGCGCACGGAGCCGCCGCTACGGCTCACAACACGCGCGGCAGCGAGCCGGCCATTTCGGCTCGCGCGCCGCTACACGATCCGTGTTATCATAATCGCCTCACGAACCGCCAATCCCATGTCCCGAGCCAAACGGTTATGCATCAGGCCATCAGCTTTATCATTGCGTTCCTTATCACCTTCTCCACCCCGGCATTTCAGCAATCCGCGCCGACCGCGCCGCCTGCCGACCCGTCGCTGAGACTGCGCACGGACCTCGTGCTGGTTGACGTGATGCCCGTGCAGCGCAAGACCAGCCGCGTCATCGCGGGGCTTCAGAAAGGCGACTTTACGGTCTATGAAGACGGCGTCCAGCAGGCGATCAGTTATTTCAGCCGCGAGGCGCTGCCGGTGTCCGTGGTGTTGTTGGTTGACCGCGCCGGCTGCGTCAACCCGTTCAACGATCAGATTCGCGAGGCCACGGCCCGCGCCATCGCCAAGCTGAAACCGGAAGACGAAGTGGCGATTATGACCTTCTCCAACAAGGTCAAGCTCTTTCAGCCCTTCACGCGCGACCGCCGCGTGATTGCCGACAAGATCAACACGGTCGAGCGCCAGCACGAAAGCGAGCAGCATTACTTCAATCAGGCGATCTACGAGGCGAGCGAGTACATGAAGAAGGCCGCGAACCCCGCGGGCCGCCGCGCCATCATCGTGCTGACGAGTTTGGAAGCGGCGATTGACTTCTCGAAGATTTCCGAGCACGAGGCGCTGATGGCGGTGCTTGAATCGGGCGCGACGGTGTCGGGCATACTGATTCACACGCTCGGCGCGCGGTTCGATCAAGCGATTCGCGGCAAGCCGACTTCGTTCCTGCGCATCTTCAAGCTGCGTTCGGGCAGCCTGAAGATGTTCGTTGAAGAAACGGGCGGCGAGCTGACCGGCGCGGCACCCGACGAGATAGACGCGACGATCAATCGCGTAGTTGAAAATGTGGCGGCGAGCTACTCACTGGCCTACACGTCAACGAACACGGCGCGCGACGGCAAGCGCCGCAAGATTCGCGTAGCCATTGCGCCCGAAGTCGAAAAGCGCGAAGGCCGCGTCGCCCTGCTTGCGCGCCGCAGCTACGTCGCGCCGAAGGAGCCGACCGCCGCGAGCGATAAGCCGCCAACGAAGTAATAGAGGTTTACCTTCGCTCCATCACAGGTTGATTAAACAATCACGACAGGATATGTGTGTCTGATGTTCTAATTCACAATGTACTTGAAATGACGCACGGCTTCGCGTAACGTGAGGGCGAAAAATCAGCCCGCATCGAAGCATTGCGCGCCTTCAGGAGTAGAACAAGCGATGAGCGAACAGACTTTCAGCTACGACGTATTCATCAGCCACAGCGCAAAGGACAAGGACGCGGCACGTGACTTGGCCGAGCGCCTCACAGCCGACAGCCTGCGCGTCTGGTTCGACGAATGGGAGATCAAGCCCGGTGACATGATCGGCCTGAAAATTCAAAAAGGCTTGGAACAGTCGCGCACGCTATTGCTCATCATGTCAGCCAATGCATCTGAATCCGAGTGGGTGACATTTGAAAGCCAGACGATCTTATTCAACGATCCAACAAATCAGCAGCGCCGACTTATCCCTTTGCGGCTGGATGATTCTGAATTGACAGGCATGCTCAAGCAATTCGTTTATGTTGATTGGCGACAGAGATCAAACGAGCAATATGAGAAGATGCTTGCTGCATGCATACAGCCTGCACACAAATTGAAGCACACGGAGGAGCGGAAAGTTCAATCGCCGGAACTCAAAATTTTCCGTGGACACACCAACCATGTAAATGTCGTAGCCGTCACCCCAAATGGGCGGCGTATCGTCTCAGGTTCCTGGGATGAGACTCTAAAAGTTTGGGAGATGGACTCTTGGCAGTGCGTCGCCACTTTAGAAGGACATACTAACTTTACACGAGGGGTAGCAGTAACATCGGACGGGCGCATCATCTCAGGTTCCCGCGATAGAACCATACGAGTGTGGGAGATGGACACTTGGAAATGCCTCGCCTCTCTCCAAGGGCATACTGACTACTTGTACGGGGTAGCAGTAACACTGGATGGGCGACGCATCATCTCAGGTTCCCGCGATAGAACCATACGAGTGTGGGAGATGGACACTTGGAAATGCCTCGCCTCTCTCCAAGGGCACACTAATTCTATACGTGGAGTGACTGTAACGCCGGACGGTCAGCGCATCATTTCAGCATCTTATGACAGGACCGTTCGCGTATGGGAAATGGATTCGTGGGAGTGCCTGGCCACTCTTGAAGGTCATACTGGCACGGTATATGGCGTCGCCATAACGCCAGACGGTCGGCGCATCATCTCAGGCTCAGAGGACAAAACTCTCCGCGTATGGGAAATGGATTCGTGGGAGTGCCTGGCCACTCTTGAAGGTCATACTGGCACGGTATATGGCGTCGCCATAACGCCAGACGGTCGGCGCATCATCTCAGGCTCGCAGGATCGAACGGTCAGAGTGTGGGGAACGGATTCTTGGAAATGTCTGGCCACTTTCAAAGGTCACAGCCGTTCTGTGCGCGGAGTGGCGGTAGCTCCAGACAATCAGCGGGCAGTCTCGGGATCTGAGGATAGGACTGTACGAGTGTGGAGGCTACCGCCATACGGCCAAACAATTGCTGAAGAAACAGAGGCGGCGCAGTACACCAATGCCAAAGTTTTGCTTGTTGGGGATAGTGGAGTTGGTAAGTCGGGGTTGGCGTATCGCCTCACCGAAGATCGCTTTGAACCGACCATCTCGACGGATGCGGCGTGGGCGACTCAGCTTAGCTTGCCGCACAATACGAGTACCAATGACACGGAGCGCGAAATCTGGTTGTGGGATTTTGCCGGGCAGGCTGACTACCGCTTGATTCATCAACTCTTCATGGATGAGACGGCGCTTGCGGTGCTCGTCTTCAATCCGCAAAGCGAGAACCCGTTTGAAGGGCTTGGCCAGTGGGACCACGACCTAAAACGTGCCGCGCGCCGTCCGTTCAAGAAGCTCCTCGTCGCGGGCCGGTGTGATCGCGGCGGCTTGATGGTCAGTCGCAAGACAGTCGAGCAGTTTCGCAAAGAGCGCGGCTTTATGCATTACCTTGAAACCAGCGCTTACACTGGAGACGGCTGCGAGACGCTGCGAGACGCGATCATCAATAACATTCCCTGGGATGACATTCCGTGGACCTCTTCGCCGCGCATCTTCAAATTGCTCAAAGAAGAGATCGTCAAGCTCAAGGACGAAGGCAAGACGCTGCTGCGCATGGGCGAGCTGAAGCAGCAGCTTGAAATGCGCTTGCCCGGTGAGGCGTTCACGCTCGAACAGTTGCGCGCCGTCGTCGGCTTGCTCGCCGGGCCGGGCGTCGTGTGGCAATTGGAGTTTGGCGATTTCGTCCTGCTTCAGCCAGAGCGCATCAACGCCTACGCCGCCGCCGTCATCAGAAAAGTCCGCGCCCACACGGACGACATCGGCATCATCAGCGAAGAAGATGTGCTGGCCGGAAAGATTGATTATCAAGACATGAAGCGGCTGCCGTCGGACGAAGAGCAGATCGTGTTGCGTGCGATGCATCAGACGTTCGTGGATCACGGGCTGTGCCTGCGCGAGCCGACCGAGAAAGGGATGATGCTCGTCTTCCCTTCCTACTTCAAACGCGAGCGGCCTGAGTTGGAAGGCCACCCGGCGGTCTTTGTCACGTATCAATTTAGCGGCCAGCTCGATGAGATATATGCAACGCTCGTCGTACGGCTGCACCACACGGCGGCGTTCGAGAAAGATCAGCTCTGGCGCTTTGCCGCCGACTTCAAAACGCTTGGCGACAAGCGCGTCGGCTTGAAGATGACCAAGCAGAACGAAGGCGCGGCGGAGATTGCTGTCTACCTTGAACCGGACATCGTCGAAGATACGAAGGTCACGTTCATTCGCTACGTCCACGAACACCTGAAGACGAAGGCTCTGGACGTGGTTCGGCTGCGCCATTACGTCTGCCCGCATTGCGGCACGCCGGTCGAAAATCGCAAGACCGCCTTGGACCGGCTTGAGCGCGGGCTGCACGACATCCTTTGCGTCAACTGCGAAGAGCGCGTGCCGCTGTGGGATTTGATTGAGCAGAAGTTTGCCTCCGAAGAGTTCCAGCAGCGTGTGCGCGAGATGGAAGAGCAGGCGCGCATCAGCATTGATAACGAGAGCCGCGAGCTAATCTTAGTCGGCCACGCCTTCGCCATCGCCGGCGAGGCGGGGCAAATATTCCGCCCGACGCCGAACTCAGACTGGGGCATTGACGGCGAGATCGAGTTCAAAAACGACAAGGGCGAAGCCAGCGGCAAGCGCGTCTACCTGCAACTCAAGTCCGGCGATTCCTACGTCCAGCCGCGCAAGACCGACAACAAAGAAGTCTTCAAGATCGCTAAAGCCCGCCACGCTGAGTACTGGCAGGCGCAAGCCTACCCGGTGATGCTGGTTGTGCGCGGCTCGGACGGCCAGATTCGCTGGATGAATGTGACAGATTACCTCAAGCGCAGCGGCCCGCGCACGCGCCAGATCGTCTTTGAAGGCGAGCCGTTTACGGCGCTCAACCTCGTGCGACTGCGCGACCGCTTGCTGCGCTAGGATGAAATGAAAGTACGCCTAAGTTTGAGCCTCACCGATTGTACGCTTCCTATGCCTGCGCGCGACGCCTTCGTTTTGAATCGAGACAAGCGAGCCGCGAAAGTGGTTGATTCAAGCTGGCACGTCATCTGCTAAAAGAAGCAGCGACTCTTGTGGGCGAGTTGAAGAACTGATTGGAGGAGAACCTTCATGGAAGGTCCTGCGCGCGGTTGTCTCGCCGGCTTGATTTCGTGGAAGCTCGGCGGCGGATTGTTTTCCACGATTCTCATCTTCATCATCGTGTACTGGCTGCTCGGTCACGTCCATTGCTGATCGCTTCGTCAAGCGCTCGCTCAATCAACGCGATGCGGTGCTCGTAGTTCTCGCCAGGCTCGCCGCGCTGCCGCAGGGCCTGCGACTTGTCGCGCGCTTTTACGAGGCGCGCGCGAGCCGCGACGCTCGCGTCTTTGCTTGCGGCTTCGCTTGCCTTTGGGCTTGCGTCTTTGCCCTGTCGCTGCGCGGCGATGGCCAGATACGCTTCGCCGATCTTGCGGTTCGATTCGCTACGCAGAACGGCGACCTCGTTAAAGATGCGCTTGATCGAGTTCTACCGTTCGGGCGACATAACCTTTGCTGTACACCTGCAGCTCGCGCTTGACGGTCGAATCGGATGCGCCAAGCACATCGGCTGCTTCTTTGTTCGCCTCAGCCGTCAGCGCGCAAAAACTCCAAGCCCGCCGTAGCGGCGATGAATCATTCCATCTCACCGCCCGTCACCTTTTTCTCAGATCGAACTCACAGCAGTGTGCACAACCCGGTGCGACAATGCACATCCAACGGGCCGTTGTTTCACACACGACTCGGAGGAGGGGACGATGCTCGATTCATTGAAGGTGTGGCACGATTATTTTCTGCGCAATCGAACGAACAACGGCGCGATCAACTGGGACGCGCCCGACTGTCTGACCGGCGCAGAGCGGGCGCGCATCGCTAAATCTATCGCGGCGTTTCAACTCGGCGAATACTCTGAAGGCAAGGGCTTGATGAAAGCGGCGACCGCCTTCGCAAACCGACACGGCTGTCCCGATCTTATCGCCATCACCAAGTTATTCATCGGCGAAGAACAGCGGCACGCGATGCTGCTCAGATGCTTCATGGACCGTCACCGCATCGAGCCGCTCAAGAAGAACTGGGCCGATGTCGTCTTCAGGCGGTTGCGCAAGAACGTCGGCTTCGAGCTGTCGGTCTCGGTCCTTATAACCGCCGAGATTGTCTCGCTGGTCTATTACGACGCCCTGCGGCGCGGCAGCGGCTCTGACCTGCTCAAGCAACTCTGCGACAAAATCCTCGCCGACGAAATCAGTCACACCGAGTACGAATCGGCGCTGCTCAATCATCTGCGCGAGCGGCGACCGCCCGTCATTCGCAAGCTGATCGCGTGGCTGCACCAGTTCTTACTGCTCGGCACCATCGCGGTCGTTTACCTGGGCCACCGGCGCGTGTTGAATGCCGGCGGTTACAACATCAGCCGCTTCTTCGCGGCCTGCCGGCTAGAGTTCTCTGCGCGTATCGTGACGCGGGTCACGGCGAGTCGTGACCGCTGTCATAGTCTCGGCCACGGCTGATCTCATAAGCTGGGGCGGGAAGCCGAACAGCCTCCTTAATTCATCCTTCAGGAGAGATTCGCTAATGAGTGATGAGTAATGAATGATGAGCAACGTGTGACCAGGCGTGCGCGTTGCTCATCACCTTCTACTCATCGCTCATCACTTTCTACTCATCACTTCTCGTCCAACTTGCGGCCCGCGTTCAACTGGTCGAAGTTCAAGATGGCGTTGAAGACGAGGAAGTAGCTGCCCTGCGTCTCGCCGCGCCAGATCGGGTTGTTCGAGAAGAGCAGGACGTGGCCGGCGGCCATCGGCACATCAATCACCGCGGCGTGCTGAGCGATCTCGCCGCCGTTGTCGAGCAGCCCCGACACCAGCAGGTCGCGCGCGTCGCCGTAACGCAGGATGACGCGCGGGCGATATTGCGGCGGGATGACGAAGAGGTTGTTGCGCCGCTGCTCGTCGTTGACCGCTTGCGCCTGCCATATTTCGCTGCGCGGCTCTTCAATCGCTTCCGTCGGCGTGCGGTCCTGCGGCGTGTCGGGGTCGTCTGCTGTGCCGCGACCCGTAGGACGGTCGCGGTCTTCGGACGGACGCCGCCGCCCGCGCCCGCCATTGATGTTGCTCACGTTGAAGATCGGCCCTTCGTAACAGTAGATGCTCAGGTTGTCGCCGTAGCCGTAAGCAATTGGGCTGGTCATATCAACGAACTTTGAGCGTAGTATGCTGCCCGTCACGCGCAGGCGTTGCGCGGGCTGCACCGACACGCCCGGCGTGAAGCCGAAGTGTATGGCGAAATTCGACGTGTCCGTCGCCGTGATCAACAGCCCGCCTTTGCGCACGAACGCTTGCAGGTTTGACAGCCCCGACCAGCCGAGTCCCGGTCGCATGTCATCGGTCGAATCAATCTTGCCGATGTTCGGCGTAAGCTGTGTCGTCTTCCACGGCAGCGCGTTGCCGGTCATCGGCAGCCCTTCGATGACCATCTGCGGGTTGTTGCGACCGACCGGCGCAAAGACGATCACGTCATACTTGGCATTCAAGTCCGCCGTGCGCGCGGCGTCTTGCGTGCTGATGTAATCGTAAGGGATGCCGACGTGATCGAAGGCCTGCCGCCACCAGCCTTCGTCCTGCGTCGCAAGCCACGTGTGCATGATCGCAATGCGCGGCGCTTTCACCGCGTGCATCTTCACCGATGGCGGGGCCGCCGCGGCATAGACCGTCAGGCCATGCTCGCGCGCCGCCGCGTCCAATTCGTTGCGCGAGACGTTGCGATAGATGAACGAGCCGCGGTTGAACTTGCGCCCGTCCATCTCGAACGGCTCTTCGCTGACCTCGACGTTTGCGCCTTTGAAGCGATACCGCAAGGTCGCAAGCGCGGTGTCGGTGTTGTGATTGATGATGAAGATGGAGCCGTTGCCGCTGACGCCGCCCACTGCCTGGACTTCGCCGTTAACCCGTTCCATCGCCGCGTTGAGGACGGTGGTGTCGGTGACGCGGACGACCTGCACGTTGGCGACTTCGCCAAAGGTCCAGCCGGTGTCGTCATACACGTCGCGCTGCGGGTCGTTCGGCGACCAGTATTGATAATCCAACAACGCATCGGCGATGCGACTGTACGGCTGATCCATGCGTATGACGTAGCTGCCTGCCGGGAACTGCCGCGTCTCGGTGTTGTCTTTCGCGGCGTTGTTATCTTTCTGCGCCGCGCCATCCGCGCCTGCACGCGGCGTAGCAGTGGCATTGGCCGGCGGCGTGGCGCTCTTCTTCTTTTTCACTGTGACGGTGAAGGGCGCGGTGGCGCGCGAAATCTCGCAGCCCTGCATTTGTAATGTTCTTAACAACTCGGCCTGCCCGCCGGGCCGCGGATCGTCCGCCGGAAAAACGTAAGCCGCCGGTCCCGACGTGCGCGGCTTTTCAATCGAGCGTTTGGCCTTCAAATAAAAGTTCTTGAGGAAGAGCTTCGAGTTGGCGTTGAAATACGACAGCGCCACGAGCAAGCCGGTCTGCTCGTAGTTGTTGTTGTTGCGCTGCGACCAGCGCACGCGCGGCAACGGCGGGTTCTGTCTGTACCATGTGCGCGCCGTCTCTTGCGGCGACAGCGTGCGCTCGACGGTGTCCGCGCCGCCGTTGCCGAATGTTTCATACAAACGGCTGATGCCGTTGTGCGTCGCGGCGATGAACATTAGATAACCCGGCGACCACGTGTCGAACGTGCCGTGCGTGAAGACGCCGGGCATGCCGAACTTGGTCATCTCGCTGACGTTATTCCATCCCATCAACTGCCACTCGTCGGTAAGTATGGGGTCGAGCCACGCGTTGTATGGGCCGTCGCCGATGGTGTTGTCGTAAAGGTACGGCACCGATTCGTGCAGGTCGTGCAGGACTTGCGCCTTCCATCCCGTGAAGGTCTTCAGCACGTTCTGCGTCAGCTTCAATGTCATCCCCATCGCGTCGCGGTTGTTGTCGTGCGCGACGTAATGGCCCCAGTAGATGAGCGACGGCCAGTTGTCGTTCGGGTGCGCGAGGTGCCAGTTGTAGACGTCAACCATGCGGTCGCGCCCGTCCACTTCGACTACCGGCGTGATCAACGTGATGACGCCGTCGCGGATCGCTTTGACGTAATCGCTCTCGTCCACGGCTAAACGATAGGCCAGTTCCATCAGCGCCGTCGGCGCGCCGGTCTCTGGCGAATGGATCGTGCCGGTGATGTAATAGATGGGGATAGACTCGGCCACCAGCCGGTCGGCTTCCACATCGTTCATCTGAATCGCGCGCGGGTCGGCGAGCCGCGCGAGCCGCGCCCGGTTCGCCTCAAGCTGCGCCATATTCTTTTCAGAGGTGACGGCGACGGCGATCATCTCGCGGCCCTCTTCGGTCGTGCCGATGGAGAAGACCTTAACGCGCGGGCTGGCTTTTTCCAGCATGCGCATGTAGCGATAGACTTCGTGCGAGTAAGGCAGCTTGCCGGGCGCGCCGGCAACGTCGCCGAGCACCGTTTTGGGCGTCGGCACCGTCGCCGACGCCGGCAGGTAATCAACCAGCGGCGACAGGAAGAACGGCTCGGTCGTGTATTCGCGAATCTTGCGGGTGTACTCTTCGTCAATCGGCTGGTTGGGCGCGCGGCCCGGCCTGACCTGCGCGACGGTCGCGGTCACGGCGGCAGACAGCGCCACTAGCATAATCATCAGGAATCGGATGGCTGAGCGATGGTTCATAACGGTTCACCTGGGTTGATAATCTTGATCCACTGAAAGCAAACGTCAGCACAGTCTACTGATTTTGCCGCGCCGTTGTAAAACCCGCGGCGGCGTTTTGCAGAATAGAAAATTCACTTCCATTCGCGTAGTAAAAGAGATTAATATCGCTTCGGAATCGCCGCCGTTCGGCGTCAGACGCGGCGGGCGGCTCGCGTCTACTGCCGCACGACAAGCCGGGAAGATCGCTCATCAATTACCAACAGGAGGTCACGGATGTCGCCACTTGCTCGCCGCTCTGCGCTGGTTCTTGGGTTTCTATTCGGTCTGGTCTTCGCCGTAGGCATCGGCTTGATGTGGTACTTTCAAGAGCCTGTCGAGTATGCCATCGCGTTTGCCATCGCCATCGCGTTGTTGCAGTACGCGGTCGGTCCCTGGCTGATAGATAGCATCTTTACGATCTGCTGGACGTCGCCGCAAGCGATCTCCCCGGAGTTCGAGGCATGGTTGGTCGGCACCTGCGAGAAGCTGCGCGTCCCCATGCCGCGCTTCGGCATTATCGAAGACGGCAACCCGAACGCCTTCACCTATGGCCGCACGCGCGGCGATGCGCGGGTCGTGGTCACGTCGGGGCTGGTCAAGATGCTGACGCCCGACGAGCTGCGCGCCGTGGTCGCGCACGAGATGGGCCACGTCGTTAACCGCGACTTTATTGTGATGACGGCGGCGCAGGTGGTGCCGCTGGTGCTCTACGTGCTGTACGTCTGGACGCGCGAGCGCGGCAGGAACATCAGCTATGGCTACGTCGTTGCCATCGGCGCTTACGTGGTCTACATCCTCTCCCAGTATGTTGTGTTGTCGCTGTCACGCGTGCGCGAGTTCTTCGCCGACGACGCCTCGGCGCGCATCACGAGCGACCCGAACAGCCTGACGACGGCGCTGGTCAAGATCGGCTACGGGTTGGCGCAGGAACAAGAGCGGCGGAAACAACAACAGGCGGAGGCCGTGAAGAAGGACAAGAAGGCGAAAGGCGGCATCCGCGAATACCTGACTTCGACCGGGCCGGCGACGCTCGGCATCGCCAGCGCCGCTTCGGCGGGCGGCTTTGCGGTGGGCGTTGCGGGCGGCCAGCTTTCAGTGGAAGCAACGGCGAACTCGATGCAGTGGGAGTTCACCAACCCCTGGGCCAAGTGGTTCCAACTCAACTCGACGCATCCGCTCATCGCCTATCGCGTCAAGGCAATGAACCGTGTAGCGGCGCGGCAAGGCGTCACGCCGGCTTACCCGCTCGAAGTCGGCGAGGCGGCGCGGTTGAGCTACACGGGCAACTTTGCAAAAGAGCTGTTGATCTACCTGCTGCCCGCGCTTACGGTGATTGCGACGGTCGCGCTTGGGCTGGCGCGCGGCAACATGAAGAATTGGGATATGACGCTGGGTTATGCGTTGATGGGCTTCGGCGTCGGCTGGTTCGTCAAAACGCTGTTGGTCTACCCGCGACTCGATGGCGGCCATCGCAGCGTCGAAGACCTCGTCAGCCGCGAGCTTAACGCTTCGCCCGTGAACCCCGTGCCTTGCTACGTCGAAGGGCGCATCATTGGCCGCGGCACGCCGGGCCTGCTCTGGTCGAGCAACCTCGTGCTGTCCGACCCGACCGGCTTCATACGCTTGCAGTATCGCCAGCCGCTCGGCATCTTTGAATTCCTCTTCGGCTGGCTGAAAGCCGGCAACTACATTGGCCGCGAGGCGCGCGTCTATGGCTGGTATCGCCGCGCGCCTGTGCCTTACATCGAAATATCCGAGGTCCACATCCTGAATGGACAGGCCGACGTGCGCTGCTACTATCGCTGGGGCGTCTACCTGTTCGCACCCATCATGGTCATCGCCGCCATGCTGTGGGTCGGCTCGCTGTAGCCTCGACCTTCCTGCGCAAAGCGACGGCTTCAATCAATCGCTTTGCGCAGGAAGCCGCGCATGCCGAAGTAGCCGAAGACCATCAGGAAGACGAACTGGCCGAGAATGATCGCCCAGATCGGCATATGCGGCATCTGAGGCACCAGCGAGGCGCGGAAGCCTTCGCTCGAATACGTGATGGGGTTGATGCAACTGATGACTTGAAACCAGCGGACGTTGTTAAGCACGGCCCACGGGTAATAGATGCAGCCCGTAAACAACATCGGCGTCAGCACGACCGAAAACATCAAACCGATCTGCGCCGGCTGCACGCTGGTTCCCATCACCAGCCCCAGCGCCGCGCCGCCCAGCGCGCCCAGCACCGCGACAATAATCAGTAGCCACCAGTATTCAAGGCTGATTGCAAACGCACTGCCGAGAATCAAGCGTCCGAGCGGCACGATCATCACCGCCGCTACCAGCCCGCGGATCGCCGCAAAAATCATCTTCTGCACCGCCACCAGTTCCACAGGCAGCGGCGATAGCAGCCGGTCTTCGATCTCTTTGGTGTAGCCGAACTCGATGACGAGCGGCATCGAAACGGCCTGCATTGATGTTAGAACGGTGGTGAACGAGATGATCCCCGGCAGGAAGACTACGCCATATCCAGAGTTCGCCTGCCCGAGCATCGGCAGCAGCCGCCCGAAGGTGAACAGCATGAAGATCGGCTGCAACAGCGTCATCGCCAGAAACGTCGGCCACATTCGCAGCGTGACCCACAGGTCGCGCCAGAGCAGGTGCAGGAAGGCCGTCGCGATCATGCCCGTGCGTCCCTGCGTTGCGAGTTGCGTCATCGGTAGAGTGGTTGCGCTCAATCCCTCAGCCCCTTTCCGGTTAAGTGAATGAATACGTCTTCGAGGCTCGGCTGCGACAGGTGCAGGTCGGCCAGCTCAAGGCCCGCGTTCAGAATGATCTGTGCCGCCCGCACCGCGACATCGCCGCCGCGCTCGGCATACAGACGCAGCATAGAGTCTTCGTCGGCGGGCGGTTGCTTTGCGCCGCCGGGGCTAGCGCCGGGCATTGCGCCGGCTGGCATCGCACCCGGCTTGCCCTTGCCGCCGCCGGCCATCATCGCCATCACCCACGGTGGCGGCCCGCCCGCATTGTTTGTGGCCTGTGCGCGGGCCGTGGTCCATTCGGCTTCCGTGACGCTATCGAGCGCGCGCACCTCTGCGAGTATGGCGGCTTTCTTCGCCTCATCGAACGAGGCGTTGCGATGCACGCGCAGCTCGACGCGCGTGCCGGCGGGCACCAGCTTGCTCAGGTTGGCCGGCGTGTCGAGCGCCAGAATCTTGCCGTGATCCATAATGGCGACGCGTTGGCAGAGCTTTTCCGCTTCTTCCATATCGTGGGTGGTCAAAAAGATGGTCAGCCCGTGCCGATTGAGCGTTTGTATCATATCCCACAAAAACAGACGGGCCTGCGGGTCAAGCCCTGTGGTCGGCTCGTCGAGAAACAACACGCGCGGCGAATGCATCAAGGCGCGGGCGATCAACAGGCGCTGCGCCATACCGCCGCTGTACTTGTCCACTTTGTCCTTGGCGCGCTCGCCGAGTCCGAACTGCTTAAGCAACTCCATCGCGCGCGCTGTGCGCTCGCCGCGCGCGATGCCGAAGTAAGCGGCGTGAAAGGTCAGGTTCTCAATCGCCGTCAGCGAGCGGTCAAGGTTGTTGCGCTGCGGCACGACGGCAATGTGCGGCTTGACGCCGACGGGGTCGGCAACGACATCAACGCCGGCGATAGTTGCGCGCCCGCCCGTAGGCATCACGCGCGTCGTCAGCACGCCGATGGTCGTCGTTTTGCCCGCGCCGTTGGGGCCGAGCAGGCCAAAGACTTCGCCGCGCCCGACCGTGAAGCTGATGCCGTTGACGGCTTTGACGGGGCTGCGCGGATATTGCTTCTCAAGCGCTTCGACCGCGATGATCATCTCGCTTGCGGCGTCGGCAACGGGACGAGACGCGGTCGTCTGTTCAGAACTCATGGCTTGCGGTTTCCCTTTCGCGCTCGAACATGTTTGGAAGAGACCAGAGGCAAGGATACAGGATTCGGGATTCAGGATACAGGGAGAAAGTAGAGGCGTGTCGAGCGTCGGCGTTGGCCATTTACTTTTTGTCCTGAATCCTGTTCCATCCGCTATCCGGTATCCTGTATCCTGAATCCTGTATGAAGATCAACATACTGGGCGGCGGGCCTGCCGGCCTCTACTTCGCCATCCTCATGAAGCGGCTCGACCGTTCGCACGACATCACCGTCATTGAACGCGACGGCCCCGACGACACGTTCGGCTGGGGCATCGTCTTTTCCGACCAGACCTTCTCTTATTTGCGGGACAACGACGAGCCGTCGTTCAACGAGATTATGCGCGCCTGCCAGACGTGGGATAACGTTGACGTCGTCCACAAAGATCAGAAGGTGACGATTCGCGGCAACCGCTTCTCTGGCATCGCGCGGCTCGCGTTTCTCAACATCCTGCACACGCGCTGCCGCGCGCTCGGCGTCAAGTTGAGTTTTCACACCAACGTCACGGAGGTCGAATCGTTGGCTGACGGCGGTCTGCTGGTGGGCGCGGACGGCGCGAACAGCCTGGTGCGCTGCACCTACAGGGACGCGTTTCAGCCGACGGTTGACTGGCGCAAGAACAAATACATCTGGCTCGGCACGCATCAGCTCTTTGACGGCCTGACGCTGACGTTCCGCGAACACGACGCCGGGCTGTTCATCGCCCACTCCTACAAGTTCAACGATACGACCAGCACATTCATCGTCGAATGCGGCGAACAGACATGGGCCAGGGCAGGGTTTGCTGAGATGAGTGAAGCCGAGACTTGCGCTTATCTCGCCGAGGTGTTCAAGAAAGACCTGGATGGCCACGCGCTGCTGGCGAACAACTTTGTGCGCTGGCTCAACTTTCCTTTGATCAAGAACCAAGGCTGGCATCACCGCAATGTCGTGCTGTTGGGCGACGCCTTGCACACGGCCCACTTCTCCATCGGGTCGGGCACCAAACTGGCGCTCGAAGACGCCATCGCCCTGGCGCGCTGTTTCGCCGAAGGCCGCGACGTTGAAGCGACGCTCGCCCAGTTCGAGCGTGTGCGCAAGCCGGTGATTGACGCTTATCAGGACGCCGCCTTTGCGAGTCTGCTGATGTTCGAGAACGCCGAAGAAGACATGCACCTCGACCCGCTGCCGTTCGCCTTCAAGATGATGACGCGCAGCAAGAAGATTGATTACGACAAGCTGCGCCGCCGCGACCCGCAGTTCATCGCCGCCTATGATGCGTGGCGGGAGCGGGCAGGAGAAAACCCCTTGCCGATAGATTAAAACCCGCTACCCGCAGGACCTACTTCAAGTGCAATATTTAGAATCTCCAGCCTCGACTTAATAAGATTCTGCTTTTCTAAAACAAAATTAAGCAATCCAGGATTGACTTAACAGCTCATCCGGGCTAGAGTTTTGCCATGGTGGTCAGTCAGCACTTTTTGGTCATCATCGGCTGCGGCATAGAAGGGCTAATGACGGCTCTTCTGGCCGCGCAGAGGGGATTACCGGACGTGCTGGTTTTTGACGCGCCTGATGCCAAGAACCTAGGGGCAGACTCGCAACGCAATCATGCATGGTTACAATCTGGCCTCCTCTATGAGGGGAACAATATGGTGGCCGCGAGGCAGATGTACTTCTGGGGGCGTGAGATGCACCGTATCGTCAGCCTGCCTATCCCCCAGACCGGAGGCATCTTTCGCTACAGTAGCGAAGAATCGGCAGCAGGGTTTTGTGAGAAGGCTAAAAAGTTGAAGATGGAGAGCAGCATAAACCGCATCACGGACGACGCGGCGCGCAAGGCTCTGGGAGCCTTCTACCTGCCCAAATGGCATCATTTCGAAGTGCCGGATACGCCCTTTAACGAAGCGGACCTGATGACCCTGGCCAAACGTCAGGCCCAGGAATACGGCGTCAAGTTTCGTAAGGCCAAGGTAGAGTTGGTTCGAGAACCGCGCGCGCCGCAAGGGTATCTGGTCAAAGCCGGCGACGAGTTGATTGAGCCGATGTTTCTAGTCTTAAGCGCCGGCGCCGGGCTGATTGACTTGCTCGACCAGTTAGGGATCAACCACCCGCTCAAAGTTTTTCGCTCGGCGCTGCTGCGACTCCGCTGCGGCGACATTTTGAAGACGCCGCTCTTCGTTGACAACTCCACAGGGCAACCGACCTCCGGCTTGTCCGTCGTTCAACATTCTTCTCAGGTGCTCCCGCCGGACGGGTGTCTGGTCATCGGCAGCAGGGCGCGCCAGCAGCTAACGCCCGAAGAGGCTCGCGCTCGCGAAGTGACGCCCGAAGAGGAACAGGCGCTACAGCGCATGATTCCCCCGCAGTTGCTCCCGCCGCCCTCCGTTCGCAGGCCCCAGCGGACCAGTATCGCCGGACACAAGACCGAGGCGCTCGACAGCGACGGCAAGCCTTCGGTGAACGTCTGGATAAAGACATGGCCTGCTGAATACCCCGGCCTGATTGCGGCCATCCCCGGCAAGGCAACCCTCGGTTTATTTGCCGCCAAGCAGATTCTCGACCAACTCAAGTCTGACGAGGAGGGAGAGGCCGAGGCAGCCCGCCAATCGAGTCCAAGCCCTGCGGGCGGACCAACCACGTCAGGGGCAGATGATTTCGGCGACCCCTTCCGATGTCATTTTCAAGATGGCGGAAGCACGGACGAGCTGGTCGAGGCGGACCTCCCACACTTAAAAAGGGTAGATAAGGATCTTTAAGGTTATGAAAAAGCATTCCCCGGAACCTAGTGATTTTGCTAACGCCCTGCGCCATCTATTGGATGGCACGGGCATATATAGCCGCGCCGAGTGGGCAGAACTTCTCGGCGTCTCGCCTCCCGCCATTTCCCAGTGGCTGAATGATGTCACGCTGCCGCGCCCGGAAATCCTGCGGATGATCGTAGACGTCATCAATGAAAGTGATCATGCGCCCGAAGCCGCGTCCTTCGTCAGGCGGTTTAAACGGATGGCGATGAAGCCGGGCCATCAGGTTTCTCCACATGGCGAGAGGCTGGGCAAGTCGGCCAACCACTACATCATCCGTCCGATCCTGGAGACTTTCTTGCGCAGGCTTGAGCAACTCGACCCGGAGATTCAGGAAGAGATTCTGTTGAATGCCTCGCTGGAGTGTGCACGGCGGGCGGGCCATTTAGTGCCTGCGCAGGCGGACCCGGAATTGCCCGGCGAGCCTCTGCCGCGCGCGCCGATGCCGCCAGCCGGGAAGGGGCTGCCCGACGATGTCATCGAGGCGGCTGAGGCGGCCATTGCCAGGCTTGGAGAGAAAGCCGATGCGCTTTTCGATGAGGTGTTGAAGCACCTGACCGGTTCGGTCGAGGAGTCCTTGCGCCAGGACTCCAGGCGCTTCTGTACCTATGCTCTTGCCTGCACGATGGCCTACCGCCAGACGTCGCCGATGAGTTTGATGACACACATCATCGCGGCGCAGGTGGTTGACGGCCAGCTGTTGGGCAGGCCGCAGTTTTGGAAGGAGGCCCTCAACGCCGTCTTCCTGGCCGTCCAAGACACCTCGATTGTGGTCAAACAACCGGGCGGCGGGGTTGCGGCCCTGGCAGCCGATGCCGACGTAGATATCGAAAGCTCAGTCACGGCTATCCGCCACTACGACGTGCAACAGTATGTGCTGACGGACTGCCTGCCATACTCGTACCAGCGGATGACGGTCGCCGATATAACCGGGGCATAGGGAGACGTGTTATGACGGACGCGGACAATTCGCTGGCGGATTTCCTGGCCGAGCGCTGCGGGAGCCTGCGGGCGGCATTAAACCTTGTCGTCAACTGCTCTCGCGCGCTGGTCATCGCGCATTTCGACACCGCCGAAAGCTGGACGCGGACAAGAGGCAACCGGCCATTCTTCGGAGCGGCGCACGCCCAACTCGCCCGCCGCTTGGAGATCGAACAGGTGTCCGACAGCGAATGGCAAATCTTTCTTGAGCTGTGCCGCCGCTTCAGCCAGGGGGCGCGGCTTGGCGAAGGCTCGCAGGCGATCAATATCCTGGGGATGCGCAACCCGCACGGCAAATTCTCTAACAGCCGGCCCGGCGTGTTTATGGTCGTAGACTCGCTCTTGAGCGAGGTCATCCCCCGCACCGTGCTGACCGATTGGTATCGCGCCAATCTCTGCGGTCGCTATCAAATCGTTGATTCGCGGGAATTCATCATCTTCGCGCAGGAGTGGATCGCCCGCTTCAACGAGATCAATGTCGGGAATTATGACCGGGAAGCCCTGCTCGCGCTTGTTGGGCCGGGCCGCCTTTCCCGCATACTGGTTGACATTGACTCGGAGCAAATGACGCACACCAGGGAATGGGCCGGAGGACTGATTGAGGCGCTCGAATTTCTCGCGATCCTGCAATTCACCGAGAAGAACTTCCGCGGCTATCGCATCCGCTTCAAGGCGGACCCGGCCTTCGTCATGGCCAACCTGTTCGGCAGATCAACGGGCACGGAGGGCTTGGATTACCTCTTTTATGGTGGGCTATGGATACCCGGCGGCGCGCACAGCAGAGAGAATTTAAGCATTGTCATCTCGGGCGCTCCCGGCATGGGCAAGTCTACGCTCGCCCTCGGTATGGGCGTTCAGGTGGCGGCGCGCAACGGCGCGTGTCTCTTCCTGCGCTTCGAGCCGGACGAGAGCACCATCCTCCGGCAAATGGCCCAGTACTATCACACGCTGTCGCCATTCTTCCGCATTGTGTCGCATAAGCGGCCCGATTCCTGGAAGCCGCCGCTGGACGGGCAGCGCAGCGACGCCGGCGGGTTGATGGTCATCTCAGACATCTCGACGGCTCCCGTCGAAGAGATTAAGAATACGGCCCTGAGGCTGGCCAACAGCTTGGCCAGTGGCGCGACGGCGAAGTCGTTCTCGGAGCGGATGGTCGTCTTTGATTCCATCAGCTCGGCTCAGGGCTACGGCGAGGACCCGGCGATGTGGCGCAACTTCCTCTATGAAACGACCAAGGTGTTGCGCGCGCTGGGCTACGTCGTCGTCTACCTCGTCGAGCGCGAGAAGGGCACAGAAGTCAATTTCGAGGATTACGTAGTAGACCTCGATATACGGCTGATCCGCCGCGAGTCGCCCAACTTCCCCTACCCCTTCCGCACGCTGGAGATTTCCAAGTCGCGTTGGCAGGCGTCGCATAGGGGGCAGCACGTCTACTCCATAGAGGCGGACATAGGGATGAGGGTAGCGCCTTCCAGCCCCGCCGTTCTGAGCGCGCGGCGGCGGCGAGAGGCACGCCTGCGCTATGAGGGGCACCGGCTGGTGGACCCCGGCGTGACGAATTTTGCCGACTATCTGGGTGGCTCAAAAGCGCGCCGGGCGCTCCACGATGGGCGGGTGCCTTGGTGGAAGCAAGGCAGCGTCACGGCCCTGCTGGGACCACGGGGCACCAACAAGAAGCCGTTCGCGCGCGCCTTCTGCGAAACCTTGGACAAGGACGCAGGGGCGACCGCTTGCGCCCTTTCCTTGCATTTTGCCGATGAATTCCAATTGATCACCCAGGACTTTCGGAGGCGGACGCAAAGACCGAATCCTTTCGGCGTCCGCTACGACGTCCCCTTGCAGACCAGCGGTAAGGATGGCCTCGCCTCGACGCTCACCCGCGTCTTGTTCCGCAGCGGCTACCTGGCCCCTGGCCATGTGCTGCAAACCGTCCGCGACATGATCCTCGAAAAGAGGAAGACACAGACGCCCATACGGCGGGCGGTCATCTCCGACGCGGGCAATATTGCGCCCAATTTCCCGGCCCTGAAGGAAGACCCGGTCTTCATCCCGGCCCTCTGCGAGCTGTTAACCTCGGAAGGCATAACGACCGTCCTCCTCTACTCGTCGCACGAAGGCGACGCCTACGACCCGATACTGGATCAGGTGCGCGGCGCGGCGGAGAACCTGATCAAGTTCGAGCCTATCTCTTACGCCGGTCGCGCTTTCGCCTCCATCAGCGTCCAGCGCTCGTCGGACTCCTCGCATGACCACGGCGTCTATGAGCTGAGGGTGTCGTGGAATGGTGGGCCGCGCGAGGAACTGGAGGTCCTGCCGACCTTCGACCTGGTGGTTGATTTGCACACCGACAACCCGAAGGCGGCCAAGGTCAAGATCACGCTGGACACCGGGACGGCGTTGCAGAACCAGTACAACTCGGTCATCAAGCAACTCCATCAGGGCATCGGCGCATACGACGTGCAGGTGCTGGACCGGACCGTGGCGTTCGCGCGTCAGGGCATCGCCCAGCACACCCTGGCCGCCGAGCGCACTCTGTGGATCGTGCAACTCGACGCCTATGAGCTACCGCTCGAACTGGACTCAACCGAAGAGCAGAGGTCGGTGCTCTGCGACCTCTCGGCGCTACAAAAGGTGAAGCGGATCGAGAAGGAGCTTGCGTTCGTGCCCTGGAAGCAGGGGCCGCGGCAGTTCGGCGGCGACGGCGACGCCTCGGCGGTCATCAGCGTCCCCTATTACCTGAACCCATCTTTTCTGGTCGTGCGCACCGAATTCCGCGACTTCGCGTTGGACCATCAAAGGTGGCGGAAAATCGGCGAGGGACTCGGAGAGTACACATGGCTGGAGCTGATGCAGGCGGCAACAGAGTTTTGCCGCAGCAACTCAAGGTGGCAGGACTATACGGTGTTCGATTGCGTGGCGGAAACCTCCGAGACGCTCAATTGTCTTTTCCTGGAGATTCTCGCGTCGCTTTCCGGGGGGCAGTTGAATGAGGAGCGTTTCTCCGAAAGCTTCGGTCCGGATTCGCGGTTCCGCACCGCGGAGCGGGACTACCTTCAAGAAGCGGCCCTGATTTTCCGCGACCTGCTCAAAGAGAGCTTCAAAGGGTATCACCCCTTCTTACCCAAACAGCCGGCGACACAGGTTGCCAATGGGAGCCAAGCGGACGCGCCCCCAGACTCTGTGCGGCTCCACACCACCACTCAGGCGATCATCTGGCGGCACTGGTACACCTCCTACAGGCAAATGGCCGCCGACATGAGTGGCGGCGATTGCAGCGCCAATCCGGGCCTGTCGCTGCTCAGGCTGCCGGGCAACATCTGGACCAATGGCGACTGGCACATTGGAATCTTGAAAGGAAGTATGGGGGTGCGCGAGGGGATCAACATCATCCTCGACCGATTCGTCAACATGCCGACCTGCATGGTCATGCTCGCGCAAGGCGTCGGCCTGCCGCCATTCAAGGACTTCTACTCCGGCGAAGGCGACCTTCCCGTGTCGGCAATCTCTCCCAGGTGGTTCACCCCGTACGTCAACGGCGAGCGAGTCATCTACCGCTCGATGATGAAGGGCTACAGACGAATCGCCCCGATTCTCAGTTCCTCCCTGGCATCTATACTCTCGATCAAGACCGAAGACGAGGCCCGCTTGAGCGAGATCATATCCGAGCGCTTATTCTCGATGCACGAGATCATCAAGAAGGTGGTTCCTGTGCCAGCCCGTTAGAGGCGGTGTGCCCGCCAGCCGGGAACATGCTGCGCCCGCGAAGAGGGGAGCCAAGCCTCTCGACTCCCCTCTTCGCGGCTCGCGTGGTACATTGAAATCGAGATGTGGCGTCAGGGAAAACCGATTCGTCATTCGTTACTCGAAGCGCGCTGGCCGACCGTAGAAGAGGCGGCGCGGTCGCGCTTGTTCTCTCCCATCACGGTCGGCAATCTTACGCTCGAAAGCCGCACGTGGGTGCCGGCGATGGTGCCGTGGCGCGCGACCGAAGACGGCTTTGTGACGCCGAACGTGCTGGCCTGGTATGAACGTTTCGCCGCAGGCCGACCCGGCGCAATCGTCATCGAAGCGACCGGCGTGCGCGACATCGCCAGCGGCCCGCTGCTCAGGATTGGCCACGACCGCTTCATCGCGGGCCTGCGCGAGCTGGTCGAGACCGTGCGCCGCGCCAGTCACAACCACACGCGGCTCTTCATTCAGATCATAGATTTTCTCGCCGTCAAACGCCGCCCCGATAAAGAAAAGTTCTTTGCGCGCTTCTTCGCCGTGAAAGCCCGTCACCGCGACGCGCTCATGCAAGCGACCGCGGATTCACACTGGCGCGCGGCGGATGAGGCAGAAGTTCGCCGCTTTCTCACCAATGCTGATGATGGCCTGCTTGATCGCGTGCTTGATGAGCGCGAGCTTGAATCGCTGCGCTACGGCTACCGTGAGCGCGTCACCGACACAGACTTGCCGCACATACGCGAGTTGCCCAAGGTGCTCCCCGGCATCTTCGCGTCGGCAGCCGCGCGCGCCCGCGAAGCTGGGTTTGACGGCGTCGAGCTGCATTACGCGCACGCTTACACGATGGCCTCGTTCCTGAGCGCCAAGAATGACCGCGCCGACGGCTACGGCGGGCCGCGCGAAAACCGCGTGCGGCTGCCGCTCGAAGTCTACCGGGCGGTGCGCCAGCGTGTCGGCGCGGACTACTGCGTCGGCGTGCGCTTTCTCGGCGACGAAGCCATTATGGGCGGCAGCCATCTTGATGATGCAGTCTACTTCGGCGTCGAGTTCGCGCGTTGTGGCTTTGATTACCTTTCGATTTCAAAGGGCGGCAAGTTCGATGATGCGCGGCAACCGAAAGTCGGCCACGCCGTCTATCCTTACACGGGGCCGAGCGGCTATGAGTGCATGCCGACGGTGTGGTCTGACGAGCGCGGCCCGTTCGGTCGCAATGTGCCGTTGGCGGCGACGATACGGCAAGCCGTGCGCGATAACGGACGCCGAACGCCCATCGTCACGTCGGGCGGCATCTCGACCTTCGAGCAGGCCGAGCGCATTCTGCAAGACGGCGAGGTCGACATTGTCGCCGCCGCGCGTCAATCATTGGCTGACCCGGACTGGTTCTTAAAGATGCGGCTGGGCCGCGGCGACGCGATTCGCCGCTGCGAGTTCACGAACTACTGCGAAGGGCTGGACCAGATGCACAAGCAGGTGACGTGCAAATTGTGGGACCGTGTACAACTCGACGAGCCGGGCGCGGCGATGAGCGAAGATGGCCGCCGCCGTTTGGTCGCGCCATCGTGGAGTAACGAGCCTGAAGATTGAACACAAAGAAAGCTTCGGCGTGCATGCGAGACGCTCTCGTTGGTCTGCGCTTGCAGCTTGGTTTGCGCTTGCAGCAATGATCATGGCCCGGACTATCGCAAGCCCTGAACTCGCTGCCGCACAGCTTTCGAGTCCTGGCCTTGTTGATGACTTTGTCGGAAAGCCGCGCCGTCCGCCAATCCATTGCACTTCCGTCTCGTAAAAGAACTGGTGTTCATCGTCTTCCCTTTCGATTACACAGCGACTCCGCGCCGCCTGACCAGCGGCTCGAAGCGCGCGGTGAAATGGCGCAGGAACGGCGGCTGATAGGTGATGCGATAACCGCCGAGCAATTCGCGCCGCCGATGCACTTCGAGGATGGCTTCAATGACGTAATCAATATGGCTCTGCGTGTAGACGCGATGCGGGATAGCCAGCCGCACTAGCTCCATCGCCGCCGCCTCTTCGCTCGCGCTCTTCTCGTCGCGCGCCGCATGCATCACCGAGCCGATCTCGCATGCGCGTATGCCGGCTTCGCGGTACAACTCGACCGCCAGCGCCTGCCCGGGGTATTCGAGCGGCGGAATGTGTGCGAGCATCGCCCGCGCATCAATATAAATAGCGTGGCCGCCGGGCGGCTGCACAATCGGCACGCCCGCTTCCGCAAGGTGGCGGCCCAGATAGTTGATCGAAGCGAAGCGGTACGCGAGATAATCTTCGTGCAGCACTTCCTGAAGGCCGACGGCGATGGCGTCGAGGTCGCGGCCCGCCAGTCCTCCATAAGTCGGGAAGCCTTCGGTGAGGATGAGCAGGTCTTTCTCTTGCCGCGCTATCGAATCATCATTCGTGCAGAGGAAGCCGCCGATGTTGGCCAGTCCATCCTTCTTCGCAGACATCGTGCAGCCGTCGGCATAGGAAAACATCTCGCGGGCGATCTCTTTCACCGTCTTGTCGCGGTAGCCGTCTTCGCGCAGCTTGATGAAATAAGCATTCTCGGCGAAGCGGCAAGCGTCGAGGTAGAGCGGAATGCCCCAGCGCACACAGATCGCTTTCACTTCACGGATGTTGGCCATTGACACGGGCTGACCGCCGCCCGAATTGTTGGTCACGGTCAGCATCACGAGCGGAATGCGTCCCGGCCCGACATGCTCGATCAAACGCGACAGCTCGGCGGTGTTCATATTGCCTTTGAACGGATGGACGACCGCGGGCGCGTAGAACTCGCGGATCGGCAGGTCTACGGCCTGTGCGCCGACGTGTTCGAGGTTGGCGCGCGTGGTGTCAAAGTGCGTGTTGTTGGGAATTACATCGCCCGGCTTGCACATGGTCGAAAAGAGGATACGTTCGGCGGCGCGGCCCTGGTGTGTCGGGATCACGTGCTTGAACCCGTAGACGTCGCGCACCGCCGCCTCGAAGCTTTCCAGCACAGTGGGATCCGAAGCTTGGAATTCACGTGACTTGAAGTCGCGG
>JADMIO010812855.1_pt1 | contig 49580 bp, 50 predicted proteins | sample 8958161 | NCBI WGS metagenome assembly JADMIO01 (sample SAMN16585339, study PRJNA669376) | soil metagenome | isolation source: Crop rotation soil | place: USA: Cullars Rotation, Alabama | collected 2011
CGCGACAACTTGTCCACGTGGAATTCTAAGCTTAGGATCCCAATGTGCTGGAAAGTTCTTTTATAACCGACCTCCCAACAACCACACCATATTTCTCGTCTTCTTTTCTCTCAACATTTATTTCCGATTGTCCTACGCTCCTCATCGTAGCTTGACAGTCACCTGTTTTTGATCCTTAGGAATCGCCCTTCGTTACACAGTTGCTAGCGAGAGGTCATAGAAGCATTTGGTTCTTAACGTTCTTTTTATTTTTGTTTATCAGCGTTCGTCGCTTTTGGCAGCAAAGATGTGAGTTTTTCCGCCCCTGGGAGAGATTTTCGATGATCTCAGGAATTCCCCAACAGACAGCTAACAAAAAGTTGTTTCTCGCGCAGGTCAAACGCTACTTTTGTCCCAGATAGCTACTGGGAGCACTACAACCAGATTGGAGATCTCAATGGTTCTTTTAGCATCTTCGAGAAGATGTGGGCGGCCTGGTACGCCTACATGCAAAACGATGTTCTCGCGACAGGAATAATGTCTTTCGTGATGCACGAAGTTGTTTACTTTGGACGAAGCTTGCCGTGGATGATTATTGATGCTATTCCATACTTCAGAAGGTGGAAGATTCAAGATGTAAGTTTCTAAGCTCAGAGTATTCCTCTATCCGTTAGTAAATCAAAGGGGAGACTGTGACTAATACGATTGATTTTTTCTCAGCAAAAACTCCCTTCTCCAGCTCAGCAATGGCGATGCACCAAGGCCGTTCTCTTCACTCACTTTACCATCGAGCTCCCTCAGATCTGGCTCTTCCACCCACTCGCCAAGGCCGCTGGAATGTCCACCGATGTCCCGTTCCCAGCCTGGCAAACCATGGCCGTGCAGCTTGCCATCTTCTTCGTCATGGAGGATACTTGGCACTACTGGTTCCACCGTCTCTTCCACTACGGTCCCTTCTACAAGCACATCCATAAGATCCACCACGAGTTCTCCGCCCCATTCGGTCTCGCCGCTGAATACGCTCACCCTGTCGAAGTTCTCATGCTCGGAATTGGAACCGTCTTCTCCCCAGTCATCTACTGCTACTTCAACGGTGGAAACTTCCACATCTTGACCATGTACGTGTGGATCTGCCTCCGTCTCTTCCAGGCTATCGATGCCCATAGCGGTTACGACTTCCCATGGTCCCTGCACAACTTCATGCCTTTCTGGGCTGGTGCCGCTCACCACGATATCCACCACGAGAAGTTTGTTGGAAACTACTCAAGCAGCTTCAGATGGTGGGACTACGTTCTTGACACCGAGGCTGGTCCTGAGGCTCAGAAGAGAAGACGTGATAAGAAGAGAGCCGAGAGAGACGCCAAGATGATCAAGGAGCAGGCCAGGTTGAGTGCTGAGAGCATGGGCGCCGACGCCGCCGCTATGGGAAACCAAGTCGCCGTCGAAAAGGAGAACTAGATTGTTATCGAGCTAGTTATCCAGCATAATTCCAAGCGTACTCCAAGTGGAGGAAGAACGAAAATACGATATGACGAGCACCTACGTTCCACTAAACGACAAGTTTCGCGATCATCCTTCGCAACGTGGTTTTTCTTTTTATTACGAAGTTTACACATAGATAGACTCGCCTTGAAGAATTTATTATTTTTCTTGCAGTTGTTTTAGGGCGGAGTTGAATAAAGCATGCTTACACCACTGGGTTTTATACATAATATTAATATCGTTTCTGCACTCTGAGAATGTTACTTCTGGAGGAAGAGGAACAGAGAAGAGGAGTGGAGGTGTTTGTCCGCTTTTTTTGTATATAAAATACAATTTCGAAAGTTGAGGCGAATGAATATAGTAATATAATACAACAAAAATATTGCCAACCTTTTCGCATAGAAAATGTATGAAGTATATACCTTAACTTGAGATGAGATGTGTATAGACAGAGTAAACATGATTTAAGAAACAAGACGGATACGATCAATAGTGAAATATCAAATCAGACCGCTAAATGACTATCGATTTTCGTGAACCCCGAATGCGACCACCCCTCAGCCGGAGTCTAACTATGAGAGATATTCTCTTATCCTACTTGGCACTCTTTCCAGTAGCTGAAAAATATAAATTGATATAGTTTATCGATAGTTAAACTGCAAGGAACCCGTAAATTTGACTGTGTACCACTTATATGATTTCTATATTGCTGGAAGCTTCGACGCCACGAAATTAAAGGCGCCCAGCGCGGGACATAACAGAGTCCACAACAAACGTCTTCCTAAAGATATGCGTCGCAAAATAAGATATATCCGTATCCGTAGGCTTCAGAGATTTTGCTCACGCTTACGGAGATAGTCAAATTTTTGTAAAAGGAAAAAGGCATTCGAGAAACTTCACCACGGAAAACGCTACAGTGCTCATTTCCAATCTCCTCAGCCGTCGATTCGTAAAATGAAGGGATTGTCGATCCCGCTTTACTCACTCAGAACCAGCTAGAATCTGTTGTTTTCCCTGAGCTTACCTAGCATGGTATCCTATAGACAATTAATGCAATGGGGATGTGTATATAAATGCCCTTGATAGTCCACTCCTAGCTCAAAATTCCGAACCCAAATACCATTGCCATATTCACATCGCAAATACAACTAGATCACTTCTGTTCAAGCTTTAAATCTATAAGGCAAACCACATTTTCACACTTTATTTATTTCTATTTTTCAAAGAAAAAATCTTCAACATGGATAAATCTATTCTTGCATATGCGCCCGCAGAAGTTGGTCAATCTACGACTGATGACAAACGAGCTTCAGTCTTCAAGGCAAACAAGATTAGAATCATAATCTCTGTTATCTTTATTGCCATTGTCAGCGCCCTTTACGTTTTGGGATCTCCTTCTTACCTTCCATCAAAGAGCTTTGGAACCTGTCCCGGCCACAACTCTGAGACCGACATCGGTCCAGTTCCAGAATTTGTACCCTCTTGGCGTTTCACCGGATACTCGGACCAAAATTGCGCCCAATCGACCTCGCAGCTCCTAGGCCTTGGAGTTTCGGTATGCGAGTCAGTCGAACCCGGAAGATTTGCCTCTTGGACGACCAATGCCGACCTTTGGAAGGTATGCATTTATCGTACCAACAACTGCAGAAACGTCGCTCGCAGCTATACGGCCACTCAAACTTGCCAGCTCGTCGGGGACTTTCAAAGCATCAAGGTTGTCGCAGCAAATGCTGCTTGTTAATTGAGTTGCTTCTAGCCTTCCAGATCAGTCCAATAATAATATTCTAATTCATACTCCCCTATTTTTTCATTCTTGTGTGGATATTTGCAGCAGTGGAAAATTATATTTATCTAGCTCCTGTATACAATATCTAGTTATAACTTCAAATTTAATAACTTTACTAAGCTCTAATGGCGATTGGAAACCCAAATCTGAATATGTAACCTTCAAAATCATATGAAAGCGTGTTGTTGTTGGATGTTGTGCGGCGAGAGGAGAGCTCGATGCTCTAGAATTGATCTTTACACTTAGTTATTACTCAAGCAGGGAACTCTATTCTTCTTGTCTACAAAAGAATAAAGATAGGGTACCGACACGGGTTTCAACTAGTGGCTTCAGTATTGGCGTATTTGATGTGGGAGGAAAACGACTATTTATTCTGTCTAGTGTGTTTGAATTAACCTTTCATAGCGATCCCTATATATATTTACCAACGTCTCTACTCTGAAGTGCGAATATTCGAACTTCTAAGTCTTGGCTGCTGATGGGAACTTGAGGTTGACGCGGACATGAAAATTATTTCTGATCGCTAATTAGCTATGCATAGCGCAATCTGGACAATATTGTAATGGCTGTAGCACGGTATAGCGAAGTTGTTCTTGTTCAACGGCTTTTTTTCAAAACAAAAATACTTTGACATAGCTCGACGAAATTAATCTATTCAAATCCAAATAGCTGAACTAAGTTTGAAGCGTCCCAAGCATCCATCAAATTTTAGGGTGATGGATGGTCTTGCATAGGCAAAACAAAAGTCGTAAAATATTATCAGTCGCTAAAGTTTACTTATCCAGGCACTGCTTCTGACATTTCCGACAATATCTCAAAGTCGTGTCTCTCTTTGAAACATCATATCTATATTCGCGCCTTGAGGTTATCGGAAGGCTAAGATTTAAGCGGTTTGATTGACATGCGAATAAGAAGCAAGGAGAGCTCATTAGCATGAATCGCGTGCGCGATATTCCCTTTATTGGAAAATAATATTAGGAGCATACGTATAAGATGGGAGGGCTTTGGTGGTATTTGCTCTAGTCTACGTAAAACAGTCGTCGTTTTCAGCTTCAATGCCTTAGACAAGAACTTCCCCAGCCAACAAAGCAGATTCACGAGCCCAAAAGAACGTCCATAGTTTGTTCAATATATTCGGTAGCGTTTGGACGAGCAAACGTTAGAAACTAAACTCCTTGCCGGGACACTAGCTTTCCAACGTCAAATAAAGCATCGTTGATTAAGGTTTAGACTCCATGGTGGAGAAGCCCAAAGTTAAGCTTCTTAGTTCTCCTTCTATGCATTGAACACGAAATCTCATTCCCTTGAGGCTCTTGCAACGGGCGATCATGTTGTTTCCAGGCCAGTTTTCTCGCGCAGGAGCTGGGTATTAACCCAATGCCTCGCCCGAATTCTGGAACGCAAACAATGAAACATACTCCTCACAAAGTCCTATCAGGCTACGGCCCGAACACTGAGAGTTCTTGCATGTGTGGTCGCTGGCGCCTGGAATTGTATGCAAGTTCGCGAAAACCGAAGCCCAATCTCTGGATTATGACCCAAAATGGACCTAGTTGTTGCGCGTTGTGAAAGATCGGGCATGCCAAGGGCGACAGTTAATTGACCGAATAGTCATGCAGACAACTGATCTCTCAGCCCGTATCCTCCAATGGTGCGGGACGCTGAAGACATGAAATCGAAAATGGTAGAGCTAGAATCCCGATCTTACGAATCTGCACATCATGTACTTCTTGATGGTTATATCTGGAGCTAAACCCCCTCTCTTTTGGACAGAAGCCTTATATTCCAAGACTTGATGTGCAGATGTGAGATCTCTATTTTTTGGGTGTTGTCAACGATATTTTATAATTTTAGTTGAAAAATCTACGAATGCGCTGTGCGATCAAGGGTAGATAATATCGACACATTCTAAGGACCGGAGCAGGCGGACTTCTGTCGTTACTCGAAAGATATTGGAACAACAATATGGCAGAATTCGTGAGGGATCGGTCACGGCCCTATATTTCCAGTGGTACAAGCGGCGAGGCACGATCGGGCTCCATCAAACGATTCGATGTTGAAACGCACATTCCCAATGAGATCCTGGTGGTATGTTCACAGTGCCTTCAAACGTCTACTTCACCATGTGAACCTTAGCTAACAAGGACCCAACAGCCCTGCGATATGGGATGTGTTGCTGTAGCCTTCCTCTTTCTCATTATACGGCTACATCTACGCATTCGAAGAAAGCTATTCAATATGGAAGATTGGTTCATCATTGCCGCCTGGATTGTATTTGCTCTTGCAATGAGCTTTGAAAGCGCAGGCTCTATAATTGATTCGGAGGCATATGAAAAAATCAAAACTATCAGAGAGATTGAAAACGGAGGACCGACCCAAGGCGAGCTGTATATCTACGAACCCTTCTCTCGCGAGGAAGAGCCGCATTTTCTCCGGATTCAATTGGGTACGAAGGTATGAGATGCAATTTTATATACGCTCCGCATTGATCGATCGCGATGGAAGAAGGCGACACTAACGCTATCTTAGCTAAATTATTTTATGATCATCCTTTACCACACGCCTCTCTATCTCGTCAAATTTGCCTGGTTGAAGTTCTACGATACTCTGATCCCTAAAATCTTGGTTAAAACTCGAGATTTCTGGGCTTGTACAGTGATGTTTACTCTCGCTGGATATATTTGTACCGTTATCTTTGTTACTACGGCTTGCGATCCAGAGTAAGTATTATTATTCCAAACGGTGCAGTAAAGGTATTTGAAGGAACTTACCTGACTAAACCTGCCGAATCTAGAAAAATACTTAACCCTCCACTGTACTGGTACCATCCACCCGTGGAAACACAGGAAGCAAGTATGTACAGGAGCATGTACGCAAACCCGAATTGTTCTCCATTTATCCGACCAGAAGTTGTTTATGTAGTTTTTGGATTCCATGCTATTTCTGAATTATGCGGTAGGTTATTCCACTCACAAAAATAATTACTCAAAGCTAATGGTTTTTACTCGTTTGAAAAGTTTACGTTCTACCTCTCTTCGTTATTTTTAGGCTACGGAATATAACAGTGGGAAAGAGAATATCCGTCTCAATTCTCTTCTTGCTAGGATTCCTCTGTTTGTTCCTAATGGTGTGGAACGTGTGGTTTTGCAGTTCTCTATTACCTCGAGAGGATTTCAGCTATAATAGCTTGATAGCTGGTCTATTCTGGCCGCTAGAGCCTGCATGGGCGATCATTATTACTTGTTTACCCGCCTTCAGGACAAGGATGAATCAAGCCTATAACAAGATAATTGCACATACATCACAGGGAAGAGGCAGGAAATATGGCTCAGCGAGTAATCCACCCTCAGAATTAGATGGAGGCTATTGTCGAGAACCGTCGAGGAGTCGCAACGCTTTGGATCGTGAATTAGATGATGTAGAGAGCGCTGGGAAGAAAGAGAGCGAGATGAACTGGGACTGAGACACACCACAGCTGGGCTTTGGTACGAATATTTACGATTTATTTTGGAAATTCTTTTAATGGCGTTTTTTTTTGGGAGCAAAGGGCACTTTATTGAGTAAAAGGTCACAGGCGCATTCTATTATATTCTATTATCGTGAAACTTCGCACATATTATCTGTTCATCGCCACAGGTCGGTGAGATTTCAATAGATTAAACATTTGTAAGCGAGGCAATATTTCTGGGACAAACTAAACTACATAGCTCGGTTCTAGATATTCCGATATTATTCAAGTACATAATCAATCAACAATAGTTTAGAGGTCCTGTACAAGCCACACGGGGCTAATGACCAACGTGGGAATCTATACATCAACTAAAAATCTACTACTGAACCCTACCATTAATAGTACCAGAAAGAATATGCTGCTAGCGCTGCTAGCAGAATTCATTAGTCAAATATCTCGTGGCGATGACTTGGCCTATACCCAAAAACTCAAAATATCCTAGAAAATGCTCGTTAACTGACCTTACCGCCTTTTCAGGGATAAAACGGGGTTCGCATAGGTTGCAATGATGTTACAGGCAAGACTGAACCGGCCCACCTGTGGCTAGGTTGAAACTTTCAACTCCATCTGCTCAAGAGTAATGTCGGGATATTTACTCAGTTCCAGGGTTCAACTTAGCCAAAGATTTCGCCAATCCAGCCTCCGGGGCATTCCTATTATAATTTCTGCCGGGGGTTACGGATGTAAGGTCGGGCGGGTGCGTAGGCTAACACTCAAGATACCAAAGGGTCCAGAAGCTATTTAGTGTGCCACAAGTACTGCAAATCTACAGACCTTATATAACCGGCGGGTTTTTTGCGTAGCGTAGAGTCGGTAAATATAATATATTACTAGTGAGAGAGAGTGCACCCTGGACGCAAATCGCTTTCTTTCCTCCCATAGAATCCTTGTATGCGCATATGTAGGCACAACACAGTAACCTGGTAACACGTTTATGCAGTTGTGACCACTGCGAAACGACAACGATCTCGAATTTTTCTTGAAATCACTAATGTTTGTTTCTCAGAAAGGTAAAGGCTCCATTGGCATGCACGGCTTATTCGCACCTACTATTCAGATTGCCGTCCGCTACGTTTCGCGAATTCAAGAACTTTGGCACGAAGCTAAAAGTACATGTACATCTTACATGTCTGTGTTGCGGCTTGTTGGACATTTTGTTCTACTAATAGCGCTGTAGCACGAGCTGTCACGCTCAGACCTTCCCAAAAACCAGAGCACTAGCTTTAGATAAATGCTTGTTTTTACTTCATGTGGTCTGAAGCATGTTCTCTGCGAAGAATGCGGTGCAGTGTCCTTCCGAGGGTGAATTTTTTTTCAAAAAAAAAATAATTTATTTGTTGGCCTATTTCTCGTCCTCAGGTCTTGGACAAGGCCAGCTCAAATCCTGTCTCTTTTATTTTAATTTCATTATACTTTCTTTCCAGCACAACATCCTGCAAAAGCCGGACCTGGTTAACGTTATTAAGTATGAAGGCAAGACAATCCCAGCAGAGGCAAGAGGGGCATTTTACCATCCGGTTCAAAAGGTTGAGAATGATTAAATAAGCAGGAGAGATTTTCTCGGAACCGATTTTGTCTGGCGGCCTAGATTTACGCCATTCCTATCCTGTCACTAGAGAGTTCTTGATCTTGTTTAAGTTAACAGAATCTTTATCGTCAGCCGCAGGATCTGGCTTATTGAGCCCCTGCTTCTGGAGCAGATATATCTTATTATTGTGCAACAACCAAGGAATTTGATTTTAAACGAGCGAATTGGGAGCGAGCCATATGCACGTCGAGAGGGATGCCCAGGAGAGGCCTGAGCGCGATTCTTGCGTTGAAAGTCAGTGCGTTCTCGGTTGCTTGATCGAAATCACTTGGACCGGTTTCGAGCTGATGGCATGTAACTGCCTCTGTTCCGCACCTGTTCTGCTTACCTGATACTTCATAGGCAAACCTGGATGAAAGTTGGTCATGGCGGCCCTGCATGCTGTTTCTGACACGGTCCGAGCGATCGGTGTACTTGGAGCATAATCAGGAGCTGATCACCAAGTTTTCGGAATTCCTGAGCCGTGATACGTCCTTCCTGTGCCGTTTCAAGGACTGATGGGACAATTCAAGCTTTTTTATTAAGGAAAAGTTTCAAGCATTTCCGTTTGGAAAACTAGGAAAATACTCTCTCGCACGGTGCTCTTTGCGCCATCTCTGGTCAAAGCTCTTACCATACTTCGCTAACACATTTTGCGGAGTGCATGATGGATAAAATGAAAATATGACCTATATCTGAATGGGGAATAAGGGAAACCCTTAGACCTCCCGCCACAGTTTTTCTTGCTGATATATATATCTTTCTCCCGGTGTCCTTTTATGATGTTACTAGCTTCTGCAAAAGCTATCCACTATTTTACCTAATAATTCTCCAGGCCAAGAGAGGAGGCGGTCCCAAAAACGTCGCAGTGTATTTATACGGTCAGTGAATATTTCCTTAACTATCTTAGTCCTTATTCTGACTACCCAATGCTAAATCTGGAGTAATCTTCTTGGCATAATAGAGAAAACATTTCGTCTGCTAAAACTTTGATATCCCCATCACGGCTCTGATGGCAGAGAGATGGGACCCATTTGGCGGAAAGGACGTGCGACCCGGTGCTGATTTGCATCGGCATCATTTCGCTCTAGCTACGGTAGCTGGGCTACCGGCGATATCTCTTGCCTTTACAGCCTTGAGATTTTGGGCCAGGCGAAAAGTCGGATGGGGTGCTGACGACTATACTATCTTTGCAGCCTCTGTAAGTACTTATGACCCAGCCAAGTCCATCAAACAACTCTGAATGCAGATGTTCAAAACTTTAGTTATGAATAAATGCCTAACATTAATGTTTATTTTTGAAATAGATGCTATTCGCAGCGGTGATATATCCATCCTGGAGGCTGATTAAAATGTGGCATTTTGGTATACATCTAACCGATGTCAACCAGAGATATCTGGAACCAAGTATGGAAGAGAGCTATAAAATACAGCTCTGGTTCAACATTTGTCACAACTTTGTCCTCCCTCTCGTTAAAGCGTCTCTCCTCATCTTACTCCTTAGAGTAGGGGGTGTAATAGACACACTCCGCCACGTAATTTACGTGATTTTTGCTTTCAATGCGTTATCTGCAATCGTTATCGGCTTTATGATGCTCTTCATGTGCCCTCCACGAACCGGGAACACTTGGGCCCCGACAACATTCAACGGAATTAAATGTTTTGGAAGAATATTCATTGGAAGATTGAATATTGCCCAAGTTTCTATCAACATGTTCACTGATCTGTTGATTTTTCCGATTCCGTGTTTTTTGACGTGGGTTTTGCCAAAAGCGGGTGTGAGGGGTAGAATCCTCATCGTCTTTTTGTTCTTCCTCAGTTTAAGGTAAGCTTTTCTCTTCCATATGCTTGCTATATTCCTCCTGGGTACTGACTAGAATCCACAGCGTTGCTGCTATCGGTGCCGTCAAGATATTTTACACCTACAATGACCGTCTATTCATACATTCCTCGGCCGACTGGACCTATGACATATTCGCCACCGTAAACCACTGGGAAAGTTGCATCGCAATCGTTGTCGCGTGCATCCCATCGATCAGAATCCTGTTGCTCCGCTGGTTTGGCCAGAAGGGACTCGAATCGCAACCCCCAGAGAGCGGTGGCTTACATATCACGGCTGGAGACCCTAGCTCTGGAGCCTACACGCATACTTCCAATCATGAGAGCTTTCTCTCGAAGATCAGATCTCCAGCCCGGAAAAGAGGAATATATGACATGACTGCTGCGGAGCGAACTGTCGACATCGACCTCGAAAAGACAGGGAAAACAAGCTTCGCCGAAGTAGTCGTTGAAGACAGTGGCAGTGCGAGGTCTGAAGATCGTCGTGACTCTGGAAATGCGAGCGAGAGAGTGCTCGTTGCTACTACGAGCCATAGTGACATGGCTCAGATACCCAAACCTGTAGCTGCTAGATTCAACAATTGATGGTCTCACATTTTGCACTGTAGTCACACGCTCTCATCTTTTGATTGCTTCTTTAGTTTACTAGCGGGAGGGCGTTTTCTTTATATTTTGGCGGCGTCACGGGCTAGGCAATTCCCATTTTCATTTCTGCATGTTGCTTGACGTCTTGATCAATCAAGAAATTGATCAATCAAGAAATTGATCAATCAAGAAATTGATCAATAGATATACCTATATTAACGATAACGAAATTAAAATTCAAGAGATCGAATGCGTGCAAAGCTCTCCTCAATTAGATTATTAGTTAGAATTTTGTTGAATTACCATAGCAGACCTTGAAAGCTCGCGACATGCTTCAACGTAACCCTATATGCATGCTTTAGTACTGCAGTTCATGAACTAAGTTTAGATGCAAGGACTAAGAAATTATACATATAAAATCCTGGGACTACGGGTTTTAACCGGCTTGATAAGTTATAGCGTGGTTGTTGCAATTTTATGCCTGCGGAAAACCCAAGAATACGGCGCTGGGATTTCGGTGGCTGGACAGCTGTTGCTGGTCAAACGCGCTTTTCCTTTGTTCTTTTTCCTTCCCATCGCCCACTAAACGTCATCTCCACAGTTTTTTCATCTCATCCTCATCTCGTCTAAAACTATCCCGGGCGCCAGAATACCCTTCCAAACCTTCCAATTTGCAATTCCCAATACCAAAATCGCCAAGTCATCGTGAAAATTCAACTCCTACAGCAATGCCATCCCCGTCACCGGCTCGCGGTCGATCCTACTCGCGATCTCCACGACCAGCAGCACGCGACTCACGCAGCAGAACCCGCACGCCAATGCAGGATTCCCGCTCTGGGTCGCAGTCTCGCGAGTTGAACAACCATGGTAGCAACAACCGTGGCCGTTCATATTCTCGTTCCAGGTCCGGAGCTCCGAGAAGCAGATCACGAACTCCCCGGTCGGTGTCCAGGTCAAGAAGTCGCAGCCGCGGATATACCAGACGTCCAGCGAGGAGGAGCTACTCCAGAAGCCTGAGCAGATCTAGAAGCAGAAGCAGAAGCTATTCCAGAAGCAGGAGTCCATATGCGAGAAGGCCAGCGGGCGATAGAGGTGGAAGGCACACGTCCAGAAGCTACAGTAGAAGTTTAAGCCCCGCTGGACCGTTGGGATTGCCGGGTGGAAAGAGCTCCAAGGTTTGTCTCTCAATCGCTTTCCATTTCCCTACGAACCCCAATACTAACCCAACATCCTTTCTAGATTGTTATCGAGAAACTCACGAAAAACATCACTGTTCCACACATTACTGAAATATTTGGCGTCTACGGCACAATCAAAGACATTGACATGCCAATGAACCGTACATTCAACACCAACCGCGGTGTCGCCTACGTCATTTACAACTCGCCACAATCCGCACAGAACGCGATAGCCCACATGCACGAAGGTCAAATCGATGGAAGCGTTGTTAGTGTTTCGCTAGTCATTCCGAAGAGGCCAGTGGGTGGGTATAGAGGAGGTGGTGGTGGTGGCGGTGGTGGGGCAGGTGGACGAAGGAGATTTGGAAGAAGCAGGAGCAGAAGTCCCAGAAGGGGTGGAGATAGCTATAGACCTACAGGCGGTAGCGGTGGGGGAGGCGGTGGAAGCAGTAGTGCAAATGCAGGTGGCCGAGGAAGACGAAGTCCAAGCTACAGCAGCTATGACAGCAGATCAAGAAGCAGATCAAGATCGAGAACCAGGTCGAGAACAAGCAGCAGGAGCAGGAGCAGGAGCTACTCTAGCTCACCGAGAAGACGTGGCGGCGGGAGCAAAACCAGAAGACGCTAAACATATTGGGGGAAGCGCGTCCTTCGGGCTCCGGCTGATACTGCGAAGCCCTTGGGCGAAAAACCTTTTCTTTTTGGCATTCCGCCTGTATTACTAGACTTCTATAGCAGCTTGCAATTGGGTTACTTTTCTGATAGGTTACGTGAGTCTGGTGCTACTTTGCACAGCAAGTATAAACTACAATAATACTTATCTTTTTGAATCATTTGCAACATGCAGCACAACGGTATTATACTGCCATGTGGTATTTATCTAGAGCCCTGTCAGGATCATTATGCCCCAACGCTCTAGCTAAGCTTCAGCAGATATAACAAGCAATTGTGTTGACTTGGTAGGACAGTGATGTCCATTCTACTGCGAAGTAAATCCTCTCATGGAGCCAGGTCAAAAGGGAACACGTAGATGTGTAACTCTCTCTGGGATTGCTTTTTCCTGTGAGATACCTAATGTAATGGGTGCTCTTCTCTAGTGAGCATCTAGATATGTTAGTATCGTCAACAGCTTGTGCAACGATTAAGGTAATGTATCTAAGCAATATAGCTATTCTTCGAAAGTTCCTCTCTTTCAAGACGGTCTATTCATTCACCAAAGATATCTTATCGCCAATTCCAATAACTGAATCTAGACCAAAGCTAAAGTGGCAGTATTCATTATCCGATAGTTAATGTTCTCGAACGATATATAAGTATAACTCCACAGCAATAATCACCACTTCCAAATTTAAAGGCTAACTTTAAGATGTCGCTCGAATAAGTTACAGTTTTCTAGTATATTTGTTTCGGAGTCACCACCATGCTGAAGTGCCTCTCACAAATGAACACAAAGCCAAAGGATAACGGTGCCCCGGATCTCTCGAGTGCAGATGAGAAACCAGACCAAGCTGATACGGACACGAAGGAACCCATTGTAAATACAGAGGATAAGCCTCGACGTTGGATATTCAAGCAAAAGGACTACGATCCTTATGGCGATGTGCTCGCGTAAGTGAAACTCTAATTTATTGTAATGCTTAAGCTTTTCGAGTTTCCAAATATGGATTGATTGATTCTAAGCGAAAGAATCTAATAGATTTGAAACTGTCGAGCAGCCAGGCTAAGATTATTTTCATTCCTTGAATCTAATAGCAATGATGGAAAATCTTTCTTCGCTTTCCTATATTCTCTTTGGCGCCAAAGGCTACCCTCCCGTTTCCAATTCGCTGCATGTATACAATCCGAAGACATTGTTCATCTATATCGCCCCAGAACTCCATTGATGTCTATAAACAATAAGTATAGCTGGAAAACCAGCATTACAGGACGAGCGAGAAAAGCCTTCCAATCTTATTTAGCTTCTAAACCTTAAGCTACAAATCAAGGAGCAAAGAATCGGGGTCTTTTTCTGGTAGGGAGGATTTTGTAGGTTCCATTTCCCTTCTCGGAGCCGAACTTATCCCAGAATCAGGTCTTGTAGGATCAACGCTTTGTTGTTTGGAAGATTCGGAATCAGGAGTCCGAATAATTGGTTGAAGGCAGCGAGCAGCATGACAATAAGGTTCGTTTATCATGATTTCACCAACCCCTTCAATGACGCTGCTGATAGCGTCGTCTATCGCGGCCGAGCCCCAAGGCATATCTACATCCGTGTGTTCGCCGGGGTCCGAGTACGATTTTAATACGCCCGACTGATATTCGATTAGCGATTCTTCTGGACTCCAAACGCATATCTCGGGAACGGGTGTCTTCGGGTGTGCCAATATTTCCATCTCGGTTGGAGTGGGAGAAATCTCCTCCCCTTCTAGATTGAATTCGCCTTCAGAGCCTTTCAAATGATTTGCAATGTGATTTTTGATAGTCACAACGTCGATGGTTAACTCTTTCATCAATACTTTTTTACTTTCATGGTATTCTACCTTTAAGGAATTCTCTTCAAGGTTTAATTTCTGTCTTTCTTCCGCTATCCGACGGAGCTCAGGTACTATTCTCTGTTGAATTTCTCCTAGCTTCATTTCTAAGCTTGAAATAAGCCCCGAAACATAATTTTTGAGTGCTTCATGCTTTGAGATGCAGCTAGCTACGTCAAGAGCTTTGTGTAACATTCCGAGTTCTGAGAGGAGGATTTGGAGCTCATTGACGACAATAGGTCGCTGATTGAGAAGCTTGTCGTATATGGTAATGGCGGGGTCAAGTAATGTGTCCTTATTCTTTGCAATTTGGAGGAGCTTTTGGTTGTTCTGGAACTGGTCCGGCTCGTCCAAGGCGTCCTGAAACAGTATAATCCAGTTCCCCAAAGCACTTGATTCTGAAGGTTCAATAACATCGTGAGATCCTTTTCTTCGAAGATATACCCTAGCGAACTCGCAAAACGCTTGCTTTAAGAGGGACTGTGCCTCTTGCACAATTGCTCTTTGGGTTTCAGGAGGGAGCTGAGGATCTTTCGAGTCGATTGACCCAGCGGCCTGCTTTGTTGGATGAAGAAGCTTGAAATCAGAACTATCTTTTTTCTTCCTGTCCTCTTTAGAAGGTGAACTGTAGGCGCCCGTTATAATGTTTATTACCTGAGTCCTGATATCCTTTCTTGGTGGGCTGGTGGTACTCGGGGACAACCTTATTTTCGACGTAGTTGCATTCGCAACTGGGTTATTGGGGACAGTTAGATGAATATTATCAGAAGGGCACGTTTTCAGCAACCAAGGCCATTTCTCGCGAACTGTACCATGCTCTGCAGTAAACATGCCCAAAGAGTCCATGGTCGTAACAGCATCGACTAGTTCTTCCATAGGATAGGTATCTATCAAATGGTGTAGCTGGCCAGCATATCGCTCGAATATTGATTTGGCCATAGGTTCGTCCCCAGAGAGAATGTCTTTCGAATCCTCCTTCTCAACAATGTCCTTTATGGCACTATATACCGACCTCTGGAATTCCTTAGAGTTTTTCAGAACAGGTGGTGATACATCTTGACCTTGATCCGCACGGGAGCATACTTCCGCAGGAGATTGCGAATTCTTGGTTGATGATTGGCTGGGGACAATATTTTCATTCTGAGAATTCTCGCAACCACTATCATGGCTAGATTTCTGAAGATCTTTCGAAAGAGGGCTTAAACTTGCCTCCGAAGTACTTGTTACTGGTGAAAGCACGATTGGGCGTCCCGGAAGGCGTCCATGAAATGCTGCTGCCAAAGGGTTAAGCGAACTTGACCCTTTTTTGCCAGAAGACATCCTCTTGATCTAAGGTAAAAGGTATGCAAATTTGGTAATTCGTAATATCGTTTATCACGAGAGAAGAGAAGTTTAGGTCTGAATATGTGAATGGTGAACTAGAGAGATGCTGTATGCAATTGGACTAATTCCGAAAGACCACAATTATTGCGAACATAGTTTGGCCAACCAAAAAATTTTCATATATCCTATCAAATGGCTGCGGGTTCACCGAGGAATCGAAAGAGTGTGAAAGGCTCAGCCAAAGATCTCCAAAGAAAATGTACAATATTTTCAAAATCAGCGCTTTTAATTACAACAAGCCAGAAAAAGCTCTCCTCGCGAATGTCTTAGCATGATGGTTGCCCCTCCAGTTTCTAATATCCTCGAATATAGGTGAATACAAATTCCGTCAGGTGCTTGGAGGTGGCTGAACTATTCCTGGTGTATGATCCGCCGTCGGTTCCTCCGGCAAACTTTCAACTTTCTCAGGGCCGAGTCGAGTTTCAGTGTACTGTTTGATATAGCGATCTTTGTGAAATCTTACTAATTTTGAGTCTGGAGTACTTGAGACGGAATCTATGGTGGTGGGAGTCAATAAGCCCGAGGAAGTTGGAATTTCTGCAGGAGTCCGTCTCTCAATTGGTATCTTATTGGCATCTTCTCTTTCTTCAGGAGGGAAGAGGTGAGCAATGAGAAAGGGCGTGTTATTAAGGTTCAGTTTCTTTGATTTGTGGATTTGGAGTGCTCTATGATGCATATGTGCCCGTTTCACTGCTAAGTTGTATCTTTCGTCGTTCGTAAGCGAAGTGTCAAAGGTATTGTAGAAGGGTTTGAATCTCAAGCGGTCCTTGGAATACTATTCCTCGGTACTGCTGAATGCGGTAGGGTCTTCAAAACAATCTCGTAAGTTCAAGATAAATCTCGCATCGGCGGAAGTGAACATTTGACCGAAAGAACAATCTGCGTTAAGCTTTTTGGCTACAACGAGAATGAGAGGCTCATCGAGAAGACATTTAGGTATCAGTCCTTTGGGAACTGGTTTCTTCTGTTTGGGACTTTGTGGATCTTGAAGCTCATGGATGATCTCACTGTTGTATTCGGAAATCCTTTTATTTTCATCGTTCAGGAGAATAAGGCGATAACCTTTGTCTCGTTGAACACCCTTGGCTGTTCTCTCGACGTATTCAATTTCTCCGTACCTTACCAGCATGGTAAGACCTTCGGATACCTCTTCATCTTCGATGACTGGTTCGCTATCAGATACATCAAAGTTTATTGTTCCACCATTCATCAAATGTTCGAGCACCCGAAGATGCGCTGTCGTTGCAACTGGCTCTGGTGCAGGCAGAGATTTCTTTCGTCGACTCCTGGTACAATATGGGCTATCGGACCCAGACATCGAGAAGTAGGAATGAGTGAACGACTAGTGATGGAATAAATGATTCAAAAGGAGAGGAATAATATTATTACTAGATTTGAAAGGATGAACGTTGCAAACCCTGAGATAATATTATCGTTGCTGGTGGCATGTTCAGTGTACAGAAGGGAAAGTATATAGGGTCTTCCAATGGCAGATTAAATATATGCCAGTATTCACTAGTTTATTCTGAATATCGCCCTGACGACAAATAACCTTTTAATTATTCCCTTCTAGTGCCGGGATCATTACCTTGCGAGTTGTGAGATCAAGATTTGGAAATACATTTTGAAGGATTTGCAAGACCGAATAAATGCATATATTTTGCGGCGAAATAAAAACAAACGCTACATATACGCCGATACGAGATTCAAAAACACAGGATTGCTAATAATTAAAACTCTAATTTCAAATATTAGGAACCACTCTATTCATAAATTAGGCGAACTACGAAACTAAGCAATCGATTCTGATGATTCTTTGGACTGCAGCTAAGTTGAATTTTGATTGTTGCAATTTTTGCGTTGCTAAGAAGTCTATCGTTTTGGGCTTTCGCTTCAACTTGCATTTTGCTTGAGAAGAGGTCCAAAGCAATATATCCGGGCCGACGGCCCGAAAGAGTTCAAGATGTTCCGAGTCTAATCCAACAAGCCAAATCGCTCGGAAAGATTCTATCTCTTCAGGTATCGCCTAGACGCGCACGACACGAGTGGGCGGGGCGATACGAGCCGCGTCGCACTCACCTGGCTTTGGAACGGATGATTATCGGTTTAGTTACGAGTTAGCTATCGCTCAACGCAATGAACGGATGGAAGCTAAGAGCAGTTTTAGTCTCTCAAAAACATTCTGCCTAATTGCAATTGACGAAGAACGTGAGCTAGACTATTTATGTAGCACATCCCGACAGCATGTGGCTGCTGCAGCTTTTCGTCATATCTGTAGGCGGGACTTTAATACGCCTTATTTCCGGTGTCTGATACCCTTAGCTTTTTATTTTGTGCATTTTGCGCTCCGATTTTAATTTTAGCTTCCAATAAAAACTGCATCGTCACCCGTTTTCACTCTCAAAAAGTCGCCATGTCGTCTCAAAATAACATTCAGCAAATCTTCGTTGGTGGATATGACCACGCCATTGACAGCTTTGTTTTCGATGAGGAAGCGGGGACTTTGACCAAAACAAGCTCGAGTCTTGAGAGCAAACTTGGACCATCCTGGCAGTATCTTGTGCCTGAGCACAAGTTGCTCTTTTCCGGTTGTGAAGGTCCTGAAGGCGGAATTGGATATCTGGATTCTTACAGAGTTGCTGAGGATGGCGCATTGCACAAGATTGATCGCAAAGAGTGCGTTCAAGGTTGTGTGAGCATGGACATGGGCAAGAATGGATTCTTGGTGACTTCTAGCTAGTAAGTGCCATATATTTTCGTAACAGCTCATTGCGAGGCAGTATCCTAATAGAAATCTGAACAGTGATGCATCCGGTGTTAACACTTACTACACCAAGCCGTCCGGTGAAATCGTTCCACTTCAGACGCTCAGATTCACTCAACCAGAGGGCAAGCAGGAACACCCTGATATCGATCCAGTCCGCCAAGATGCTGCCCATCCCCACGAAGCGTTAATTGACCCTACAGGGCAGTTCCTTCTTATTCCGGACCTCGGATCTGACTACCTCCGCATATTCTCTATCACTTATGGTGAGAAGGGAGAAGATACTTTAATAGAAGAGCTCGAGCCGGAAAAGCTGCCTACCAGAGCTGGCCCGAGACATTCGAAATTTGACTCAACTGGAAAGTACCTGTACCTCGTCGAGGAGTTGGCCAGCATGATGAGGGTCTACAAGGTCGAATACACTGGACCACGAGGAATTGAATTTACATCCATTCAGAGGATAAGCTCCTTGGGAATTGACTTTGCTCCCGCAGACACAAGAGTACAGAAACTAAAAGCCGCAGAAGTCGTCATCAGCGTAAGTAGTATCAACATTCAATTCTAGGGTATAATACTAATCCACGAGAAATGATAGCCCGACGGAAAGCATCTGTACACTTCCAACCGATATGATCGATCTATGCCCGATGGAACCGATTCAATTGCACATTTCACTATTAGCCCGGAGGATGGAACTTTGACTTTTGTCGAGCTTACAAGCGCTGGTGGTATCAACCCTAGACACATTAGATTGAGCCCAAGCGGAAATTGGCTGTGCATTGCGACCCAGGACACAAATAGAGTAGCAATGTTCAAGAGGGATATGGAAACTGGAGCTATTTTGAACGAGGTCATTGCAGAAGCCGAGAGTGGCCAGCCAGTTTGTATCACTTGGTAATTATAGCTACCAGTAGCTAGGGGTGACTGACTCCGTTATGCCTTGCAAAATATGGTTGAATAAATCGAGTATGCACATGTATATAGGCACAGAAGAACTAGAACTAGAATATATATAGAAAGCTATAGAATTCGAGCTGGACAAACGCCAAATAGTAAAATTTCTGGATTTAGATCCACTGGCATCTTCCAATTGGGCATAGTTTTTGTGCTTGTGAACTACTCTGCCCTTTCTAGATCTCTATGGTATTTATACTTAGATCAACATATTCTTAAGCTTGGCATGCGCATGCAGGTACAAAATCAAAATGGAAAGAAATATTTGGTTAAAATTTTGCAGGCAACAAAAGTTTTCTCAAAAACCAACATCACAACAACAATTGGGTCTTGTTTTATACTCGCATTAGGTAAACACTGCATGGGTCGATGTTCCTTGAATCTTTTAACCTTTCTATCAAACATTTGCGATTACAACAAGGCGAGATTTTCAATCCCAACCAGCTGGTGCGCCTGCCATAATATTTATAACAATTTGGAGCCGCGGGGTGGAAGTGGCGGCTATAGTCAATACGGGCAGTAGAGTTCAGATTCAGGGATGGTTCAACTCAGAGGGGCTACAACAAGATGATATCTAGAAGGATACCGAGAGTAAATATTTCTAAAGCATGTACGAGGCCAAGTTTTCCATCCGCGCAGCAGCGCGGTATCACAGGGTCCATGTATACAACCTCGAAACGGGAAGCCTGCTTTACCATAAACTACACGTTCGCATCCCAACATTCGCGCACGTATTCAAGTCAATCTAAAGCAAATACGACAACAATCTCCAAGCCAATACTCTCGCCATCCAAGAAGCAACTAGACAGATTAGCTTTTATTATAAGGGTTGTTGGAGCATTTCGAACTGCCCTGGGCAAGGACCATGATTTGGCAAAGTTGAGCGAGAAGGAGAGGAATGATTTTCTCTGGTCACTGAAAGATGCAGTGAAAAAAGAAATTCCATTAATAAGTTTTCCAGATGCTTATCCCATCATTCGAAGGCTTATTGAAGTTGGCTTGTTTCCAAACGTCTCAGATGCGGAAATAAAGTCCAGTCTATTCGCCAATGGCGGCGGAAAATTGGGATACACAGGAGGAATCCCTTTTCAGCTGAAATCCGAGATCGATGAATATATGGCCAAAGATAAAGCTAAGAAGGGATCAGAACTAGACACCACGGATGCAAAGGTTGAGATAAATGTGCAAGTTGACGAGACCGACAGCAATACCAAAGATGTTGTCAGTGGAAAGGTCAAGGGAGGATCCGGCGACGCAGTTCTTGCTTCTTCGAAGGGAAAGGTAGAAGCTGTAGAAAATATCAAAACTATGGAAAATATGGTTGCCTTCCCAGAGATCAAAAAATTAACTCCTGAAGAAGAATCAGTTGTAAGTGGGTTTCAAATTTCCTTCTTTTGAATCGACGGGCTGAGCTCTCACAGATACCATCTGCTTTTGCTACTCTTTCTTCCAAGTTATCGGAGGAAGAAATTGAGACTAGGAAGTTTCTCGACAAATTAAAGGTCTCAGAGGATGAAACAGTCAAGGCCAACATGGAAGCCTTAATGAGAAAGAGTCGAATACTAAGAGAGGAGAACAGGCGGCCTGACCTCAAACCTTACTTTTATCCGAATCAAGCACGTTATATATTATTGTCGGAAGCGACTACTTTATTAGAGCAGGCTTGCTTCAACTTTGTGGCCAGACTGTGGCCCAAGGTTGTTACGTTACCCAACTTCGATTGCCCTGAAGCGCAAGAGCTTAGATCCTGGACCAGTTTGATGAGAAGAGAACTAGGAACAAAGAAATGGAAAAGCCATCTACCAGAAGGCTTTCAAGACGGCTCTGACAAGGGTAATGTGATTCGCAATGCTGCCGCCCATAGACTCTCGATCGACTCCTCCAAAGTAAGAGCTCTCCTGGGCGACGCAACGACATGGATAAAATCTTTGGGTGATGAGATAACTGCGGAAAAGGCTCTAAGACTCGAAGGAATAGCCCAACAGATGCAGAATGATGTTGGAGACTCGCTGAAGCCAGTAGTAGCAGATATCATGAAGACACTGGAGAGTATTGGGGAAATAAGAGAAACTATTTCGACTCACGAAAGTAAGATTCGAGAATTAGAATCAGCCATCAGAAAAGAAAGGGAAAAGATCAAAAAGCAAGAGGATAAGATAGAAGAAGAAGAAAAGAAAATCTCGCTATCTTTGAAAGAAGAACACAAAATTAGATATGCCCAAGGACAGGCTTTGGATCGCGACGCGCTCAGGCAGTTTATTCACCAGGGTCTGATATCTTCGGATACCGATAAAGAGGAAACAGTTAGGAAAGAGAACGTCGTAACGGAGATTAACGACAACATAGAATATGATGGCAAAGCTACAGAGGAGAAAGTAGCTTCGCTTAAGTCTAATATTGAGATTTCAGAAGACGACTTAAAGCAGATGCTGCACAGTGAAAACTCAAAGTTCACTGAGGATGATAAGGCACACCTCAAAGTAGATTCTACTGGCAGCCTTGTCTCCTTATCAAACAAAACCCTTCAAGATGTCGACGAAATCGCCAATTTACCTAATGATGCTGAGACGGTCACGTCTTTGGACCCCAGAGAGCAGAAATATCAAAAATCGGCGTCAATTGATGACATAAAGCTATCACAGGAAACGAATAAGCTAGCATCGAAGAAAGCTGACTTCAAATACGAAGGAAATAATCTCTCGCGCGAATCAAGCGCTGACACATCTGAGACTAAAAGAAATTGGTATAATCCGCTTTCTTGGTGGCGGTAGATGGCCAGATGCCTTTTCTTTACGTCTACATATGTAAATATACTGTCTTAATTGTATATATTACTCTTTACCTATGTATATATCATCGTACAATATGTAAGTACATTTTATCTCTCCAAGGTGTCAGTGCGATATCAGGAAGCGTAGAGTGGTTAGGATATACATAATCATTCGCAATATTTTCTCAAATAACGCCGAAGCACAGCGGTGCAAATGAAGTTCGCAATGCTTAAATAGCTCGAATAGTATCACTATATGCATGGCGTCCGCCTGGCATTTCCCCGCTAGTTCCCCATCAAACCTGCTCTGATATAGCTTTGTTGGATTTTAGTTAGATCTTGAGAGCGTGTCTGACGACAAACATGAAGCCCGACGCATGGCAATCGCACCTTGGTGTTTCCATTATTATTTTTCGACTTGTGGCAGCCTATACTGTTGTAATTCAAGATACATGGCCGAATAGTGGGAACATTCAAGTGCATCCCGAGGTCGACCTGGAGGCATGCTATTCAACTCATTCGGCCCAGGAAAGCGTTATTGTGAACGTAGGCGTCCTCAACGGAGACAAACCTAATGCGCCCTCAGGAAATGGAAATGGAATTCTTAAAGCAATGGCATTGTATCCAACTGCGGATTGCAGTGGAGACACTGCTTTGATCATCCGCTGGAATAACCCTGAATTCAGTGATATCTTTCGTTGGCAATTTTTTCAGTTGGACGCCGCAAATCCTTCGCTTGCAAACACGTATTTATCTTGGAAGCCGGTAGGTCCAAGCGGTGGTCAATGGATTAACAAAGTATCGCTTCTAGCGATTTCAAGTCCGGGCTATGCTATTTCAATGACTAACGGCAAAGCAGCGCCAAATGTGGTTCGATATGACGCCAGTCAACGGAAACTTGTGAAAACATCGAGATCCGACACATATAAAGCGGGACTGGACAAATTGAAGTCATCCTGGAGAGGTAAGTCTGAAAATTGGTCTTAGGTTTTTTTTTTTCAACGCAGAAGTTTAGGGACTAATACACGTTTCTTTTTACGATCAGATGATGTATTCTGGGCTGCGGCAAATGCAGCTGACGATGACGATATTGACTTAGATTTCCTTGATGATGAGCTGGATGAGGACCAAGATCAAGGTCCTCAAAATACAAACCAACTCGACAGAATGGGTAACCTTGAGAGTTTTGAGCCCACTATCAAGAAGCTGCTCAAGAACGAGGAACAGCAGGGTGTCTCAGCACAGAATATACCTTTTGTCCCGAGTAATGCTTTAAATCAAGAACAGAAACACGAAAATGGAAATTTAGCGAACAACAATCGTGGCCCCGCTCAACTTCAAGATTCGGTCTTAGACAAAATAACAGGCGCTAAGAAGCCAATTAGAGTATTAAACATGATGCCTGAATTGGTTCAGCAACAAAAAAACCCACACTTTCTAGCTCAACAGCAAGATTTACTTCAACAGCTACAAATTCCAACGCTTTCACCCTTTCATTTCAATCCTGCGTTATACAATATGGGCGGCAATCAAGCGCCCTATTATGGTAGTCTCGGTAGCGAATACGGTTTTCCGCAGTTACAGAAAGGGGTTGAAGACGTTATCCAAAGTTTTATGAATTACCAAAGTTCAATAGGGCAGGTTCCAACTAACATGGGAACCCAAATGTTGAATCCATTTGAGCCTTCAAAAACACGCGAGAGCTACTACATGCGCAAGCAATGCAAGCAATGTCGAAACAAAGAAATACAGCGTTAATGCGGGACTTGCGAGACACCGATTTGAGCAAAATTCAGCCTATGGATCAAGTCTTAGCGGAGAGTTTGACGCCTCAGCAATTAGAAAACCTGAGTGTAACCGGTATGTTAAGCTATATATTAGCTATTGATCCAGATAATGAAATATTGGATGCTCTTAGAAAGGAGCAGAAGGAAAAGAAATCCCAGGATATAACACCAAAACAAGGAGGACGGGATAATAAACCAGATCGAGATCCGGATCCAGATGCCGGTGACGGTAGAGGTGCAAGAACGGGGTCCGCGGCAATTCCCATCAAAATTGAAGAGTAAATAACATCAGGAATATATTTGACGCTAGATTTGAAGTTACCGATTTCGTATCCACCCTGTTTGTAGAGTTTCAATACGAGCGTGTTCGCGCGAAGGAAAAAACCAAGCCCATGTGCATATGTGTTGAACGTGTGGTTATGCAGGCCCACGGGTTTTGGACACCAAATACGGTTTAACGCGCAGGAAAGCAGCACATTTAAATTGGCACCAGGAACAGAGATTCCAAATACGGGAGAGAGATCGCAGAAAAGATATTGGATGGGGAATTCGATCTATAACGTTGTCTTAGATTTTCTTGCGCTTCGGGAGGCGGGGTGCGGGAAAAACTACCCTCCGTAGGCCTAATGTTCCATGAATTTGAGATTTGATACAGCCAATGGGAATATGAAATTGGCCGAGGTCTTCCGGCACAACGGATATGAGCGAATGCGAATGTTGGTAGCACATGTCATGACGCACGTTTCTCCAGCGTGTGTCTTCGAAGAGCTGAATGGAGCTCGCTTGCCCTCTCCACACCTTCTCGAATGGATTCAGCTAAGCGGAATGTTTTAGACATTTGGCCCATGGCATTGCTTAACGTGAACTTAGCGATTTGCGGAGGATAAGCCTGTCAAAAATCACTTGCTGGGAAGTTACTTAGTTCACATATATTAACCTCGTGATTTTCCCCAGATTCCTGGACATCCGCTGTTTACTTCCCTGGTTTTTGTAGTTCTCAATTCTGGTAATTCCTGCGCTCAACTTCAAGATCTCAAGCCCCCATTAACAACGCACAATATACAACAACAGCAACAATGTCGGATCCTCTCTCGCCGCCTGTTCCCACGTCAGCTATCGTTAACTGCGTGGTGAACATGATCTTGCTAACGGTAAATGGTGTGTAAACTTGGCTCTTTTTTTCATTTCTGCTAGTTGTATATACTAATCTCATCTTTTCTTGCGGACAGCCGTCAAAATGCTCTTCTTTCCACACGCCGCCCTCACCGATCCTCTTTATCCAATCTTTGTTAAAGTTTTCAACCTGCCAAACTTTGCTGTGAAAACGCAAATTAATGAGGCAGGTGAAGAGGAACCCGATCTTGACATATTTACGATGCAGCTTACCACCATAATCGCGATTCTATGTGCGCATGCCGCTGTACAATACGCGGTTATGTTGATCAACCGACAGTGGGATTACATTTACATGATCGCGCTGTCAAAGCTATTTGGCGTGGTTTCCGTGGCTGCTACGGCATGGTTTTTGTTTCCAGAAAGAGCCAGCCCACCAATCGCCTTGTTCGTTATATGGGATGTTGGATGCGTTACCCATCTATGGTACGTTCTAGGAACTCTTAAAGGAACCTCTAGGGGTGCAGTCAAGGCAAAGGCGGCATAAAACTTTTATACAAGCAAGAAGCTGTGATTTCGTTTACTTGGAAGTGGATGCATATGCACTTAAAGTTGAGAGACCATTAATTAAATGGAAGTATCATGATTATGGATTATGATGGATTTGAATTGTATATATCTAAGATCCTCTACTCATCCGAATAAGTCAAGTAACTGCAAAGACCCAACTCGAATGGTCCACCGAAATCACCGATTTCAGGATCATAAAACTCGATGAGTCCACTGGAGCAAGATCGATCATTAGGTTGTGACTGGCTGCTGTTCTGCAAGAGTCTGATCATGCAGGTGCCATCTGATTCTCGCATGTACCATCCCACACAAGTCCAGGAGTGGAAGCAGAGCGTACAGCAGTATTGAACATCAGCCCATGCAAACTGCGTGTCATGGATATCCAAACCAGCTCTATTTTTCCAATCTCCGCGCCAAGATTCTCGTAGTTGGCTTACGTCGGTCGCCGTGCAGACGTTAGAAGTAACGGTGCTCGTCGTTTGTGTTTTCGTCCAGTAGACGGTCTAATCAACCATATATTGTCAATTCTATCAATTACAAAAGAGACGCTATGTAGAATGTTTCTTACCTCTGGCGACATAGTGCTACCAATTAGACATGTGCATGCGCTTGACAAACGGTCTGGCGCTCCTGTGCAGGAAGACGCAAACCATGGCAATGTCGATGCTTGTCGAACCTTCAATTCCGTAATGGGTGCCGGCTCTGGGGCTCTTGGGATAAAGTCTCGCTTATTGGGTGCGATATATGCGGCGGCTTTGCGAGTAATGGTCTCCGGTGGCGAATCAGAAGAGTGGACGATAAATGCTGTCCTAGTGGCAGTGACCGTTATGGTACTAGATAGATTTAAAAATTATAATCAATATTTATCTTTAACGGTTTATTTTTTTGCTTTGAATATGGCCCGGAAGAGTACATACGTTGGAACCGGAGTAATGACCGGGTGGTAGTTACCGATATAATTACCACACCATGGTGTAAGGTTCCCTCCGTTAAGAAGCTGTCGAAGGCAGTTGTCGCGATGGCAGATGGAAACTGCTTGAGTAGCTGGGAGGGCGGCAGCCACAACCAAAAGACCTGTCAAAAACCGTTTCATTTTGGTTATACGAGAACTTGGCTTCTTGAGTACTATGATTTTCTAGATTGGCGACGGTTGCCCAGGAAGTACCGAACGAGTATTAAAACTGGGTGGCTCCACTCCCCTTTTATCAATGGAAATTTTTCTAGTTGGGCATTCACGCTGTTCTTCACGTTGAGGAATTGTAATCTCGGTTGCACAGGGTTGGAAAACGATTCCGCTGGCCCTGTTCAGCCGCAAGCCACGAGAGACGGGACAGGACACAAGGTGTACCTCGCGTAGGCCAATTTCTCATAGGTTCATGGAAGTACCACCTGCATAATAAAATGCACGATTGTGTTAATTGAACTAGTTTGGGCATATGTTGGTGATTTAGGAACAGAAAATCTTCAAGTCGGCTTTGGTGAGGGTGCCGGACTCCGATGTTGGGCTGCATCTGCATGTAACATAAGAAGGAATCACCTCGAGAGGGACTCGACGCATCTCCAATGCAGCGGCAGATCGACGGAATATACCGCTTACAGATAGCCATTACGTAAATCTCCTGGTAGCACAGATCGTGAATATAGCCTAACACTTTTAGCGCACCCGGAAAAACTGGACCTCCCTGACAAGTTACTTGCGTAGCTTGGATCACCACGATCTTGGGCATGGTGTTGAGGCCAAAAAGTCATGTTGGCCAAGTGTGTTGTGTGTTGCGTCCAGCCTGCGCCAAAATCTGCGCCATCGAACTTTGGTCAGCTCTTCCCAGCAAAACGCGTTCGTTGCCAGCTCTTTCGTTTAGCTTCATCCTCGCAGAATCGTTCCGTCGTCGCCAATCAGCGATAACCATCCCACCCCGAAGTTTTGATAGACTTATCCCGCTTCCAATTGGAGAGTCGCATATTGGCATAGAGCCTATCTTGATTCCTCGGGTTTAATCCGGTCACGTTCTTCAATCTCAAATTCAGCTTGCTCTTGTTTGGTCTCGGCATTTGCTCCCCGCGGCGTGCAGAGTCGCATAGATAACCGACCGCAATGCCTCCATTTAAGGATGAATACATCCTGGTGAGTAAAGCTTGTCTTATCTCCCTCTTTGAGCTGTTCGAATACACGTTGCCTGATCTGACTCGTATCAATCGCTCTAGTTAATCGCACCAGGTTCAACATGGACGCTCGCTCAGCTGGGCCTCCCCGAGTCGTTCACCCCGGCCAAAGTTCGCGTCCCGTCGCGTATGTTCCCTGGAGTCGAAGAAGGACAGTACCTTCCAAATAAAGTTCATGAGTTGAAGGAGGGCGAGGAGATGATGCTCGAGAATGGAGAGGTAGTCACCGCAGGACCAGGAGGGAAACCGAGCAAGAAGCGAAAAGCAGGAGAACCTACCTCGAAACCCAATGGTACTGCGAAACCAACTGCAGCCACAAGTAATGGAACGACAACAGGATCAATGGATGTTGGATCGGATGAGAAAAAACCGGCTGGCGAGGCTAAGGCACCCGACGCTAAGGGCGACACTGCCATGGCAGACGCCACGGACGAGCATCGTGATGATGATGCCGAGGAAGATGGTCACGACGACGACGAAGATCATGAAATGAACGGAACAAAAGAGAAAGCTGAAGGAGAAACCGCAGAGGCTAAACTATATTATGACGACGACTTTGACGAAGAAGGGGCCATCTGGCCTATCGAGGAAGGCAGAATCGCCAACTGGGAAGCATTCTTCGCGTTATTGTTAGTATTCATCGCCGATGCTATTCTCAACCCGCCATGCTAACTCGGATTACGATAGATTACACGTATACGAACAGATCAATCCCGTATTTCACACCCCGATTCTTATGGTCTCCCAGCCATGTTGGACTTGCACGGATAAGGAGAGGATTTGCCAGTTCATATTTGAGAAAATCAAAGCACCAGGGTTCTGCATGATGGATGCGGCGACTGCTATATCAAGCTCATATGGCATACCCAACGCTCTAGTCATTGATGTTGGTTATGAAAAAACCGATGTCACGGCCATTGTCGAATATGATATTCAGGAACTAGGAAGAATAACAATCCCCGTTGGAGGCAACTCGATGAACAAGCATTTAAAAAAGCTGCTCCCTCACCTCTCCGAAGACGAAATCGAACAGCTCAAGCACAGTAGTATTTGTGAAATTCTTCCTGCCAGCGTTCCAATCCCTGGAGAAGAGGATGTTGAAAAGGATGTTGTTATGAGGCCTGTAGAAATCAGTGCAATCGGAATGGGTATCACGGCACCTCCAAAAGCGACGGATGAAGAAGGAAACGAAGAGGAGGATGAAGGTGTAACAAATATTGCAGCAATCGTAGCCGCTGGCAAGACACAAGAATATCTTGCAAAGAAAGAGAAGGAGAAAGCAGATAAAAGGGCAGGGATTGCGGCAGGAGAGAAAAGACTACCAAACTACAAAAGGGAAAGAAATACCTTTTCGTTCGTTGAGAAAGTCCACGATCACATCGCCCCTGTTAAAGCCGAAAACCCGATAGAGGTTCCAGACGAGGAACGCATGGATGTTGATCCAGCTCCTGCCGTTGAGCCTGCACCCGCACCTATTGCTGAAGAAGCTAAAGAGGCCAGCTCTGGAGTTACTGAACACCCTCCTGCTGCTGAACCTGCAATCACCGGAGCCGATGTTCCCCCGCCAGCTCCACCAGCCACAGAGAATACGTCAGAGGCCCCTATGACCACAGAAGAACCACCCAAACCTTCAGCCATGGGACCTCCAGAGCCTGCAGCGATAGACACCACAAAAACTGCCCCATCTCTCATGGAATCGATGTTTTCAGGTACCAAAGAAGATGACGATGCTAAACGAGCCCAGGATAAAGCTCTCCGTAAGGAGGAGAAGAAACGACAAGAGGCAGCTCAGTCTGGTGAGAAAAGAAAAGAGATCGAAGTTGGAACCGAGCGATTCAAAGCAGCAGAAGGGGGTATTCTGCAGGAAATTGCTGATGCTGCTCATCGCTGTGTCATGAGTATCGACGACATTAGCAAGAGGGGAGACTGTTGGGATTCCTTGATCATTGCTGGCAATGGTTCTCGTGTCAAGGGATTCAAAGATGCCTTGCTTAACGCTATTACCTCAAAATATCAAGTTTCACCCGCCTCCAACACCATTTTCACCTCAGAACTTCCATCAAATATCCCTACACCATCTGGGACTGGAACGAATACTCCACAGCCATCCACATACAGTTCACAACAGCCCAATGCCTTATTGCTACAAGCTGCAGCTAACAATGCCGCCGCCGCAGCTTCGGCCGCTCAGCATCAAGCATCAGCTCACCATCCCCAAACTCCGACAGGAATCAAAGTCGCAAAGATACCTGAGTACTTCCCCGAATGGAAAGACGCAGGCTTTGAAGAATGTGTGTTCCTTGGAGCCCAGATTGGAGCCAAAATTTACTTTATGGTAGACCAGGGTGGTAATAAGGGATACGTGACTCGAGTGGATTATAACAACCAAGGACCACAGGCAATTCACAATATCTAGCGGAAATTGAAGAATACCTCTGGTGAGTGGTTAGATAAAGATGCGTGGATTTATCTTGCTAGGGAGGAGAAGAAGTTTAACAAAGTCGTCAATCGCCTGGGAGCGGCTCAGAGAATGTCTGATCAATGGCGTCGCGGGAGCTCTTTCGCATATCCGACAGAGTGTACCGAGCCTTCACCGTCAGTGCATGCTCTTACTGGCTTCGCCATTGTCCGTGGTAAACTTTTGGCTGCACGGAGAAGGCGAGCGTCGGCTCCTCGGGAGCAACCTGTACGATCTGCAAAGAAGTCTCAGCTTCCCTTGCCCTTCGTGCTTCACTAGGTTACCCCATGTATGAATAATATCACAGTTATACTCATGTAATGTTTTTTGTTTAGATACTCTGCGACTGATGACGAGCTTATCTCATTCATCAGTATTAAGGCGTCTTCTAGGAATTTCATATTTTTTTTTTCTATTTACCCGTTCTTATCCCACCTCGAAACTAGGGCACCAGCCAGTTTATATTATAGTACTAGGCCAAAAGTTTGCGGATAAAACCAAAACATAATTTTTCGCGTAAACCACCACCACCACCACCACCACCATCACCACCACCATGGTCACTCAAACAAGAGCAAAATCACTGCTAGGACTACGTGAATCGAATACGCAGCTTAGTCTACTATATAGAGGTATAATCTTAGGCCTTAGAACGGCCGATGCTAGCAATGTTGATACAACACGCATTTTAGGCCTCTTTTTTACTACCACAGACAGTTTTATTACCCGCGCCACTAAAGCTAAAGATCCCACCATAGGCCAGTAGACTGGTAGGCCGCGAAAGACTAGTGCTCGCATTGATAGACTGTTAATACGCAGTATAAAATAAAATCGCCGTTAAGCATTATCTGAATTAAATGCTAGTATCACTAATAATACTGTTAGTCGTCAAACTATACAAAGACGCCTATTTTAAGTTAATATTCATAAATAAATAACAATATAGCGCCTAAAACTCAAGCCTGTACATGCTCATAAGCGATTGGCTTGGGCCAGGCTATATAGAAGCTGGATGGTAAACCAATAACGTAAAATAATATAAAGTGACGAATGTTGGATAGAGCGAAGCCAAGATCTTAAAACTATATGAATTTTTCGATCCTTTAATAAGAAATAGGACTAGGATTATATAAATTTAAAGTATAAAAGCCAGAATGTTAAAATTATAGTTTAGGCTATATTTACTGGTAATATAAAGAGACCAATATATATTATAGAAGGCAGTATAAATATAAACATTTATACATATAATATATTATGGCCATATCTCCCAGGATTTAGATACTAAATATATGAAACTTTAGGTATTAAACTAATACTTATGTATAATAATATAAGAACTCACACAGGCTTAGTTACTCACAAATAGTTATAAGATTATAAATTTTTAATAATAGACTGGCTATTGTACAGTTCTAATCTTAATCCTATTGAATATATATAACGTATATTAAAAGACCACTTATACCGGCAGTATCCTACACTTAAAGACATTAAATCATTTCCTAAAGCTATCAGGTAGCTGAAGGCTGTTATTATAAATATATAGAATTTTATAGAGGCCAGTTATTTCAAAACGCTGGTACAATCTATACGCTGTTGTTATAAAGCTATAATTACAGTTAATGGTTGGTATACAAAATATTAGTGTGCTTTATCTTATGAATTATATACTTCGCGCTATTGTATGGCACCAAATTTGTATTATTATAATTAATTATTTATTTTGAAAATTCAATTTAAAATTTTTCACTTTCTACCATGGATGTGTTGTATAGTCTTTCATCCGCAGACTTTTGTCGTCAAACTATACGCTGATTAAGGCCAAGTTCCTTTTGAGTTCTAACACATACAAAGCATGTTGCAAATTGAGTCGCTGCCATAAGTTGTGTTGTCGCAAAGCCGTTGAAAACGCAAAGTTTTAGTCTGCAAAGCTTTCGAGAATCTAACTCGGTTTCCTATATGCGCCGTGACTATTCGTACCTTTGCGATCTCTTTGTATATTTTAAGTCCACTGGCAATGTCGGGGCCTAGGACACCTTCACGTAATACATCAAACTTGAACTCGCCGTTCAAATCGTCTGCAACCCATGTGTCCCAGGCTTTAACGCTGCGGCCGCCAAATTCACAGGCAATATCCGGTAGGACGGTTCGAAGGGTTACCATCCACCCATCGATATACTCCTTGTTGTCACTTTCCGTTGCTAGTCCCCAGCACAACAATCTAGTGGAACTGAAAGTCGATGAATCCGCTCCATCTATCATAGTAGTGGCTTGGTCTGGAAGCCAGGGCGGCGATACGAAATGTGTTCAAGTTCCCGCTTCTGTTGTCGAAGACTTGAAAGATGCCGCAAATGATGTACCAATACCCTTGGATGTTTCCGAAAAGTCCAAGTCTAAAGTAGAAGTGAAGAAATATCTTGGCGCTTTGGGGTATGCGGCAGAAGTGGAAGTGGAAGACTATCTAAAAGTGGTTTCGAAAGAAGATAGTGAAGGTTGGAAATATTATCTTGAGCATTACCTAAGTGCGTATTCAAATGAATTCTCTCTTATACTTTCTATCGAGATTTATAAGAGACGGAGCGTTAACGAATGAGTTTACCGATAGTTGATGTTAGGTATATCACCATTGGCATGACTTTTCTATGTGACTACAAAGGGTCATCCATATCCCTTCGAGTCAAATCTGTCACACAGGGTGAAAAGATATCGAAGGAAGCAGCACTGGCTACTACCTCCCTCGAAGATAAAATCAGTAGCTTGAGCATCCAGGAAGCCAAAGTCTTCGAATTTGATGCAATTTCTACAGTTACTTTCAAGGGTGAACAAGATGCCTCTGGCATCCCGTCGACGCCCAAGGCAAAGCCACCCCCATCAACGCCTAAAAGGCAGTTGAAATCCTCTCTCGCTCCAACCGCTCTAGAGGTCAAGCAATTCCCTCCAACGAAATCTTCATCTATAGGAGGGCTTGAACGGCAGCTCCAGATCCTAAGAACGCACATCGCGTCATCTTTGTTACATTTCCGCCAATTTACAAGAAGCAATCTAACTCCTCCTCTCGGTGTGCTTCTGTATGGCCCTCCGGGAACTGGCAAAACCATGTTGCTACGGAGCATCGCTACCGAAGCCGGAGCGAATAACTTTATTGTTGATTCCTCCCTAATCGGAAAGTTCATGGGCGAGAGTGAAGCGAGTATACGAAAGATCTTCGCGGAAGCTAAGAAACCAGTGAATGGGAAAAACCGAAGTATTATATTCATCGATGAAATTGATGCATTTGCACCAAAAAGAGGGGCCACAGATACGACAAGTGACTCGCGACTGGTTACAACTTTACTCACAGAGATGGATGCTCTCGCGGTTGTTGATGAAGACGAAGAAGGCGAAAGAAGCAGAGTCATGGTGATTGCTGCGACAAATAGGCCAAACGGCATTGACCCTGCCTTACGAAGGCCAGGGCGGTTTGACCTAGAAATAGAGATACCAATACCAGATGCAAAGGCGCGACTTAAAATTCTAAAACTGCTTTTCAAGGATCTTGAAACGGAGTTTGATAAATCTGTCGAGGGGGGCTTCATCACTAGTTGGGCTAATAGAGCTCATGGTTTCGTGGGAGCAGATCTAGAGACTATTGTGAAGAAAGCGGCGACCAGAAGCGTGCATCGTTCGCTGGAAGCTAGTCAAGATGGGGGGTCCTTTCCTGGATTTTCACTGGGTGACGTCGATACCCTCGAGACTAGTCTTGTGGTATCAGTAGATGATATTGAGTCTGCACTAAAAGAAACGAAACCTTCCGCAATGAAGGAGATTGTGCTCGAGCTGCCCGAAACTAGGTGGCAAGATATTGGTGGCCAGCAAGATGTGAAGCAAAAACTCAAGGAGGCTGTAGAATGGCCTTTGCTGGTGAGCCTTCCAAATTACCTACTCGATAAATAAACCTAACCATGAAATATGTTTAGCATCCAGAAGTCTTCCATCGGCTAGGTGGCCAACCTCGAAAAGGCCTTTTACTATATGGCCCACCTGGCTGCTCGAAAACACTCACAGCAAAAGCTCTCGCCACCGAGGCAGGGCTGAATTTCATCGCGGTAAAGGGTCCTGAGCTACTAAACAAATACGTAGGAGAATCAGAACGTGCTGTGCGCGAACTGTTTCGCAAAGCCAGAGCTGCTAGTCCATCCATCATTTTCTTTGACGAAGTGGATGCACTAGGATTGAACCGTGAAGGCGAAGGTACAAACGTTGGTGGAAACAGCAGCGGGGTCTTGACAGCTCTTCTGAACGAAATGGATGGAATCGAAGAGTTAGGAAACGTCATGATCCTCGCCGCTACAAATAAACCAGAAGTCATCGATCCAGCTCTCCTTCGGCCTGGTAGACTCGATTACCTGCTTTACGTTGGACCCCCTGATTATGACGCTCGAATTGAAATATTGAATATTAAGTTCAAGAAGATGAAGTTGGATGAAGAAGTAGATATTGAAATTTTGGCCAGGAACACTGATGGATACTCTGGTGCTGATTTAATCAAGATTTGCGATGAGGCTGTGTTAGCAGCCATGAGAGAAGATTTGGGCATTGATAGTGTAAAGTTGAGGCATTTCAATGAGGCCCTAAAGGGGGTGAAGAGCGTTATCACCAATGAAATGGTGCGAAGATATGAAGCCTGGAGCGTTGGGGGCGTAAAGCGAGGGTAGAAATGGCACAAAACGAGGTTCGATATTGAATACATGATAAAGATGCTTCTAGCTATGCCGAGAAGATTAGACTCTGGCTAGAAACTGCTAGATACAGGTTGGACAAATATCTAATTTAATCTGACGATTGACCACTCTGACTCTGTAATACATTGATAGAATCACCCTCGTGGCTCCACTCAGAGGCATTGGCTTCGGTTGCTGGCTCTTCATGAGTTTCCTCGTAATTCTCCTCGCCTAGTTCTTCTGGGATCATGATGAAGCTTTCGAGCTCTTCCATCATCTCGTCTTCATTCTCGAGCTGTAGAATCCTCCGGAGTTCTTCTTTACGCTGCGAAGCTGTGGGCTTGAGTCTGTGCCCAGGGCTTCCATCCTCATCAGGCTCGTCAGGAAGCAATTCAAAGAAAAGTCCGCGAAATCTTTCGATTCGCTGACGGAGTTCGATGTACATTTCTGGGTACGGGCTGGAATTGTAAACAATCTGGAGCGTATGCAAGTCTCGAACGAGGGACTCCCAAAGGTCATTGATATCACCATCCTCAACCATGTATTTTATGGCATCCTTGCCCGTCAAGCTTTTACTGGCAAGGTCCATTATCTCATCAAGAAAGTAGGTTTGGCTGATATTACGATCAACAGAAGCCTTATAGATGTCATCACGAAAAGGAGTCCTGGGCTTCGTTGGAAGCGGATGTTTTGTTCTCCATTCCTCCGTATCCATCTCGTTGGCTCGAACTTGGAACAAAACATCTCTGTACGCACTCATTTCTTCGGTGTAATGGTTGAATCCTGGGATTTCAGCACCTAGAGCTTCGTATAAGCCATACCAATCGATTTCATCGAGGAAGTTAGAAAACTGCTTGAAGTAATATCTGCGGAACATGTCCCTGCTTTCCGTATCGCAAACGCGGTATGTTTCCATCATACGGTATTCGGCAAGGAAGCGACCAACAGTCATAAAGAACCTATACAGTTCACCTCCTTCCTGGACTTTGTGCAAGTTGATGATGAAGAAACTCTATGTATATTATTATGAGCAATTTTCAAAGAGTCATGGCGTCAAACTTGCAAATTGAAGTTGACAGAGTATGGTACCTACTTCATCAAGATCGAGCTCTTTAACCATGCTGCTTTGGCTATAGTCGAAATCGAATTCGGTCTTCCCGAGAAGCATCTTGATAACATCGATGATACCATCAATGAAAATCAGAAACGGATCATCTTCTCTATCAGCTTTCCGTGTCCTCTTCACAACGACCGTCTGCCCATTCGCAAGCCGTTCAACCTTGATTTCCATTCCATCAGTTTCCTCTGGATATCCCAAAAGGTGCCTGACGCTGGCCTCGCTCTGCAAGTATTTGAGACGTGCTTTCTGATAATATTCAAGACTAGCTTGTAACTCAGGCACAGTTGCTCTAGTATCAGCAGCATCTTTGACGTCTCGTCTCTGTCGTGGTGGGATTTTGAATTCTTCTGAGGTCTCGGGGAGTGGGAGAGCAGACTCAATCAATTCTGAGGCGATACTGAGATTCGCTAAACCCTCAGAAAGGTCTGGCTCATTTTCACCAAGGTTCCTTACAGGAACGGACATTTCTGATAATGAACAATTAAAAATCGTTGAAAGACGAAAATATACAAAAGTTTATTTTTACGGTTGCTGGAATATACAGGAAGAGGATGTTAGAAAATCTCGGGAAGACATCATTCAAGGAAAACCCAATAAATACTGAATAGGGAGAAGGTAAACAATGACTTTCTAGTATGCTTGAAGCAAAACGTATTGCTATTGACTTGGATACCATAGCCAGGCTCCTTGTTGCTGGAGAAATTGAGAGTTTTTTTTTTGACATACTGTACAATACATGTTGCTGTTAGAACTAGCAGGAGACGAGATATATACTATTACTCATTAGAAACACACTTTCAAGGGAAAGCGCAAGGCTTTAGCTCTTAAATTCTTTTGGGGACAATACTAGTACGTGTAATTCACATCTAGGTTACAATACAGAACATAGGCAAGACCGTTTCAGGAATATCGTATCCATTAATTCATACCCATTGAAGAGAGTAGTAAATGCGGCTTTGCAGCCGTCCGTATCTAATTACAAGTTCCAGAGCACAGATGATTTGTGTCTTGGCCTTCGTAAAGGAAAAACGAATGCTCGATCCATGAAAAAAGCAGTAGTGGTGCAATAAAAAAAAAACTCCGTGGTATACCCTGCGGTGGAAACACCAAACAGAAAAAACGGGACAAGTAGTCTAAATCGCCTCTATTGTCTTTTAAGTAGTGCGGTTGAAACATAAGCGCGTCTATCTCCTTTTGTCTATCTTCCCCGCTCATTGTCTAATATGTAACTCAGAAGAACATTAAAAATAAAATAAGGCAGAAAAAGGGTTGTGGTGGTCGAATTGAATCCGCTTTGCACGCTTGGAAGATGATGACCCCGGACGCCGGTGCTGAAAGAAAATAAAATTCGTAGCAAGATTGAAAATGAGATATATTCGGAAAGGAATATTTCGTGAAAAAAAGTCAATAGTTCAAGGTGTAGCTTGTACTTAGAATCCAGGGAATTCGAAACGGCCTTCCATGGTGTCCCAGAGTTCCTCGACGACCGCGATTTGGTCCTCCGCTGGTGCTGAGCGGACAGCAAGGTAGCGACGACCCTCGACGGTGGGTTTCCAGTTACCAGGGTTGGCATCAGCAACGATACCACCAGCTTCGGTAAGGATGCACCAGCCAGCGGCAACATCCCAGGCCCAGCAGCCTCCCTCCTAAATCGTGATGTTAGTTTCCAAACTTAGATTGCAGATAATATTAATCGGAATGCATAACATACCCAGAAAACATCAAGATAGCCAGCGGCGACACCGCACATGTCCAAAGCAGCACTTCCTTGGCAACGAACGCTGTGGCACATGTTGCCGCCCTGGCTAGCAAGCTTGATCATGGTCTTGGTTCGGACATCCCAGTTGTTGCCCTTTCGTTCGGATCCCCATTCAATGGCGACGAGGGCCTTGTTGAGACCAGGGAGTGGCTCGTTAGGGTTGCGAAGAGGGAGGCGCTCGGTGCGGTTGAGGAAAGCGCCCTTGCCCTTGATTCCAGTGAAAAGGCGTTTCTGGAATGGATTGTAGACGACACCAACGACTGGAACCTTCTTGACGACGAATGCAAGAGAAATACAAACATTCTAACCAAAAGCCGTTAGTTGCCTCGCATCTAAATAATATTATTCTTGATATTATGGAAGAAAACTTACTGGAACGCCGTGGACGAAGTTGATGGTACCGTCAATGGGATCGCAGATGAAGGTCGGGTTATCACTGATCTTGCGGCCTGGAATATACGATTCTTCACCAAGGAGATCGTAGTTTGGATACTTGTACTTCAAGTTGGTGAGAACCATTTTTTCAATAGATTTGTCGGTGTCGGTGACCAAATCGACAGCTGTATATCAATTGAAATGTATTAGTCTTGATTCTAAGCGTGGCAACACATAGACCAGAGGAATCAGGTAGAAGCTTACAATTCTTCTTTGATCCAGAAGTGGAAGCAGTAGGATTCGCATCCAACATCATCTGGCCTCCTCTAAGGGCCAGCTCAATGAGGAAGTCATGAATCTGCTGGAACTCCGTCAAAGTCATCTCGCCCTCCGTTTGCTGCTGTTGAGAAGGAATTTTGGCGGTATTGATGCGTCCCTTGTGTTGGGACGGCCTCGGTTAGGTTCTTTGTAGGTGTAGTCGCTTCTGGTGAGCGAATAAGCTTGAAACGTATTTAGACAAAGACGGATTGGTTGTTGATTGATGTGACCAATAAGTAATTGGCTTGTGGAAGGTTTTGTTTATATGCGCAACTGATATTTGAATGTGGGTTTAGTTGTTTGTGAGAAAAATCGGCGGGCCGAGCGAAGGATTTTATGATAGAGCGGAGAGTTCTGGAATATTGGTATAGAGCAACAAACTGTTTTTCAAGCTTGTGCTGGTGATTCCCTCAGGGAAGATATTTTGGAATATGCGCTATGCAAACCGACTTCTTTTTGGTTTCCGAGGCTCAAGTTTGAGAAATAAGCAGGAGGCAGAAAGAATCTGGGGAATGACTTTGGAGAAACGGGAAGGTAGCAAAACACAGATTTGCTTGTTATATGGACTAATAAGAGTCGACGTCAATGGCTTCGGGGAATAGATACAGGGCAGTAATTGCGCGAAGAAGCCTAAATTATGGGAGGAAGGTGACCAGAAATATGCGGAGAATTCTAAAATGACAAAAGATATATTGTGCGACGCTAGGTCTGTCTTCAGGTGTAACGGCTTCTGATGACCAATTGGTGATTGGTTTACCTCGGACACGAGTCTTCGAGGTTTGCTCTTGGGGCGATATGTACAAAAGTTTAACTTGAGATATATATATATGTGGTGAATATAGTCATACGAAGGTAGTCAGATGGTGGGAAGACATCATTGACTTTATACCTTCTGGCAATGGGGTAAAGGTCGCTCTCCACTGGAGAAACGGCCCAGCGTCTCGCCAGTCATGGTGAATCTACACCGAATTTGCCGCCTATCTACGTGCGCACCAATTGTCGCAAGGGCAAGCTTGGACTTGTAATTTCAGAGCAGAATGGCCTTATCAGGATGAATAGGATGGAAAAATTGGTGATGAGACGACGGAAATCACAAGCAGAAAACTAGACACGGGGTGGGGCCACTAGCTCCCCTTGACACTAGTCTTAGCTCAAAACTACCTATAGCGGCAGGGCTTTATGGACCAGGGTGCTAGTCCCACCCTGGTCACTCTTCAGACTTTCTCTGGGGTTTTACTTTTTCTTCCAGTTTTCATATGCAAGTCTATTATTCGACATGCTGCATGGCCTGTCTGGGATCTCGAGAAATGAAGAGCAAAAAGGTAGATCCCAAGCCAGTACCTGTTAAGTTTTTCGATTCTCAAGCATTTGCCATCCAGTTGTAGGGCGGCTCAGGAATTTCGAATTAAAACCTTAGACGATCTGTACAACGAGAACAGAGTTCGGCTCTCGCGTCGTTATCTTAGACAATCCTTCGCTCTAAGCTGGCTTTAGACTTAGAGAGCTCAATATTGATACTCAAAAGACATTCTCCAGCATAAACGATATTCGAATAGTGCGAATTGGAAAAATTAGAGCCGAAAGAAAGGTACCTTATCTTGAACGCCCAATCCTCTAAAAATGAATCCAGGAACCTATCCTGTGCCGGGTACCCATCTACATCCACGAAAACTGGCAGTTTTCTGGCAGGGCCATGTTGGGACCAGGGGCCCAACTAGGAACTGGTGTTAACGAAGATGTTGGTTCAATGCGGGTGAAAGGCAACCCTTCCAAATTTCTTCCAGATCTTTAGTCGGATAAACTGCCAATCACTTTCCCGCAAGTTTTCGAGCCCCTTGTCTTCAAATTAAGGACCTTCTCCCGGTGCGAAAATAACTTGCAACCACCACCACATACGCCCGGAGCCGCTCAGGCCTGAGGACGAGAGTGTCTTGATTTCGGGCGCTAATTGTGTTGCTCTGACTGCGAACCCATTGGCACAGAGTCACCGGAGCTGATGTCCGAGAATGGCACTTGCAATATTACAGAGCAGCTACCTCTCTCTGATTTGAAGAATACTGGTATCGTTGAATCGACAGAGGCTGCTGGGACTGGAAATATCTTACGTGATGGTTTTCGTTACTCATTTTCCTCTCATAATAACAAAGCAATACGAGACAACGTGGGCGATAAGAAATCATTGTCGATTGGTTCACCTTGCAGGCAGCGACTGGGTCGTCTACCGAAATTATGGGATTGGTGATGAAAAGAAGTATTCATCCGAATTTACCTGCAAGATAACTGCTTCATAATAAGTGAAATCGAGTCTCGAATCACAGGTGGAACGACTACTAGATGCCGCTAACAACCGTCTCTTGGCTTGTTACGCTATTGGATGCGTATTATGAATGCAGACGAACATACCTATGCTGGTCGGGTAGACTATCCTTGATTTGCACAACTGGACTCGTCGATATGCAAGTTGCCCCTCCAATGGCCTCGTATCCTCTTTATCGATAAACCTATGCATGCTCATAGGCGTTGGTTGACCCATCAGCACCATTCACAGAGAGGTTTATCTCACGATAGCAAGATAGGCTCTAAAAGATTGCGAAAGATCACCACTATCACGCAGAGTGGCGCGCCGATGTAGGGTTTTCACTGCCACGGATTAATCGCCACCGTCACGTCTAGAATGTTACCCGGCTTTTTATCCCCGTCTGGGGGAGCAAGCATTGTTTGATTCTCCCCGAGGTAGCTTCCTTCAAGGCTCCACCAACGGGAACCATGACGATCCTACCCCTCCATTATGCGGGCCACACCATTTGCGAAAGTCAAAGGAGTTTCGTCTTTGACCAGCGCCGTTTGCTACTGGCCGGGCGATTCTGCCTGCATCATGCATGGGCTAGGTTCTAGTAAAACGAAATTGGTGTATATTACATTCGCCCCAAAATTGTAATACTTCGAACTTGGGAAAGGTCGGCATTTTGCCTACCTCTGGAATAGCTGGTCTGTCTTCATGCGTTTTTTAAATCGTGAGATCATTTTTCTGGCGTCCATTGCCCCGGGCGATCAAGGCAATGGACGCACGCGAATCTAGTTCGGATCGCAAGCCTTAATTAGTCTCTAGGTCGAGACGAGGTGTTTTCGAACAGTATCCGCTAGTCTGGTTGCCAACATTTCGCGGCACTGGACCTATTCAAATTGACGATACGCCCTGCGACTGCAAGTTGTGGAACCAAGATATTCAATATCAATGAAGCTATGCTCGTTTCGGGAATGCTAATCATACGGAAGCACGGAATCCGGGACAATCGACGGCAGTTTATCAGCATATATCATGATAAACTGTGAGCTAGTTTAACCACGGTATGATAGGTGCAGAAATACGAACAGCATATTAAATTTTCTGGATAGAGATATACGACATCAGGTCATGTTTTAGAAAGCTTAGATAGCTACGAAGGGCCGCAAGGCGAATGAAATCTAGCAAATGACAGCATGCCCATGCACAATGCTCAAAGATGCGACCAGCCTAGTAGATACAACATTCTTTCTGGGCGAAACTCGCTACCTCGTCGACGCAACATTGAAGATTTGACTCGGCAAGCTAGGAGGTTCCACTGAGCAACGGACAAGTGGAGCTATCGACGTGCATTCGACAGGCATAGTAGCAACCTGGATCCTAGAAGAATATTTTTTTTGATGAGGTTCCACTTTAGACTTTCCCCCCCAACAATATTAATAAAGATTAGAAATAACAGCAGAAGCACAATTGAACCGTCTTCCACCCGCCAAACCGACATCTTGCCGTCCTTTTTGATCGCACGGCATGCCGAAAATGCAGTGATGACACAATGTTATCTGGAGATCTTCGCTCCAATTGATCTGATCTGATTTCTGACGGTCCACTACGTTTCTAGAGCCTACGAATAGTATTCCCTGATTTTCAGAATCTAATTTCTAGCTTCGGAGAAAGCGGTGGAGAGACGGCAAGTCTGTCTCCACAACACCAAAGAAACTATCCGGGAAGGCTTGGTTTGAGCGTGGTTTTCGTTTGCTCGAATATCCGTCAAAATGGCGCAAAAAGATTACAAGCAACATTAAAACCACGGCTTTCGGGTCAGAACGGAGAGAGACGTTTTAGTCAGGACAAGGACCTGATCGATTCACAATTTAGGACTCCAGTTTGCAAGTTTTTAGAATAGAAATATATATCGCTAGATTTAATCACATGCAAACAATAAGTTCACTTGGATAAGGTTTTACTAGTAGGTGGTTTCACAAGAAATATTCGAAATGTCGCAAGTTTGAAGACCGCGATCAAGCTTCGTTTGTTTGTTTCTTCCTAGAACTTCTGATCTTGTATTCCCAGATCTACAGTACATACAACTCAGACCTTTCCAATTTGAGCCAACCTTGCCTCAATAAGTATATACTTGAAAATATTAGTTATATCGCATTTTGCGGAGTATTTCACTACTTATATAGCATAAAAGGAGATAGCTCGTGATTTTGTGAATTAATTAGTTTTATCTCCATTTTCGAGCCGGCTCCCTCTGTGTACTGAGAGGTTCAGATCATGGGCGCTGCCAGCTGCTCTAAACAGATGCGAATCGATTTTAACAGTTCAAAACTGGGTATATTGGTAGACAATTGCAATTGCAAAGGCCTCTACTCCAACCATCACTTCCCTAATATAACGGTCCGTGCTCAATTCATAATGATTGTTTCATAGCACCACCTTAGTATACATTTACTCCGCATGACCACGATTCAGTCGAGTACAGAAGCGGATGTACCTCTTTTTGCTATGCAACACACCTCCCGGATTAATTTGGATATGCCTTGCTTGAGGGGCGCGGACGTCCCGGCCGGATTAATTGAACGGATGGAGCAGCAGATGTAACCGGCCAATTCTCCTTTGCTCGGTTCCACAACGGTTATCATCCAGCTGCATACGCTATCTGCCAGGTGTGCTCCCGAGCATATCTTAACACCATCCAATATAATAGGCATGCTAGAAATGGGCGATCCCGAGGCAGGAAATTGTAAGTCCGAGGTCCGGCCGAACACCCAGCGAAAGGCTCCTCCATTCGTCAATTTGGCCGTGCTTATCATGAAACTCGGACTTTCGATATTGCATACCGCCTTACCTCTTAAACTCTTTATCTCTATTTGAACGAGTTTCAGCATGGGGACGCCATGGCTCATGGTGTGATACGCAGCATTCAGACTCAATCCAACATCACACCTTGTAGAGCCAAACGTGGATAAATTCGTTTAAGCCCTGCTCCATGCCATTTCGTTTCCTACTAAGCCAATGGACAGACTTCTGGAAGCATGTTTTCCTTGGATTTATCTTTCTTGGGAGACAGGCTGAGAACGTGTCCCCGCTTAAAGTCGAACGAACGTTTCACTCCTCCTGGACGTGCATAACAACCACTCCCAACGCAGAATTTATCCGAACAATTTACCCAGCAGGCAACATATTATATTAAGATAGGCCAAATGGTCATATAGCATGCCAAACTCTTTAGTTATCTCGGAATAAATCTCACCGACCAAGTTATTAACCACCTTGTACAATTAAATCGCTACTGGTGCGATAGCAGAGTGTCCGGGACATTTAACTTTCGTGGCCAAATTCTGCGATCCGGCAATGTTTTCTCGATACCTACGAATAGAAACACCGTTTGGCAGCCATGACCCCCAAAGTGTGTACCACAATTGCATGCAAGACATGGATTCCGCATCATTCTTTACACTTGTTCATCTCGGGTATTTCGCTTCCCACCATAACCCCTTGACCATTCCAGGAAGCTGAGGATTCGTCCCAGAGCTTCTGGAAGCCCCAAATGTGCCGAGAATGCTCTTGAGTTCTCGGCGCGACTTGTCAATAGCATTACCTCATACTCCTGTCGAATCATGAACGCTATAGTTCAACAGTGTTAAGCCTGGCCCTATCGTTGATCAAGGTCAGCTGAGATTTCGACAATGACTTGATTCCTCTTGCCTGTGGCGTGCGACTTCCGTTTTGCCATTTACGGCGCTGCGGAAGCTAACACTTGACATCCGGAGCTATGCTTTCTAGAAGCTTATCCTCTGTCATTTTATTGCATCGTGGCGTTTTTGACTTTGCCTCCCGATTGGACTGGGCTTCGCAATTGCGCCCACGCTGTTTAATACCGTGATCAAACACCAGGGCTAGCCTACCAGGCTTTTATTACGTTTGATCATCAATAGGGATCCCCACCGGAGTAGACTTCGGAGTTTTGATGCGGGAGTTTGAAGAAGTTGCTTCATTCTAATTTGGTAGGACCCTGAAGATCTCAGGAAGCCCCGTGAAAGGGAAATTTCGGCTGTTTGTTCCGCGAATGACCTTGCTGGTGCAGCTTAGTTCGTGCGAATGCGCTCCGTATTCAAAGAGCTTCTGTTGGCGTGCATGAAGATGAAAAGTGTTATCTTTGATGAATCTTTTTACACGACACGATTGCAAAACGTAGAGTTCGTACGATCATTTCTGAAAAAGCATATCGTGATTTAGCATAATCCTGGGTTGCTACCCATGGCTCTATCTGATCTTCACACCGCATTTGAACGGTGTCATGTCACGATCCTAGTAGGTGCGCTAACAGGGTCAATCAGTTCAGCACCACCCCTCGCCCTTAAATCCTTTGCCGCACACACCAAATTTCTATTTATTCCTGTACCTGAATTTAACGAACCCGTAATGGATGTCAAATCTAACGTCGATGTAAGTTTTCTTTCGCTTTAGCTTCCCTCAGACACGTCTGTGCTAGTGTCGTATGTCCGAGCACACTAGCACGGCTAAATCACGGGTGTGTCAAAAAGGCATCTACGGCCGGGCGATGATCTAACGATCTAAATTGCCGTCAATTGCGTAAGAAGCCTGCCAAGAGTAGCTCAGTCTCCACATCTCCGACAGTCCGTGCATGAACATCGAAAGATCGAAATGGGATTTTTTGTGAGCAGCGGATCAGCATCGAGACGAATGTTTGTGCATGCTTAAGATTATCACATTGCGATTTTTAGCTGCTAGTTCGTTCTGATATCAGGCTATTTATTTCTGTTGCTATCTCTATTGATACAGTCTTTTGATGCTCTAGGTGAAGAATATTAATTCTTGCATGCGTCCAAGCCAACGACGTCATGTATGTCTGACACGGGTTTTGCAGTGATAGCTGCACCCATACACGAGAATCTCGATTATCTGGGGCCCATGATCAGGACTTTTATATACAATCGCGGTTTTGGACATCTACATAATCGGTCGATCAGCCAAAACGAGCTTTTAGACGAGATCTTATACCGGACAAATTCCTGGTATAATCGAACATACATGAAGGTATAAATCGAGTTCATTTGTATATTCTCCAAATACTCAAGATCTCCCATCCGGCCTTCCTTTCAATCACGCGCTCCATTCTCCAGCCTCTGCCCATACCCGTCACTCTTTCTACAACCTCGGCCGGCTTATTACTAGCGCAGAGCAAAAGGTAGAGCACCCCTCGCTCACTCAATACCTCGTGGAGCTCGTCCAAAAGTCTATCCGTTGTTTGCATGCCTTTAGCCCCGCCTGCATAAGTTAAAGATAGTAGATATTCCTCCATATCGTAATCTTCTTTACTCTTCGAGTCTACCAACACACTTTGCTGTGCACCACGTAAGGTTGATAAAGATGGAAATTCGGCAGTGGGGACGTAGGGCGGATTAAAGACTAAAATATCCACGCAAGAAAGCTTTAGTGCAGAAGTCAGATCTGACGTCGCGCTACCTAGAAATACGGCCGCTGTAGACTCATGCTCAACGCAAGCGGTATCTACCGTTGTGTTGGTCACAGTGTTCGCCGTGAAACTGACGTCAAGTCCCATAGTGAGAACATCCGTCCTGCGAAAAATTTGACCGGCATGTGCGGCAAGAAACGCGGAAACGATACCGGAGCCAGTGCCAATTTCAACGAGAAACGGAGAAGGCGTGCTGTTTGGGAAGCGGGTTGAGAGAAAGTTCACCTCAGACGGGAGCGAGAAGGCATCCAGGAGCAGATAGGAGTCTTCCGAAGGCGGGTAGACTGGTTGAGACGTTATATGAGACGTGGAAGGCGTCGGTAACTTCAATGGTTCGCCCGCAGGCGGTAGCGTGGTACTCATTTCGGGCGTTTTGTGTACGGCATCCTGGAGTACAGCCGTGTGCATGTGGGGTGAGGTTGAATAAGTTTCTGTATCACACTAAAGGCGAAGATTTGGTGTTGGAGAGCAAAACAACTCAAGCTAGCATTGTTCCTCACGCGCTGCAGGATTTCAGTTTAACTTCCTAGTGCCAATGTTCGCCATGACATAGATTCAGTATGGACCAATTCTCGGAGAATGCCAACACTGATGGGACAAGTAGCGAGTCACAGTTCTCCGTTTTAGCTGTTGGGGCGCTGTACAGAGACGTCATCATTAAGGTCCCAACGTTTCCCGCCGAAGATGAGAAGCAGTCTGCAGTCTCAGAGCATACTCGAGTAGGTGGGAACATCTCGAACACATTATCGGTGCTTTCGCAAGTGATCCCAAAGACTTCGCCTTTGATATATGCAACCGTCGTTGGAGGCTCAGAGGCGATATGGCGGTATGCATATTCGGCTGGACTTAAATGCCACACTCCCAACACGAAACTATGGCTACTATGGCTAATGGAGTTGATAATAACAGCCCATTGATAACTACTCTGGAAGGAAAGGGTATTACAATGCTATATGAAATAAGGTCTGGGGAAGGCCATGTTACTCCTACCGCATATATATTTGAGTCGCAGAAGAGTGGCTTGAGAACCATTATATCGCATCAGCTGTGTGTTCCAGTTATCTTCAACGTTCCGCTTGGATTCTAAGCTGACCAAAGAAAAAAAACAGAATACCCCAGCTGAGGACTTCTGAGCTACTGTCTTTGCTTTTTACCCATTTTCTACCAAAGACGACATTTATGAGCAATGCATATGACGATATGCTCTCTAAGGTATACGATGCTCATGCCAATTTCTACCCCTCTTGGATGCATTTTGAAGGCCGCGAATGCTTCATGGTCGACGGTGTCATAGATCATTTCAGAGGCAGGAAAGAGTATAAAGAGAACCCTTGTACTATTAGCGTGGAATTTGAGAAGTTCGGAAGACCAGGTTTGGACCGGTTAATGGGCGTATGCGATATTGCGTTTGTAGCACAAGGGTACATGCGCGAATTCCTAGACGACTTGAAGATTCTTAAGGGCGGCGAAATGACGGACGAATTGGTCTCTCGTTTTGCGTTTTCTACTTGCGGGACGGCTAAAAGGAGTGCTATAGCATTCGTGACGGTTGGCGCGGAGGGTGCATATATCATTCAATATGGTACTTCAACGCCTATCGTAAGGCATATACCCACGCCCGCCATCTCTCCAACAGATGTGATAGAAACAACAGGGGCTGGGGATACCTTCATTGGCGTGATCATCTACGCCATGGGTTACAAAAAATGGGATGCTGCGAAGGCCGGTCGAGTAGCAGTCAACGTGGCCAGTAGGAAATGCCTCCAGATTGGGTATGATTTGCTGGGCAACCTTGACAAAGGTTTTGGGGTATTGGAACGCGAACAGGATATACTCGATGACGGTCTATCGGAAAGGAGCTCAGTAGGGCCCGAAGTTAGAAGGATGGAAGGACTTCTTTAAGTATAAGGATAGTGTACACTACATGTCCTTTGGTTACGTCTGCTAGCAACGTAGGATCGTGGCGAAGTATCGGCCTAACGATTTAATTGACTTTCATTTCCCCGAATTCAAAAGCTAAAAACCTATTTTCGCATGCGAATGAACTATCAATTCTCCCGTATAAATCCATTTAACCTTCACCTTCTGAATGCCCTTGGGTTCTCATCAGTATTCTAAGCAATCTCTAATAAATCAAATGCAACATCGAGACGGGAGTGCCATAGCACAAAATTAAGAAACATGTGGAGAAAGCTTTACTTCCTTCACTCTAAAGATGTGATATTTGTTTGAGACACATGTTGTTACTTCAGATCCAAAGCATTGTTGAAATCAGTATTCTCAGATGTTTCGAGTTTCTTGACGTCTTGTGAATACTCCTGTCGGGTATCAGGAATATCTTGTGGAGATTGTTCATCATCCGTCAACAAACCTTTCGAATTTAAGTCCTAGTTGCCATTCTCAAGGGCATCTGTTTCAATTGAAGCCTGCAGAGGAATGTCAGCTCGTAACGTGAATATGGTTTGCAGAAAAGTAATTAAGGTACTTTGGTGATGGCCTTTATAGCATAAATCGTTAGCCAGTCTTAGTGATAAATCTAAACTCAATTTAAAGAGGGCGATATTTACCTCTTTCGAGGTCTTTTTGTGACCTTTTCTAACTGTGTAATGTTTTCTCCAATCTCCTTATCACCAGCTGCCAATCTCAAAGCAGGTATCAAACTCGGGAACCCCTAATATTTTAACTGTCAGCATTGAATAAAGAGAATAATATCTATAAATTATACGAAATTTGGCCAAATTTACTGCTGTTACTGACTTTGGGGATCCGCCCGACAAGAACTCGAGCCCTTCTTTCAGTTTCTTCGCCTCTTGTCGCTCCTCGACGAACAAACTCGTCCTCAATAAAGGTCCACCAGTTTCTAGGCTCATGGTTGTTATGTGCTTTCAAGATCAAGTTTACAATTTCCTATTATATTCTTAGTTACTCCATGGTTAGGTTTCTAAATGAAAGATAAGATTTTACATCAACATCGCCATACCTCGTTGGTTATTCGAAAACCCTCTGGGACGTATTTGCGAGTCATGATTTAAACGGAAAAGAGTTATAGAGCGAATGTTTTTGATGACTTTCCAGCACAGTGGGATCCGAAGCTTGGAATTCACGTGACTTGAAGTCGCGGC
>JADMIO011560673.1_pt1 | contig 49579 bp, 30 predicted proteins | sample 8958161 | NCBI WGS metagenome assembly JADMIO01 (sample SAMN16585339, study PRJNA669376) | soil metagenome | isolation source: Crop rotation soil | place: USA: Cullars Rotation, Alabama | collected 2011
GCCGCGACTTCAAGTCACGTGAATTCCAAGCTTCGGATCCCACTGTGCTGGAAAGGAAGGACTTTGCTGTGGGCTTCGAGAACGGCTATCCGAACTGTTCTGTTTCTGTGAAGAACTCTTTCCTGGAGTCAGAGGAGGTCTGCCTGAGCTTTCTTGTCCACTACGAGAAACCTGTCTGCTGCGTGAAGGACCTTGCTGTGGGCTTCGAGAACGGCTATCCGAATGGTTCTGTTTCTGTGAAGATCTCTTTCTTGGAGTCAGAGGTCTGTCTGAGCTTTCTTGTCCTCGTGAACTAAGTGTTGGTAGTGAAGTAGGTGGTAATCTGGTAACTGTAACTGACAGGTGAGGAAGATTTAGATTATTATCCTTTGAGGTTGTAGCCTCATCCTCTGTTCTACTACTTGAATTCATAACCACTGCTTCTGAAGATTGTTTGTTTGGACTCTTGAAGCCATGCTCAGTTGCGCCGGATTTGGGATTATCTGTAACTGACGTTGTGCTTGCGACACTACCACTGGTATTTAAAGACATACTTCCTAATGGAAGGCGTGGGAAATCTGGCCATTTCGTCTCCCTTCTGAGTATCTTGTTCGCGTCGTAAGTCTCGAACAGTGACGGAATATTTCTCAATCTATAAATAAAGTATCTTTGCTTATAACGTCCATTATAGCTATATCATTGGAGCGTTTATAAACTCACCTATATCTGTTTAAATCAATGTTGCAATGTTCTATATCCGGTCCTGGATTGGCTATTATATCACCGAAGAAATCCGGGTGGAAAATATCCCTGTATCTTCCTTCTTTCTGTTCGTTTTCCTGCCACGTTTTAGCAGCGTGCTTATTGAAGCTTTCATCACTGGTCAGCAAAGCAATGGGAATGTTAAAAGTCCAGTTAGCTTCGGGGTAATACGTGACGATTCCCCCAAGCAGCTAGAAAACAAAAGCTCAATTAGGACAGAGACAAAGGTTGACACACCTATATTTTATTACATCAATTTGCTCCCTTAAGCGGTCTTCTACATGAGGGTTTATGGGAGGACAGCTCATTTGATTATCGGATGTCTCGAAGTCTGGTTCATCAAAGGGTATGAAAGTGAACACAGGGCGAACGTTGCTGCTGCATATCTTGGAGAGTAAGTTCGGTACTAAGGGTGACACACGTACTAGGTCGAAGACGCCGTTGTTAGAGGTGGCAAAGGCCATCCTGTGTCTATAGAGAGCAGATTAACGAAACGACGTTTCAATGTCGATTAAACCTCTTGTTAGTCCAAATAAAAAGAAATTATAGTATTATTGTATTAGTAGACACGCGGGACGCGGGCGATCCAAAGTAAAGACTAGATTTAAATCCCAGATCGGCCCGCGCTGTTATCTCACTTGCTCTCCTTTCACTTCTCTTACATTTCCAGCAACAATCTCAATTCTTTGCATGAAATTCTTTTAATCTCTTCGAATGCTATTATTAAAGAAATATTGTGGTACAAATCAGTCATTAATTCTTGATTATTTTTGCGGTAAGCCATACTAATAAAAATTAGAATAAAGAACAATAAAGTTTTATTATTAAAAATATTTAGCAGCGTCAAATACTCGCGTAGGCGTAATCAGGATGTTACTTAAGGCTTTTGTTGAGTACCAAACCCTTGTCAATTCTAGGCACGCGGCCAAAGCAATTTACCAGTACTGAAATTTTAATTCTTCTGAAGCATACTTAAGAGAGGGACTTGGACTTTCCCTCATCAGGCTTTACGTTAAACTGTAAATTGACACGAACCCAGATTTGTTTTCATTAAGAAGAGTTTCAACTTATTTTTCTTACAAACCAGTTTTGAAATTGTTTGACCTAGTTCATTTGAGCACTCTGACAGCTGTGTAGTTAGTTGTGTGATATCCTTATGAGCCCTCACACATCATGGAACTGAGTTTTAGACAGTGGTTTGTTATCTTTCTTTTCAGTCTCATATGCTTCGCTTCTTCGTGTTCGTATACTTTGCTGGCGACATTTTTTCCCTTTGAGGTGAGGTATAGCTTTTCGTTAATCAAGTTTATCAGAATATACCAGAAATTTTAAATTCAAATTTTACTTTTGCTCAGGTTGAAAAGAGAAATGGGAATAGCGTGGAATCGGGTGTTGTTTTTGGAATCGGCAGCGTCGCGGCCATTTTCTCCAGTCTTATTACCGGGACTTTTGTAAAGAAAAAATCTCTTTAGAATCCCACAACCTTTCATTGTCAACTTCCTACCTAGGTGGGGAGATTAGGGGCTCATCGTCTGCTATGCCTTTCGCTAATATGGAAAGCATTCAGCGTGGGAATTTTTGGAGCTCTTGCAGCTATTACCTCCAATTGGCTTTTCATTACTTTAGCTATCATCCTTCGGATTTCTGAAGGATTCGCCTCTGCTGGAATTCTCTTAGCCTTGTTTGCTTCTGCTCCTCCAGAATTTCCAAATTCAGTTCCACTCATTTACGTAAGAAATGATAAAATTCAAATACCAGATTTCATTCTCGGCTTTTATTTTCTTACGGAAGTAATACTGCTTTAGGGTGTAATTAGCATGATGCACACAATTGGATTCTCGATTGGACCGTTCTTAGGAGAAGTGTTATATGAGGTAAACGGTACCTTTGCTCCTGTGGAAATCAGTCATAAACGGCTGAACTGGCTCTTGTTTTTAGGTGGGAGGTTTCGTTTGTCCATTCGTTTTCTTGGGTGTATTCATTCTGTGTACCGGTATATTCCTACCGCTAATTTCTTGGAGTCCTTCCCCAGCCCCGTTTCTGGAAGCGTCAGAAACTAGGAGGCGTGGAAGCATGTTGAAATTTCTGTGGCGTCCGTTCATATTGCTCAACTTCTTTCTACTTTTTATAAGCTCTGTTTTGGCTCTCTTCATTGTTGGAATCTTTCCTTTATTCCTCAGGAAATCTGTAAGTCAGTGATTTCTTGAAGAATTCAGAGTTAGTAAATTGGAATAACTTTTAGTATGGCTTGAAATCTGGCGAGCTGTGGTGGGCATATGGACCTCTGGCCGTGGGAAATGCAATATCATTTCCCCTCTGGGGGTTTCTGATGAATTTATGCCTTCCAGCCCCAGTAACAATGTCCACTGGAGGAGTCATTGTCCTCATTGCCTCCTTTCTAATTGGACCACCTCCCATATTTGGAGACGCACCGTGAGATGTTATTAAAGTGTATCATTATTTTTTTCTAATAATGTCTGTGTAGGAATTATACAATTACGTGTGTTGGAGCTGGAATTTTTGGATTTGGAATATCTGCAATTCATCTTGCCATATTAATTTCAGCAAGGAACGAAGCACGGTAAGTTTAGTGAAAATAACTAATAATTTTTGTTCAATTCATTGTTTACTCCTTAGCAATTACGGCTATCCAGACACTCTGACTACTGCTGGATTGGTCTTAGGAGGATTTCTAGGAGTAAATGCTCTGGGATCGGCATTGGGTCCCATACTTGCTGGAATATTTGCTCATGATGTTGGATTCTATTCCATGACGCTTACGAATTTCGGAATCAGTTGTCTCATCGTAATAAATGAGCATCAAGTACATATGCAAGGCTATCTCTAATTCCTCAATTTCCGTCTAGGTGGGATTAAGCTTACTTTACACTGGGGGAGAGGTGATTCGAAAACTATGCTGCTTTAAGCCAGGATCGGAAGTTGACCTTGACGAGAATTCAAAACTTTTAGCACAACCCTTACCCGCTGTGGAAGCGGTGCCGGTCCCACTAGCATCGCCGGTACCTTCATCTTCGTATGCTAATCCAGAAGCGTCAACACCAATCACGCCGAAAGCATTCACTCCTACGTCATTTACCCCCAAGGCGTCAACACCAAACAAATTGACACCTTCAACTTCAACATCTAGACTGTTCAAACCAATATCTTCTTCATCTACACCAACGCCTTCTACACCTAATCAGTTCACACCAACCCAATCATCCCCAAATCCGTTTAATACGCCAACACCGCCGGAAACTCCTCCCCCTGTTTCATAAATTGACATTACGACCACGAGCTGTGAACTGCTTTTGCACATTACAGGCTGAAAGTCAGAAAATCGAAAATCTTCAAAAAATGTGTTCAAGTCCTTTATTTTCCTCAATTTAAAGCTTTTCATACTTTGAGTGTGGAATCAATGTTGTTTGTCATCAATTCTAGTTGCAGATTATAGTGTTACAGTCTAGGGTGTTCAGCGCTCTTAAGTAGAAGCTGAAGTTCTTGATAAACGTAGGCATATGTGAAGGGGAATTATGAATGGATTAGACCAGTTGCACTAAACGATGTAATTCCCTCAACGAGTACGTTTCATTAATTAGTTTGATTAGAGCTAATGAAGGAAAATTTGTGTTTTACGAAAAATTAATAAAAGTAGGCCACAACGATAGTAATGCTCAACATTGAACTCCTAATTTTCACGATGTTCGCTTCAGGAATTCCTTTCGTTCTTCTCATCGCAACATTTAGTCCACTAATTTCAGGCACGCTAATTAACATTACGTCGTCTTTTACACTAAACAGTAAGCATTTTATTTTATTACAGGATTTAACTACGCGTTGCCGAAAAGTGAAGTAACGCTTTACTCGGAGGTGAAATTCAGAGGTGATTTTCAAAACCAATTTTAAAAAACATACAGTTATTAGTTTTCTATATTGTTGAAATTAATTTTTTGCAAGGATTTCCACAAAATGTAAATGTGGAATATGAATGCAAAAAACTGGACAACACATGGACGAATGGTGTTCAGTCAGTGGACCCTAACGGAGTCTGTACTATATTTTACGCTGGACCCTCGTGTACGGGACATCACAGTCAACTAAGTAGAAAATCTGATTTTGGAGCTGCCAACCTTCATTTGATAGGCCTGAAAGGAAAAGTTGGCTCGTTCAGGAAATGTTAACACATCCAAACTTCAGAGTTAACTTGCTTACAACCCAATAATTCTTCCGAATAAAAGTATTCCCTTTCTTAGTAGGCTGATTTGGCACAAGAAATTTCCTTGAATTTTCTGTCACTGAGTGGAGTCCAATTGGTTTGACCTAGCAATTGCCCTACTTCCACTGCCATTCGTTCGTAGGATTTTGAGTTCTTGATAAGCCATTGCGTAAATGTGGGGTCAAGTTCCAGGTTGTGGTACTTGAAGTCACATCTGAGTAAAAGAGCGTTCCTCCTGACAAAGAACTGACAGAGATTAGGGGACATACTGGCAATGAGCAGAGCTGTGCAAGTGGATATTCTTTCTCGAATAATCTAAAGAAGAATCAGGAATTTCGATTATTAATTAATTTAGCTTCCTTGATTGATTATTGCAAATGACCAGTGTTGTGAGGTATGGACATTTCCGACAGATTGTAAGTAACATAGAGTCCGGACGGTCTTCGAATTTTCGGGATCTACCGAATTTTGGGAGTCCAAGGTGACCGTATTCAACAAGCTTAGAAGGATAGAGGTCAATCACTCTTAATATCGCCTCCCAACTAAGCTGCAAGTTGCAGATAAAGAAACTTGGTTAACATGAAAGTTATGAAAACTGAATGACTTACCTTTGTCATGGGTGAGTCGTAAATAACCGATGTCACTGGGGCCCCATCTTGCCAGATCATTTCTTTATCTGCTTTACTAAGCGTTCTAAATTGTGTAGCAAGAAAGAAAATAAGTGCAAACACTTGCAGAAAAGCATAGTTCGAAGATTCTGAGGGTTACCTTAAGTACACTTGAAATTTTGCCTTTGCCCATCTTCTCCTGTCCACAGCCACTCCCATTTCAGTGTAATTATTTTGAATCAAATGAACTTCCTTCAATCTTCTAAGATTACAAAGCAATTCCACTAACTCATCCCCCAAGTTTTGTGGACTTATTTTCAGTACAGTCAAATTAACGAAACATGCAGGATGAATAAAACCAAGTGGAGCCCTAGTCGTATTTATGAGAACCAGCCTGTCAAGGTTCGTGCACAAAGAAGCACATACATCATCCAGCAGGTGAATGGCTTCGTTCGTAGAGTCAAGGAGTAGGTCAATCAGTTCTAATGATCGCAACTCCCTTAGATTTGTCATGAGCCTTTTGAGAGCTTCCAGGAGCTTTCCACCTGCAAAATTAGCCAGCACGTAGAATACCGTTTCAATTTTTGACCCAAATTTTTGGATTTTTTTTAGAAGAGATTTTTAGAACTGCTAACCTGTGCCATAGACGGACTGCTCTTCCCTCGTAGCCAAGTCGCAGCGGAATATAAATCTAAGAGATGTGATATGCAGTGGAGCACGGGATTCGGCATCCTCTAGCATTTTCAAGGATATCATTAGGCCACTTCCTCTAAATCGGAATCTTAAATTTTACCATTATAACGCTCTGAATAGTAACTGATCAGATTCATGAACTCGTAGAGATTGAATAAATTTGACATAGGAGCGAGTACCAAGGAGCGTATGAAGTGTCCTATACGGAAAATACAGACCTGGGTTCTCAAGTGATCCAGAATTTGCTAAGGGCCAAAAACAGAGGTACTGAATAGATTACTCTTCCCTTCATAATCCGCCATTCCCTCTCACCTGCCATCCCATGTAGTAATTGAACTTGTGCCTCGTAAGAGTGTGGTCTTCCAATACAAATGTGTCCCAGCTCCCCTGCATGTAAAATGCCTACGATTCAAATACAAAAGATACGATATACGATTCAAATACTTATGTATCTGTATGTGGTGTGTTTTTACTCTCTGCCATTGGTTGCAGGCGATGCTTGCCGAGTATTTTGAAGGTATGTCCAAATAGCTGAATACTTTTTCAAGGATTAAGTCAGGAAGTACACCCCACCCCCTCGTGTTTTCTCCCCTCTCTTCTTCGTCGTCATCGGCGTTCTTGGGAAGGTCCTTCCTCAACACATCGGCAATTGTGCAGGATCCAAGGTACTGGGAAGGACGGCGATTCTCCGCTAAATATCAAATAGTAAAAGCACTGATCAAAATCTTCAAGCCAATAAATTGATCAAATCTTGTCTTATATCAGCAATGTCTGAAAAAAAAACTCTGAAAACTAATGGAATACTTACAATAATGGGCTTCACCTTCTCCGCATTTATCGACCATTGAAACTTCAGACATTTTGAAATTAACTAGAAGCCAAAGTCCTAAAATTCTTCCAGCTTTTACTTTTCTCTTAATTAAACACTGCAGCTCTATAAGCCTACCAGTCCGTTTACTGAAGAAATATACGCTTTTGAATATTCTATTCTGCAACCAGGAGCCAGGAGTCCTTAAAATAGATGTTTAGATGTTTTCCTGATTTTCAGATTCTGGATATGAGCCAGGGATATAACCTGAAAACTGATAATATGCATTTCTATGTAAATAAATAAATCACAGAGGTGCATGATCGCTGTTTATTTTTGTCTGTCTTAAGCTCTTAGTAAATTTGGTTGAAGAGTGTCAACATAAATGGAGGTACAAGAATGAGAATGAAGCTGAAAGTTGAGAATGAACGGGCGTTGCTCCTTCCAATATTTGGACAAAGATTTTCCTCATCAGGCTCGTCACTGTGCTTGCAATGGCAACTTCCAGTATCTTGTTGGTCACGCTGGCGGCTATTCCGATGAGGTCCTGACAATGTACACTCAGCATTCCTTGTGCACCGATTCTCTTTGATTTTGCATTCTACATTGGCTAGCAGGCGACACTTTCCATCCTCCCAGGTTTCAACACGAGAACAAGAACACTTGCCCTTACTATTGCATTGGAGGAATGAATCTTTTCTACAGTCTTCTACACGATAACAGGGAGAGCCATGACCATCTTCCTTTGCTGACGCTGATAGGCTTGAAATTACGAGCACAAAAAACAAAGTAATAACCAATTTCAAGGACGTACAGATTTTGAACTTTGTCATTTCTATAATTTTCAAAATTAGCTAAAACGAAATTAGAAGTTTATAGGATTAGTTATTATGTAATCACGGAGAAAGGTAAAGCTCAATAGAGAAGGTCTCATAGGAAGGAAAGGTGGTTATGACAAGCAGCGTAAAACCACAATTGCTTCCTCCAGGGTGACGAATCGATTTAACAAAAACTTTGGAACATGGCCTGGTGTACAAGAGGTTTCCTCTCTCACAACAATATTAATGCCCCATTTATATGCCAAAAACAGTCTCCAATTTTAATTTCCTCTGACCGGAATTTCATAGTAATAACTTATAACCTGTAACTGTTTCAACGAGCTAAAGCTAGACCGAGGGTTCAAGGGAAGACGAAACGGTAATTTATCATACTGAACCAGTACTCGGAATGACAAGATTTTATTCAAAATTAGCTGTCCAAAACAGCTAATCTGACGAAACAGATAGGAAGGTGTATAATTTCAAAGTTAGTTATTTGACTTTTTGAAGTTATTATTTCTTTATAAAAATCCAAAAGTTCTAAATTCTAGTTACGGCTTGTAAAAGGTTCTATGTAAAACATACCGGTTAAAACGAAAAAAAGTATTCTAGGCTCTAGCTTCTAAGTCGTGACACCCTACAAACCATTATTTCTAAACTGCTTTCTCAAACAGAGTTGCACAAAGCGGCGTCATTAAAGAAAATCTTTATAAAAAATTCACATACTAACTCAAAGTCCTTAAACGATTCCATTATTTCAGATTTTTTGGTCTACGAACTGATGAGTCTATCTTTGCGCTAACAGTACTGAATTTCGATGTCAGAATTGAATCTACGGAAACACCTTACGTTTCGAAGGTGCTTGGTTAAGTCGTGCTTGTGCTTGAAGGCAGAGGTGCAGATTTCGCAAACAAATGTAGGGGCAGCGTTACCGCACTCGTATCTATTAAATCAAAGTTCATTTATACTCATTTTTTGTGGCATCCAATTGCGTACTTCGTAAAAAAGCGACCGGTTTAGTATCTACCTCATATGTCGATTGAGTGTACCAACACAGGTGTAGCTCCGGAGACAGGCTTTACATTGATACTTCTTCTCGTTATTGTTATTCCGTTTTCTGATCTTTTCCCTCTTCACTGATAAATTAAAAATAAAATGCAATTAAAGCTCAAATAGTTAATATACCTCACTGGGTATTACATGCGCGAATTCCAATGCAAATGTCCCGAAAAATAACGTTTAATTCATCGTGCGTTTATTTAAAAGCTCCGTCCTACCAAAGAATATTGGTTATAAAACAATGAAATATGCCTATGGAAAACAACGGCTTGATCTTGCTAATATTAGTTTGGTGGTTTAGAAGTCAGATTTTCTATCACCGTGGGAGGTGTATTCTATCATGTCATCGTTACACTGATTTTTGCACTACTCCCAAAACGGTGGACCACTCATGACATAAGATGCACCGTCCCTGTAAACCTTGTGTTGCGAGTATGGGGAAACCCTAACAACAAAGAATTGGAAATTAGTCTATGAAATTTACGAAATAGGAGCTAAATGGAAGTCATACCGCGATTCCTTTTGGACTCTTGGAGTGCTATGATTTGAATGAGATTTCTTGAGGGTAATCTGAGATCCCCTTCTAATCACGCGAGCCTTGCAACCTTCGCTGTTGTGGATACATTTGTAGTAACAGGACAGTCCGCTTTTCTTTTCGAAATAATAGGTGCCCTCTGAAAAATTTTCAGAGTGTCAGATATGTAGTCAGCAGAACGAAAATCGACGGAAACCTTTTTGCAATTACTGCTCGAGGAAAACTTTTTTAAATGTAAAACTTGGCGGAATATCGTAAGTTGATTTTGCGTGGAATTTCGCGTATGCTTTTAGAAATCTGAGTAAGCGTCATCAGAGGACAACTTGGCGTACGCTATCTTACCTTCTGCACCTCCAGGCAACGGACCTATTCCACCATTCCCATCGCCCTCGTATTTGATTGCAGAATGCAACTCTCCGTTATTTGTCCCCGAAATATGTGGATCAACATTATTCTGCCCATCCATCTCCCAAGCATCATGAAAACCTACAGCAAATTTTTAACATGTATGGTTTTATTTTTGAATAATTAGTTTTATGCTTACTTGATTGGCTTACTGCACTATCTTCGAACTCCTCATCCTCATCCTCTCCCAAATTCATCTCACTAGTACCACCAATGGCTTCCTCCACTTTGACCTAAGATACGATAAATTTGTTTTGTCAAACTGTACGTAGAAGAAAAGCTGTTGAAAAAACTTACAGCACGTGGGACAAACGTTTCCGGTTCTTCAATGATCATTATTTCACCTGCGTAATCGATGGCATCAGAACGGTGAGTTGCATCGTAGTAACCTGTGGATTTATTCTGGTTTCCCACCATTTCATAATTTATCTTCCTCTTGGATGGAGTAATTGTGGTGTGCTGGACTTGAACATTCAGGAGAGGGTCAACTTCTTGTTGCTTGTGAGATTGGGTATCAGTTCTTGGCTTCTTCGTACCAGAAGCTGGGGGGCTTGAGGAATAGGAAGTTTGAGAAGTAGTTGGAAATGTGTATCCCTGTTGCAATTGAGGGAGTGAGCGTGTGATTTGAAGGCCAGATGAGGCAATGGGTACAGCTGGTGGTGCAGGACGATTAGGCTTATTTGCTTTCTTCCTTGGTCGTTGTTCCGACAGGATGATGGTCTCGGAGGTAATACTGTCATCGGACGGTTCAATATCGGCTAAACCTTTGATTTTAAGGGCCTCCGCAACAGCTAGTAAAGAGGAAAGTTCATCTTGGAGGATATTTACTTCCCCTCGATACATATATTGAATCAGAGCTTTGAGTTCATTATACTTGACATCTTTCAAGAATAAAATGGGATGTTTGTTTGAATCCACGTTCAATAATTCCTGTGAAACGATAAAAATTAGCCTTATACGTAAATTGATCTTCGTGAGGACATGTATCTCACAGTCATAGTTATGGTTAATAAGTTGTAAAGTTAATAAATAATAAATAAGTAAATAAATAAGTATTCGCCCACCTGGAAGTAAGGACTGCATGCTGACAGGATGACCCTGTGAGCACGAAGATATTGACCTTCACAAGCGAGCGTGACGTCTACTAATGATTCGCTTGATAATAAAGCATCAAAAACAGACAAAATGGTTCCTTGGTGGCTTGTCCAACGGAGCCTGATTTGTCCATCCATAATGAACTGGCAATTAATAATTAGCCAGAACCTAAAAGAAATATAGGCATACTTCAATTAACGAAAACCTAATGACCAATGCCAAGACTGAGACAGCAGAATCATGTCACAAGCAGCAACAGCTGCGACGTACTTTAAATAATACTTGGAAATAAATAAATACCGGTGGATTACTCACCTTATTCCCCTGGCTCTATTAATCTAGTACTAATCACTTGTGGCTAAAATAACACAACTGTCAACAAGGGACAGATGAAAGTCAAGTAAAATGTTACCTAAAAATTTGGAATTAACGTCTCTCCTCTTCTGTGGTATGTTGTTGGGGCGTAAAGGAAGATGAATGCATACTAAAGGATTTTTTTACCCTACCAAGATGAACGCCGTCCATGAAAGGCCACTTTCAAGAATTTCAATACTTCTAGATTTCCCAGATACACTAATTTACCCGATTCTTATGAATTTTTACGACACCTGGATCTCTAATTTTTGTCTCCTGTATTATGGACATCCTGGATATATGTAATGCAGGGCTCTTGCTTTTGTGCAGTGAGACGCGTATAATTAACGCAAAAACAGAAACAGCTTCGTGACGTTTTTCACTAATTTTTTAGTAATTACGATATCTGGAATTTCTTATTCAGATACAATATCAATTATTCAAAGACAGAAATCCAAGTCTCCTGATTTTAAAACAGCCCTTCGAATCAGTTTCCCGACGGACGGAAACGGACAAAACAAACATGCACCTACTAATTAGCCTTGCAAACTAACCGATTGAAAATTCACGTAGCAAAATTCGACTCAAAATAAACAAATCGAAAACTTAGTTCGAATGCAAAGAACCTAATTGCCCGAATTGTTCAAAGGCACTTTATCGTCAGCAAATTATGCCCCTAATACTATTCCCATAGACAATTGTCTATAGGCAAAAAAATTTTTCGCTCTTCCAAAATTTCAAGACTTTCAGCAAAATAGTATGCTGGATATCATATTACTTATAGTCGCAAACTTCCTGATAAACCTACTAGGTGTACTAGGTTTCATTACTAACACTTTATTAGAAAACTAAGTTTTTAAGCTAAGCATTTACATTATTAGAAAGTCACTCTAAATATAACTATCGAGTTTTTAAGAAATGAGAAAGCAACTACATAAGTTTGAGCTGGTTCAAAAACCCAGAATTAGGTTTGGCCCCTGGCCTTACTCTTGTAACTGCTTCCCAAGCACTCTCGAAGCACAATTTCTCTCGTTTAATTAAATAAGCCAGTACTAGAGACGGCGCACGGGAGATTCCAGCATTGCAATGCACGAGGACACGTCCGCCTGTCTTCCTTCCATCTTCTATAAAGGCAAACGCAGGAGCAAGTATGTCCTCATCCAGCGTAAATGATCCGTCGTCATAGAAGTCCAGGGAAAGATGTTTCAAAGGTGAAGAGTCAACGGGTAGAGTATAACCAGGTAGCAAAGAAATGATATGCGTCACTCCCAACGATTGCAAAAGAGGCACTTCAGTGGGGACGTCTTGAGAAGAAATTAGCAACCATGGTCTCACTTCCGCAACACTCATATCTGGCTTAGTATCTACGACAAAACCCAATTCCGTCCCACTACCACCAGTTTTCACTATAGTCTCATGATCATAAAACTCAACACTCCCATCGCACTTTGTCACTTTTGTAACTGTCGGCTTTAGCCCTCGGAGTTTTTTCTGCAATAGTTGTGCAAGTGCATTTTCGTCTTCAGCCATGATCGAGAGTTGCTATTAGGAACTTAACACAGAGCTCCTCGAAGAACCGGTAAACTGGGGTGGAAATTAACAGATTTCAAGTATAGGCCATCAGGCGATGCTGTTGAGCATTTAGGGTTCCAACTCTTTGTACTTGGATTTTCCAGCATGTATTTGATATCAGCTTCCTGTATCTCTCCAATACCAATACCCAGAAGTGCACCTACCATACGACGAACCTAAGCAAATTGAGAAATATTATTTGTATCATAGCATTAACTAAGCATTATTACCTGTCTTCTTAAAAACCCACTTCCCTCAATGTGGAAATCATAAAATTCAGTTTCTTTGGCCAATGGATCAATGCAGTAGGATTGTGCGGTGAAATTGTTGACACGAGTGAGTGAGATGCGATGAACTGTTTTAATGCAATCTTCGTCAGTAATTACTCGAAAACGATCATCTGCAGGTTTCGAAAATGTTCTAAAGTTCCAAGTCCCGAGGAATGTTTTGGTTGCAGACTGGACTAGGTGAGGATAAAATGGTGGCAGCACCACATGGACTCTATTCAATTCAGTGACCACAGGGACAGCGGAACTTGCACTAGTTGCACTGAAGCAATTGATGTGAAAATTGTGACGGGGAACGGCGATTCTATACAAGTAAGTTCGAGAACGTATTGCAGGGCGAATGAACCAGTCAGCAGGAACTTCAACCACTCTGCGAATCCGAATATCCGTTTTATTCCGTTCCAGGAAAAAGTTGAGACCGTGGCAGAGCTTATCTGGACTTAGTGCCTCACCTTCTAAACCAATACAAATTACTTTAATAACAATTTAGGTTAATTTCTTTTATCAGTGGCTCCTAAACAGTACCTTTGTATTCAAAAGTAGCAGCGCTTTCAATTGCATGCACTCCGTTATCCGTTCGACTGCAAATTCCAAGTGCAGCCTGGTCGATGCGCAAAAACTTTTGGAGACCAAATTCAATTACTCCTTGGACAGTTGAAGAGTCAACGGCGTCTTGTCGAGCCGACAGCCTTTGCATACCCCTGAAACAATGACAAGCTCAGTAAACACATTTAAACGGGTAAAACACTATTTTGCATTAGCGGGTTTCGTAATATAAGAATGAGTTCGAAACGAACTAAATTACTGTGACTGTCGGAGAAGTGAGCAAACAATATAAATCAATTGGTATTTAACTCACCGGTAATTAGTTCCAAGGTAGGAAAAGTACATCAGATATTTTCGAGTCATTTGATTGCCTATTCTTATGCCGCATCAGAGCAGTCATACCGGTTAGCTGCTCACCCGATCAAAGTGTAACGACCCAGAGCCTTAGGTACTTTGAATAAATTAAATTATTTAATTAATCAAATCAGCCAAAACAATTAATCCAAGAAAAATCAAAGAAACGCCAAGGAATTAGGCATTTCTCTTTAAAATATATCATTTGACATAAGCGTTACGTACTGGAAAGGTAGTAAATTCCACCGTGGCTACGATTCCAGAAGAATTAAGAACTCACTTCCGCTTGTTTACTCGCCTGGGTTCTGAATTACAACTCCCTAGTCTATACTACTACTGGTACTGGTATCGTCTTCGATTGTAGTAGTAGGAGATTAGATGAGTAGTTAGTAGCAGATGAGTAAAATTCCAAAAAATCGAAATTCATAGAGAAAGTCACTATGAGAAAGTCACACATGTCCGCATGAAAGCCGCGCCATTTGTCTTGGGTTTTGTCCGGTGTGTGATGGAGTTGGCTGAAGTCGGCTAACCATTGGGTTCCCAATATCTAGAGTTATACTTGCTTGATTAATTGCCATAGCCTGTCAAGCAGGCTTATTACTTAGGTAATGGGTTCACATTGCTGTCCGGCCGGCCGTCCGGTCATCCCTCTCGCATTTATCCCAATCACCCCGAGTCCCCAGTTACAATAGCCAGTTACCATATTTCCCAGTTTATTACCGTTTCAACTCGTAACATTTCTTAGAAATGATAAAATACGGTGAAACGCAATTTTGCAAAACGCAAAAACGAAAGTTGCAATAGCCTCCAATTATCCCCAATCACGGTTTTTCCTTATTGCTAATTGGGATTATTACTACGTTACTTTCACAATGACAGTTATTTTCCCATTCCCCTGGGCGTTTATTTAATTTTTGGACTCCCCAACATGGGCGTTTATTAGGAAGTTGGCGTCTATTTGGAATGGGCGTTTATTAAAAATTAAAAAAACTGCCAGCAGCGAAGTGCCGTTATAGTTTTGTCTATTAGCAAAAATAGGAAGGTATCCTCGCTACTTTGTTTAAACTGTCACATTCCGTAAACAACAACGGTGCGACGGTGGTTCTTTGACGAAGTGAGAAAGTGTTCCTTTCAAGCATCCAGCGATTGTTTTGATATAATCGATTTGTTGGTAACGCTGGGAAAAGTCGTTAATTCCTCTTCTTTGACCATTGGAAGCACGTATTGACTTGGAAGTCACTGACATCCAAATGAACAGGATCCAAATTTACCCGAGATTAGTTTTACCAATAGCTCCAAGGTACACCACGTTTTCTCACGTCTGTATTAATTGAATTGCGTTAGCCAACTTGATAACGTTTACTCTAACTTGCAAATTAAAATTACGCTGATTATTGTTCTCCCTCATTTCAAACAGATTTCAATTAAGTATACTCTAATTCTTTACATTGACGAGACGAGTAAACGCTGAATTTAAGCCCATTTGACCCTTGTTGCTTCTTCATCAAATAAAGTGACAAGGGCATGGGCGATCAGCATTCATTAGGGGTTGGCGTTTAATTTTTTTTAAAGTTGTCAGGGGTGGGCGTTTATTAGGAAGTGGGTCTCTTTTTGGAGGTGGGCGCTTGTTTGGAAATTTACGGTATCTACCCTGTTTTCCCATTGCCAAATATCATTACTGCCACCGCTGAAACTGAGATAGCAAGAACAAGCAAGAGGGCAGCGCCAAATCCTATATTTATAAAGTAAAATGTATTGTTGTGTCAATTCTCAAAATTTTTCAAAATTGTAGTATTCTTTTGCTGCTAGTCGTTTTTTAACGTATTTTATTAGTATTAAATCGTAAAGTAAACAAAAAGGTATATATTGGAAAAATTTATCCTGAGAGGAAATTGCACTCTTTTAAGGCAGTCACCCGCGTTGAGAAACTGTCCCGACAAGTTGCTCCTACACAGACAGTCATTATTATACGGCGAAGGCAGCTCCAAATCCTATATAAAGTAAAATGTATTGTTGTAACAATTTTCAAAATTCTTAGAAATTAAAATTTATTTTTGCTTTAAACGTTTTTTAAACGTATTTTATTAATATTAAATCATAAAGTAATCTAAAAGGTACATGTTGGAAAAATTTACCCTGAGAGGAAATTGCACTCTTTTAAGGCAGTCACCCGCGTTGAGAAACTGTCCCGACAAGTTGCTCCTACACAGGCAGAGTCATTATTATACGGCGAAGGCAGCTCCAAATCCTATATTTATAAAGTAAAATGTATTGTTGTAACAATTTTCGAAATTCTTAGAAATTAAAATTTATTTTTGCTTTAAACGTTTTTTAGACGTATTTTATTAGTATTAAATCATAAAGTAAACTAAAAGGTACATGTTGGAAAAATTTACCCTGAGAGGAAATTGCACTCTTTTAAGGCAGTCACCCGCGTTGAGAAACTGTCCCGACAAGTTGCTCCTACACAGGCAGAGTCATTATTATACGGCGAAGGCAGCTCCAAATCCTATATTTATAAAGTAAAATGTATTGTTGTAACAATTTTCGAAATTCTTAGAAATTAAAATTTATTTTTGCTTCTAGTCGTTTTTTTAAACGTTATTAATTAGTATTTTCCTAACTGGAATTTCCTAACTGAAATGGCTTCCCAAAATCTTTTAATCGTCGAATTTAATTGCCGTTCACTTCGCCAACGAACCAAGCATTTTGTGTCGCTGAAACATTAGCTGTCTTCTGCAGACCAGTCTTTAGTGTGTCAAGTCGCTTGTGAAGAATATGTATTAACGGTGTTTGCTAATTATCTAATGCAAGAATACAGGCTGTCCCCAAAAACATTTTACACATTAAACATTAAAGCAGCCAAATCTGCAAATTGTGAATCCAATGCCAAAAGTTTTGCCCAGCTACGAATTACGCGGCTGTTTGGGTTTATCTAGTTGCGTTTGGAGAAAGTGACTTTCTCCGGTAAACTTTTTTTGGGGACAGCCTGTACAATGTGACTGTATTGTATTTCAATACTTGCTGAAATACGACTCTATTATTTTTATCATCAAATTAGGATCCCAAATATTTTTTTTTGTTTTGGAATTTTTAGTAATTAATTTTTTGATAAAATTATCATGCAAGGGTTTTCGAAACAGGTAAGGCAACTTATGTGATGGCATGACAGACTAGATGAGTATGACTGCATCTCTATGACAGACCTGACAGACTGGCGCAACAACGAAAAACCTGAGAACTGAAAAAAGAAAAGAGAAAAAGAAAAGGGGAAAAGGACGCCAGCATTTTGGCTCCACCCTTCTTCCTTCCTTCTTTCGTGCACATCAAGTAGTACAAAAACTTTCTGCCACAACCCACAAGAGAAGCACATACCTTTCAGAGTTAGATCTGTAGTTTAGCTTTAATTTAGGATAAGCGATGGAATTAGACGACACAGCTTAACTAACTTTTTTACTTTCTTTTTAAAAATTGGATCAGGTTAGAATGACATTGAGATCATAAGAACTTTTAATAACAATGTACTACATGAAGGGGGCTGATATAGCTAACTTCCTTAAGCAATCAGCAGAAATAAATTATTTTTAATTACTGATGACCATGTCATGTAATCTAAGCTTTTGATCTTCCAAATTATTAGTACGAAGCATCAATGCAGTTGCAAATGCTATTATGATTACAGCATCACCTTTCAGAACTACACCCCGCCCTCGAAGTAGCGGGCGTTTCATTTCTAAAAATTTCAATTTACCTAATTTCTATTTTCTAATGGTAAAAATACCATTTCTAAAAAAATTTACGAAATGAAACGGAAATAAATTCATTATTAAAATCTAGTCATGGAAAATTGAACTAAGCCCAGCTCCGTGCAAGTGGTGGTGCAGCTGTCGGTTTAGAACATTTTGTTTGTCGGTGCGTTCCCCTCTCCCTTCCTGCTCATTTCGGTTTTTCATTGTGTGTGAGGGAGAAAAAAACACGAAGACCGCCATTGCTGATTCCCGTCTTTTTAGCACTTTTACAGTTTCAATTAAATTTTGGATTAATTGCCATTAACATTTCGGATACCGCGTTTTTTTGGTCGCAGGAAGTCAGAGGTGCAACTGATTTTAAAATAGGTAAGTCTAATCGGGTCATCAATTGATTACTCCTACTGGGCACTTTACCCATAGCAAAAAGTTTACCGTCAGTATTGTAATGATCAGAACGAGTATTATTGGTTGGAGTAGAATCTAATGTATATGTTTTTCTTTCAGGAATAATAAGGACTTACTTATTTCTGGTGAAAGCTATTCATGATGGAGGGCCAAATTAGGCTCCGTTGGACGAGCCATCAAGGAACCATTTTATCCGTATTCGATGCGCTCTTATCAAGTGAATCACTGGTAGATGTGACACTTGCCTGTGATGGTCAATATCTTCGTGCTCATAGGGTCATCCTGTCTGCTTGCAGTCCCTACTTTCAGGTAATTAACAACTTTAGTCTTCAGGCAGTAGGGGCGGTTGGACAATGATTTGACTGAAGACATTATTTGTTTGCTTTTTCAGGACCTGCTTAGTCTTGATTCTGCCAAGCACCCCATTTTTTTCTTGAAAGACGTAAAGTACACTGAACTGAAAGCTCTGATTCAATATATGTATCGAGGAGAGGTGAACATTGCACAAGAGGATTTGCCGTCACTCCTAGCCGTGGCACAGGCACTAAAGATTAGAGGACTTGCAGAAGTCGAAACTACCAATAACAGTATTTCTTCGGATACTATCATTCTTCCAGATTTGACACAAGCTCAGGTTAAGAATAAAGGGATAATGAACAAGAATCCTCCGGTGGCAGCCACTGTTCCCACCGCATCATCAAGTCTTCATGCCCCTCGTTCCTCATTCTCACAAGGACAATTTTCGAATCCTTCTGTTTCCACATCAATGACATCAAGCACAGTAGCACCTCCTGCAGCAAAAAGGGCCAGAACTGAACCTACCCGCCTGTCAGCTCAGAATTCACACATCCAGCAAAATCAGTCTCAAATGGTTGATCCACTCCTCAATGTTCAAATACTCCCACAAGTCATTCCTTCTCAGGATGAGGGTATATCTCAAATGCAAGATCCTCTACAGTCTACACCGATGACACGTGCCTCCACTTCACGTTTCGCTGCAGCTACTCGTGAGGAGATTCATTATGATAATTCCGGTATGATTGAAGAACCAGAAATGTATGGAAATGAAGGCATAGTAAGTTAAGTCTCAGTTACAAAGAGAAATAAGTTTTTATTTGTTATTATACTTTATTTTTTAGGTCAAAGTGGAGAATGTAACCGGTGGAGTGGAAGTGGAGTTGGAAGAAGAAGAAGACAATTCCATGAGTCGTTCAAGTACGAGTAATAGAATTTAATATGGTTCTTTTCTTAAACTACAATTTGTTTTGTTAAAACATTTTTAGGCTTTTCTGAAGCTTGGAAAATGGATGGTGATAATTCTGGGATGCTGGATGAAGATGACGGTGAAGTTCCTAGTGGGTCCGGTACAAACAATGATGGCGGTGGTGCTGGTGCTGAAGGTGGAGAAGGTAAGCAATTGTCATTTGCTTTGAGTTATATATGCCATGGCGACCTTGAGAGGTTCACCACGTTTAATACAAAAAATAAAGAAATATTTTCCTGTCTTTCCGTGTAAGTTAAGTACTAACTACACATAACGGTAACGTAACGAAACTTAACAATTTGATTGATTTCTCCTATGCTCCTTCCCGTATTAGCATGATTCCCTAGATCCCTGTTCGTTCTCATTAGAAAAATTAAAGGAAAGCCTGAGCAGAGTGCTTCACCTGCTCTTATGGCTGCAGGATTTCTAGCAGAAACAGTTCACTCTGAGAACCTTGGCGAAACCCGTCGTTTCTTTACAACACGGTTAGTCAGGCCATTAGTTGAATAGATCTTCACTTTGTAATTTAATGCTGAATAACCAAACTAAATATTTAATGGGCAATAAGTTTACATGTAGCCTCGATTCGAAACGAAAAAACAAGGACACGACAATCGTTTCACTCTTTAAAAGTTCGCCATGGCATTTGCATCCTTTTGTCGGTGCTTAAATGTAAGGGCAGCCTCTGCTGTTTGCCATTTTAAGAGTAGTGAACTAAATAGTGTCCGTTCATTCCATATCTTTGGAGACTGGCAAAGAGTTAATATAGTATCACTCCATTGCGTAAAATATGCAATCTAACCATTGTGGGAAGGAGATATGCATCTGAAGAACTTTTCCCTAGTGGACTACAGATTACTTGAGTGTATACTTACTTTATTGAGTGAATGAGATCTGGCCGTCAAATCTTAAATTGCCAAACGGAAAAGTCTGTAATGCATGGAATAGGCGTAAGTTGACGTGTTTCTTCTGAGTGACTGGACGAAGAAGGCTAGGGATGACATACTGGAATTAAACTGCAGTGCCTGCGGTCGCCATATTAAGTGGGTCTCATTTGTGGTGGAAAGTCAAGTCCAAATGTTATTTACGCTGATACACAGATATAACGCAGATACAAGTGTTGTGGGGCCGCTTGTGTTCTCCTGTGGACTATGCAAGAATGCTTTAAACACATTACACCTTTCTTGACACATTCGAAACGCCCATTCCTTTCCTTAACGTCGCTCATACAACAGGCAGAAGAGTAATACTTGGGTTCTCTTCGAAAGACCGTCAGTCGCTGTGGCATAGGGTAACTCAAGGATTGGAAACCCTTTGGGATCAGCTTTTAATTCCTGATCTTTGATTGTAGAATTCGGAATAGAACTTAAGCGTCACATCTGCAGTTGTGGCCGATCCTATTCTCATGCTGTCTCCCTGTATCGTCATCGAAAATTCGAGTGTGGTGTAGAAGTTGGGCGCTTCCAATGTCGTTTCTGTAACTTCCGATCCAAACTTCCACATAATATGAGAACTCATGAAGCCGTCTGTAAAAAACGCCCTCTGAGCCTCTCAAGGTCTTAAGGTGGTACTGTTACTTTTAGTTTCCCAATTTCTTAGTCCTTATTTGTACTTAGGACTTTCATTGGAATGTCCCGTTTGTTGGAGACGATGTTCTAATAAAGAGCATTTAGAGAAGCATCTTCGAGACCAGTGTTTCAACACGGAAAAGAAATATGAGTGCTCGTATTGTCGAAAGAAATTCAAATTAAAGCAACATAAAGTCCGTCATGAGAAAAACAATACTTGTTTGAATGTGGCGAAGAGATTATGGGGTCGCCGAACAGGTCTTGATTAGTATTCAGTCATGAATCGCTCTGGTAGAATGTTACCCGATCTGAATTTCTAAATCAATAAAAGTTTTTGATTTACAGAATGATTTCCATTCATTCTGTCAGGGGTCGTTCTCGTCATTATTTATCAATCACACAAATTTGTAATCGCGCTTTCGGAGTTAAATTTAGTCAGTTCACGGTCGGACAGAGTTTCGTAAGAGGGTGTTTCAGGCCTTACTAACAATTTTGCATCTTTGGTTTGGTCTTTAGGAGCGGTCTTCACTTGTCGCTTGTGTGAGAAGTCTTACAAACTGAAAGGATCGTTAGGTCGTCATTGCACATACGAATGTCCATTCGTACCTGCCAAGTTCAAATGTAAATATTGTGCTATGCCTATAAGGCTAAAGTTCAATCTTAGAAATCACGAACTAATCTGTAAAAAGAATATGAATTAACCCACTTAACCTAGAAGTGTATAAGACTGAAAGATTTGTAACCTTTTTAAAAGAATCTAAATTTTGCATGTCACACAATAATTCCATAATTTTTTTATTATGCTCGCCATGGCATGGACTCGTATTTTTCAGAACACCTTAAGGCATACTCCAATGTTTGTTTGTAGAAGTGGAAAAATTAGGAGAAAGATCCAGTCGTGTTCGATATCCCTGTCCTACCCTTAACTGTACACACAATTATGCAACAAGGACAAATTTGAATCGTCATCTTCGTTATGAGTGTAACACCGCTCCTCGCTACCGTTGTCGGTTCTGTAACTTGCCAAAGAAGTTTAGGTTCCGCCTCATCCAGCACGAAGAAAAGTGTAAAGTTCGTAAAGATCATATGGCTTAGGCGGTCTGTCAATGAAATTTTAATTTTCGTAAATCCTTGCTCTTTCGAAAAATAAGAATATAGAAATGGCTCTAACGGAAATCCCACTGGACTCCATTAGCAGTTTTTATTATTTTGTTTACCACCAATGGGCACTCCATTGGTTTGTGGAAATCATGGACTTGAATTTCCTTCGACTTTAGTAAGAAGGCCGAGTTCAATATAGCCAAAACGATTCTTGTTCTTGTTCTGTTGTGACGGGGGGGGGGGGGGTTGTAGCATTGTCGGTTAACGCTTAACATGTAATCACTTCTCAGGCATCATCAGGAGTCATGACAATTCAGATCAATTCTTTTAAGTTGGAATGGTAACCTCTTGCTTCTGCTGTAGCTAAAACTAAGGAACTGAAAAAAATGTTTTCATTTTCTAGGCAAGGTCGCCAAGGCTCAAATCAGTTTTGAGGAAAGGAATTCATTGGTTTCTATTGTAGGCTTTTCCTCTGGGAAACGGTCAGGAATCGATGGACGTGATTCTCGTCGTTTTCAGTGTGTATGTGGGAAGTATAAGAGCGCCAGGAGATATAATTTGGATCGTCATAAGCTTTCCTGCTCAGTCGTTGCTCATTTGAATTCTCTACCAATAACTTAAGCATACTAATTATATTGTATTTTTCTGGAAATATTCGCGGTGAATTTTTCACGGTTGCCAGCTTTTAGTATTTTTGGCTGAAAATTTTTTTTATGGGTATTAATGAGATTCATTGGAAATGCAGGAAACGAGAAAGCATGGGTTTATGAGCAGGGAACTTGGAACTGTAAGGTTTGCTATAAAGCATTCGAGACGTATCGTGCAGTACTTCATCACGTTATTGGCGATGATTGTGAGAGGTAGCCAAAGACAGGGAGACAGTCACTTTTGCATGTTTGTTTTGGCATGTTTATTTTTCAAACGAAATTATTAAAATGTGGTGTATCCTTCAAGGAGCCTGTAATGGCTGCATAGTTAACCAAGCAATGACATTTGTAAATGATGTAGGTAGCCATGAGCTTCCAAGAAGTTGGAAGTGTTTAGTCTGTGGGAAATGTTATACAACTCATGGGTCATTGAAGCGTCATGTCACCAATGACTGTCAAGTCAAATCTCAATTTCAGTGTACTCGATGTTCTTATACAACCAAGTGGAAGCATCACTACATATGCCATTTAAAAAAATGTGTTCAGTAGGTCGTGATCATTATTATTCTTTTTAAATTTGTGAAACATTCCGTGGTGGATCATTGGTCGATTGCCTGGCTTCATTTTGGAGAATGAGCTGTTCTTAATTTCTATTTCTGCTCTTGTAGGGAAGATATACTGCACAGCTTGTGAGAAATATTATTCTTCTAAGAGTGCTAAAGTCCACAGGCTGTATGACTGTTCTAGTATTCCACCTAAATTTGCCTGTGAAATCTGTTCGTTTAGGGCGAAACGAAATTATAATCTCACACTTCACCGGAAACGAATCCATGGTTTAATCTAGGTAAAGAAAATTAGATTATAAAATTAGCTATCTATTAAAATATGAAAAAATAAAAGCATGAAATTTTAAAACTTTCCATCCTTTGTACAGCGAGAAGGTTTTTTGAAGTTTGTAAGATCATACAAATGGCATGCTTAACTTTAGACTTAAATTTTATTGGAGGAAGCCATGGCATATAGATTTACTTTCCAGTGTTTCAGGGCAGGTTCCAAGTAGCGAAGTTATAATTGAATTCTGTTTCTGTAGGCTGTATGATCTGCGCACGCTGTGGGAAGAGATATGGAGCTGGGCAGTATTCAGCGTTTCGAGTTCATACCAGATATGACTGTTTGGCGATTGAGCCGCGGTACAAGTGCAGTCACTGCAATTTTATGTCTAGAAGAAAGAAACCTATGAGTCGTCATGCGTTACTGCATCTTGACCTTTCCCTTACCTAGGGTAATAGCGAAAGCGGTAGGGAGGCGGTTCTTATTTGGCATTTAAAACACTGTCTCTTTAGAGGATATTATTTTCGAGGGTGAGAGTACATCTGTCATGTCTGTGTTCTAGTCATTGGAGACGCTATCCTAAGGTCATGGCAAGTTTGAGGAAGCCGAGACATTTAGTTTTCTTACCCGTGTCACTCGAGTCTAAGGGGGAAGAAAATTAATTGTGTTTCTGTAGGGAAGATTGTGCGCATGTTTTGTAGGAAGAAATGCTGGAAGACATTCAGCATTTTGGGTTCATGTGAGGTATGGGTTGGCAATTGAGCCGAGGTACAGGCCTGTGTATTCAAAGCGGTTGTAGATCTAGGAGGAAGAAAAGCTCCTTCGTCATGCAGCGTCTTCCTAATTGTTATCCTAAGCAGTAGGCGGTTGCTATCATCTAGTTGGCATTGTTCAATCGTCTTCTGATTGGCTGTATTTTTGATTTAGGTATGAATCATAAGTATCATCTCTGTGGAAAAACTTATGAAATTGAACAGATCACTGCTTTCCGGATGCATAAATCCTAGAACTGCCCTAACATTGAACCGAGGTATAAATGTAGCATCTGTCCTTGTATGTTCAGAAGGAGGAAGCTACTCATAAGACACAGTGAAACGTCGTCATACTTACCAAATTTGATCTTTCTCAAGTCTCGAATTTTATAAACACTTTTACTAGTGTAAATACATTTTTTCGATTTGCTGGTGACTGAATTCCGTAAATAATAGAGTTGTTAACTAAATTGCAAATTAAATTCTTATTGAATCTTCTCAAATTCGCCATGTCTTTTCGTTCTCAACCTGTGTACGTTTAATGAGTCTATTTTTACGTTTGCTAGGGAGCAACAGTTGTAAGGGCTGTGGGAAATTATTCCCCAGTAAAGTACCTGCTACGCATAGAAGCTATGATTGTCCTGCACTTCCACCAAAGTTCAAGTGTCACCTTTGCTCTCATACCGCTCGACGAAAAGAGCATTTACAAGCACATTTAGAATCTCACGAAAAAAGGCTTCTAGGATTAAGTAAAGTAAGGGCAAACCTACGAAATTAGCTAAATGGAAGGGATAGTAGAAGCAGGCGTTAATTACGGGAATAAGTGTAAGGAACACATTCCATTTTATTTCTTCGTATATTTGACTCATCTCAAATTCGCCATTTCCTATTTTGATTTATTGATTTCTATGGTTCTTGAATAAATTGTTACAGGCTTAAACTGTAAGGACTGTGGGAAGTACTTTGCAAAAAAAATTCCAGTTAAGCATAGGCTCTATGACTGCACAGCCTTCCCACCTAAATTCAAATGTCAGAGTTGTTCCTATGCCGCTCGTCGGAAAGAATATCTTGATGCTCATTTAGGAAATGCTCACAATATTAAAGTCTTCAGTCGTCCTGGCTGCACGGGGGCGAGGGACTAAATCCAAACGTCATCAGTCTTCGCCTCGACAAATTAAATAAGAACTCTTGTGCTCTACTGTCTTACATGGATGAAGATTGAATATTTTCTTATTTCATTTTCTTTATGTTTACCCTCAAATTCGCCATGCATTTTGAGAATTACTGTATATACTTTTTACTTACCCTTGTTATTTTAAATTAGAATCGGGCGTAACTTGTAGGGGCTGTGGGAAGTTCTTTCGTAAAAAAATCCCTGTGAGGCATAGATACTACGACTGCCCTGTACTTCCTCCAAAGTTTTCCTGTCACTTCTGTTCTTATGTCGCCCGGAGAAAACAACTCCTGCAGTCTCATTTAAAATCCCACCATGGGACCTGAGCGACGGAAGGTGCAAATGGTATCTCGTCAAGAAACCCAAATCGTTCGACTGGCATTTGATAACTGAAGAGAATGTTGTCAATTGTAAAATTTGAAGTTTATTTTTTAGGATTAATAAATTGTTGTGAATTTTTAAGCGAGCAAATCATCCATTACTTCTGAATTAAATTGGCACACATGTTGGTTCTGATTCACTCATTACCAAGATTTATAACGAATTCATTCTTTCCTTGAAGACCCTCAAACTCGCCATGTGTTTCTGATTTCTATTATTGTTGTTTTCTTATCGTATATGTATTTTTTTTTAAATCAGAATGCGGTGAAGTTTGTAAGGGATGTGGTAAATGGTTCTCAAACAAAATCCCGGTTAAACATAGATCCTATGACTGTCCATCGTTACCTCCAACATTCAAGTGTCACTTCTGCCCCTATATGGCACGACGGAAAGACAATTTGCAAGTGCATATTAGGGCACACAAAAGATGTCTACCGAAGTAGAGTAAGGTTTACTTGTCTAACAAAAGTTTTGTTAAGACTCCAATATATTTATATATTTTCATGTGAGACTTTACTGTTAAAGCCTTTTTTTCAATTATGTAGTTTTTGGACATTTTTATCAGGAACATAAGAAGATGTCACATATAAGGGTTGTGTATCAAGTCTGACGTGAAATCTTCAACTATGCCTTTGTGTTTAGATTTCAAGGAATTCTATTCTCTTACTTTACTTTTTTGAATTAGGAGGAATTAGTTGTAATAAAGCATGCGGAAGACGGTTTCTCAATGGAATCCCAGCAGTCCCTTCATTGCCCTTCAGTCCCTCCAAAGTTCAATCTTTGCTCCCACGTCGCATGAAGCAGCACTTAAAAGTGCCCTTAGAGTCCCATGGGAAAGCGATTACTAAAGAAACTTTGTTCCGAGCGAAGAAACTGGCCCTCCAATTCGGATTTTGAAAGTATTAGGTTTATTTTAAATTGTTAAATTGCAGACTTGGGTCTAAAAACGTTCTTGGGACTAGAAATCACAGAATTCTTAAAGTATTTGATTGAGTTCAGACATTCTAATCCTACACTTGGTTTATTTCTCTTTAGCAGTATGCAGAAGTAATCAGTAACAAATTAAATCTCTCAGATTCGCCTTGGCAGGAATATAAAATTAAATCTACTTTGGAATTGATTCAGATAAACTTTGCCTTATAGGTTCAAATTATTGCAAGAATTGTGGTAAAACTTTTCCAAGGGAGGTTCCTACAACGCATAGACTCTATGACTGTCCTTCATTTCCACCGAAGTTTAAGTGTCACGTCTGCGGATTTTTGACCCGTCGTAAGGATCACCTTCACTTTCACCTTGGGACTGTTCATGAAATCCAATCACCTGCAATTAACTTAGTAGTTTTTAGGAATAGGACAAGGGTACGGAAAAGGTCACGCAAAGGTAGACAAATGGATTAGATTTGTTTTTAAGCATTGAGAGTTCTTATCCTGTTGTCGTCTCTATTTCTGTTTCTTTAGAATAATTTTTGAAGGTTAGTGATAATTATACTGATGTATTTTTATTATTTTGTAGAATTCGTATGTGTAAACTACTTTAGGAACTACCGTCGTCAGGATCCAAATTTCTTGTCCCTTGTATTTGCTAATAACTCTGACCCAAATTAATTGAACTGATTTAAAAAGTTTTAAGGCAGGTCACTCTCGTGCGACATTTATGGTGTGAAACTGACTTTGTTAGCTTCTCTTGGATTCTTGGATATGGGTTTTAATCCAGTTTGATTTTCCTTCTTAAATTAATTCCATTGAATTCTTAGATTTGAGAACACCCCGAATCGGTATTCCATTGTGAATTTCGTGACTACACATTTAACATCCCTTGTCAGAAGTTTTGTCTCAAGTTTTGGAATCACGGCTTAGAAGTAATGGCGTTCAAAAATCAAAATATTAGACAGTTCTTATAAGTTTCGATTCCGAAAACAGCTCCTGTTTTTTAATATATCGACATGCAGTAAATGCTGAAGTGTTCCTATTGGTTAATAAATTTGGATCGTACTACCAACAAGATTTGCGATTGATTCCAAACTTGATTATCTTTTTCAACGAACCTCTGTTGGCAGCCATGGCTTCTTTATTTTTCATGTTCCGTGAACAGTCTATAAGCAGTTCGGTCATGATGAATTTTTGCTATTCAGGAGTCTTCCGATGCCCAACACCATCGTGTGGCCGAGTGTATACCGCAAAGAGGAGCTTGGCACGTCATATTCGGTCTGATGAATATTTCATTTGTGGATTCTGGGTGTTGGAAATAATGGTTTAATTTAATTTGGCTATAGGTTTGAATGTAACCAGGTTCCACGTTTCGTATGCCCCTGTGGTTATAAGTCACATCAAAAGACAAACTTAATTGGTCATCAGAAAAGGCTCAATCACTTCCCCATAGATGCAAATCCTCCAATACCGTAAAAACATTGGCTCGCTTTTTTGAGTTTATTGAAGTATTAATGCTAGATAAAAATTCAAACATCAATTTATGCAGGTTGGCTTGATCTAAAAAATTGAAGAAATAATATTCTGTTAGTATGATTTTAATCCCGTATAGAACCCTTTCTGGTCGCCATTGCATGAATCCGTTCCTTACTCCTGCATGATAAACTTTTTTGGTACAGGTTTCCGCTGTCCAAATACCACTTGTGGCCGTGTGTACACTGCAAAGAGAAATCTGTATCGTCATGTCCAGTAGGAGCAGTATTTGATTTAAAAGAGATGATTTGGGAATAACGATTGGATTTAATTTTAGGTATGAGTGCAATCAGGCCCGTCGTTTTGTTTGCGCCTGTGGTCATAGGTCAAAGCATAAGGCACATTTGCTTATCCATCAGAGGAGATGTCAGCAGGGGAAAGATTAAGTTGCAATAGAATAATATTGAAGTGGATTGGGAGATTTGTTGAGGAGGACTCAGTATTGAACGCGATTGAAATTATATTTAAAATTAATATATAGGTTTGAATTGCATAAGTATTTTGGACGAATTAAATGGGACGAATCTCTTTTGCTCGTTGATTTATTGTGCTCATATTTCTTGTGCCCTCTTCTGCATTTTGAATTTGAACATAAATTTAAGGATAGTTGATTTTGAAAGAGAGGGTTTAATTTGGCTACAGGTATGAACCAGAATCGTTTTGTTTGTTCCGGGGTTAAACATAAGGCGCATTTGCTGTACCATCGAAAAAGGTGTGTGGCTGTTTGTCCAACTCATGACGACAGGAAATTGCCAGATACTTAATTTTCTGAATTTGTACCATCTTAAACTGGGCGAACCTCTTTCGGTCACTGTTGAGCATCTGAGTGTTTTTCTCTGCATCTATATTCAATTACCGTTTCTAAATTCAGGAGGATATCGGTGCTCAGGTCCCAACTGTGCCCGTGTTTACAGTACAAAAGGCACATTGCGACGACATATTCGGTTTGTAATATTAACTCCTTTCAAACTATAAATTAATTGCAGTGACTTTGAATTTAGGTATGAGTGTAACAAAGCCCCTCGTTTTGTATGCAACTGTGGTTACAAGTCGAAGCAAAGGGCTAATTTAATTGCCCATCAGAAACGCCACAATCATTTCCCATAACTCTTTTTTGGGAGGATACTTTATTTAAAATTTGTATTATATTAATTACTTCCTGTTATCCACTGTGTGAAAGCAAAAGATATTATTTTGGATTATAAAATTAATTATTTTATTTGTCGTGGTGGCGAACCTCTCTTAGTCGCCGGTGCATTTCTGAAATCTTCATTTGTATACTCAGGGCTGGGCAACAGATGTCCAACTCCGAGGTGTGGTCGCATTTACATTTCAAAAGGATCTTTAATAAGACATATTCGGTTCGATGAAAATATATATTTTCTACAAATGCAGACTATTGATTTAGGATAAATAATTTATTAGATTGCTTTGATTTTGGTTAGGTATGAGTGCAACAAGACTCCTCGGTTCGTCTGCTCCTGTGGGCATAGGTCGAAACATAAGCATGATTTACTTATTCATCAAAAGACTCACGCTCATTTTCAATAAATTTCAACTGAAAAGTTGACCGTGAAAAACATTTGTATATGAAATATGGCACAATTTGTTAGTAATTAGGCATGGCAGTTTTTGAGGCGGATTGAAATATAAACATTCTTAATGCGGAGAACGAATTCTTTTCTGGGCGCTATTGTGTGAATTCATTTAGTCTTACTCATCTATACTTAAACATTTTGATACTTAGGAGGATTTCGCAGTCCAACCACCAACTGTGGCCGTGTATACAACGAAAAAAAGAACCTAAGCCGCCATATTAAGTTGAAAAGTATTTTGACTTACGGAGAACGTTGATTTAAAAAATAACAATTAAATTTGGATGTAGGTATGAGTGCAACCAGGCTCCTCGTTTTGAATGCTCTTGTGGTCATAAGTCGAAGCATAAAGCAAATTTACTCGATCACCAGAAACGACGAAATCACCGCTGATATTAAATTCAGGCACGATTAGTTTCTGCTTAGTTAATTACTACTGCCGCATTAATGTTTCTTATTGGGACTTCTGTTTGTGGAAATCTTTCTTTTTCTCGTGTACAGGTCTGCTGGTGCACTTAGCACGAAATTTAAAAATAAAAATAGCACGTTGTACGTTTGTTTAACGATTGTAAAAATTGCATTGCATATGAATGGTTTCGTTTCCTGTTTCCCAGCTGTTCAGATGCACACCATTGTCCAAATCCCAGCGGTGGTCGCGTTTACAACGTGAGAAGCAGCTTGCTACGTTCGACAAAAAAATTAATTTTAGGTAAAATTTCGCAAAAACGAATCGAATGGTTCTGTTTTAGACTTGAGTGCAAACAGGTTCCTCGCTTCACTTGCGCCTAAGGATATAAAACTAAGCACAATTCGTCATGGCTTTTACATCAGAAACGACGAAATCACCTTTGAAGTATGTATTTGATTGCTAGCTTTTAATTTTCTACTCTGTAAAAATTATGAATTCAAAAATTATTTCCGTGAACTAGTTTTGGCCTCTTAAGAACGCCATTGCATATTACAGCTTGGTTGTTTTAGTTATTCATGATTTTTTAATATTTAGAAGGCTTCCGCTGTCCAACTGCCAACTGTGGCCGTGTTTACACAAAAAAAAGAAACTTGACACGTCACATTCGGTTAGACAAAGAATTTATCTGTTTGAAAAGTGATGATAATTGTAGATTGATTGCATTCAATTTGGTTGTAGGTTGGAATGCAACCAACCTCCTCGTTTCAAATGTGGGTGTGGGTATATGGCAAAGCAAAAGTCATCATTGCTCCAGCATCAGAAGCGATTTAATCACTATTGATTGAAAGCAGCAAGAGTCACTGGGTGTTTTAGTTTTTGCTTTAATGGTTCCAGTACACTAACTATAATAAACTTCAACATTTGATTTGATTTAGATTTGATCATGTTTACGGAACTTTAAGACTACCGTAAGACTTTAACGACGGATCAAGGAACCCCGCAAAAGAATCTTACGGTTCATAACGACTGACCATATTGATTTATGGATGTCATGATTACTTGTTCTGCAATTGCTGCATAAAAAACATGCATTCAAAAATATCTGGCCTTAGTTAATCTTGGTTAACCTCTTACGAACGCCATTGCATATTCTACTTCATTCTACTCTAGTTTACGCTGATGTTTTTCCTTTGTTCTCTTCAGGAGTGTTCAGCTGTCCAACTCCAAATTGTGGCCGTGTTTACACAAAAAAAGGCAACTTGACTCGGCATATTCGGTTTGTTGTAATTTCATGTGGATAGGTTTTGAGACTAACTTTTTGGAATTGCTTTGGGTATAGGTTCGAATGCAACACGCCCCCGCGTTTTGTGTGTGCTTGTGGTCACAGGTCCAAGCACAGAGGGGATTTGGTCCGTCATCAAAAACGTTTTAACCACTGTTGATCGGCATGAAGTAAAGAAAACGCTGTATTCCAAAGAATGGGTTGAACATTTGTTTTATTGATATTTTATTTTGATATTGTCAGTTTACAGAGTAGACGTGTTCGAATTCTCGAAGAGTTAGTTCTAAAGCAATTATTGTGAAGTTTCATTTTAATTTGATTAAATTAGGCAAACCTCTTCTGGTCGCCACTGTCGTTGCATGTTGTTATCCCCATTTGTTAACACTGTTTTTCTGATATACAGGGGGTTACCACTGTCCTACTCCCAATTGCAGTCGTGTTTACACATTGAAAGGCAACTTGAATCGTCACATTCGGTTAGACGCAAGTTCACTATTTTCTTTGTAGATTGTAGATTTTGAGACAACTGATTATTGAATTTAATTTGGCTGCAGGTATGAATGTAACAAGGCTCCCCGCTTTTCCTGTGCCTGTGGCTATAAAACAAAACATAAGTCCGATTTGCTTAGTCATCAGAAACGGCGTTATCATCTTTAGAATAAGATATTGAAGTTTCAATTTATGATTATTCACTCTTCTAAAATTTGTATACTAAATGGAAAATCCAATGTTAAGGGTATCTTTAAGTAAGGTTAACCTCTTTAGATACTTAGGTTCGTTTGGTCGCCATTGCATATTATGCATTTTCCAATTTGTTTTTCATGTTTTTCTGCTATTGTTATGCAGGAGGTTACCACTGTCCGACTCCTAACTGCGATCGTGTTTACACTAAAAAAGGAAACTTGAACCGTCACCTTCGGTTAGATCAAAAAAACTTTTTAACAACAAATTTTTGAAACAATGATTTATAATTTGGCTGTGTAGGTTTGAGTGTAACAAGGCCCCCAGCTTCGTATGCGCCTGCGGCTATAAAACGAAGCATAAGGGGAATTTGCTCAATCATCAGAAACGACAAGATCATCGTTTGATGAATTTACAATAATTAGTTCAAAAACTACTGCTCTAACCGGTTAACCAGTATTTCCTCTCAACTTTGGACTACCGTTGGTGAAATTTTTAGCTGAATATATAAATCGGAGAAAGTCCTTTTGATCCCTTTCTCTTCTATTCTTCTTTATGGACTTCTGTTCTTGTCTGTATTCTTTTGTCATTTCTTGGAAAACTAATTTAGGAAAGCTGTGGTCCAATTTCAAATTCTGGGCGAATTAACTGTAACAGAGGGTGCTTGCAGCGTCATGCTCGGTTCGGTATATTTAAATGATGTTTAGAATTTAAAAATCTTGATTAGGACTGTGAATAGATTTAAGTGTAACAAGGCTCCTGGTTTCCCAATTCCTGTGGTTATAAGGCAAAACAAAAGGCGAATTTGGATCTTCACTAGAAGCGGCTGAATCACTGAAAGACCTATTCTTGGAAAATCGCTGATTTGTATGTGAAGAGCTTACTGTGTTCTTAAACTGTAAAGTTATTTAAAATCTTAGACTTGATTTGAATTTACGTCCAGTTTATTAGAAAATGTGGGAATTACTCTTTTTAACTGATTCGATTTTTTAAATGATTTACTTACGCATGTTCTTTTTAATTGTCTTAGGAGAGTTCCGTTGTATAAAACCGAATTGTGGGCGTCGGTACTCCTCGAAAGGAAACTTAGGTCGTCACTTAAGGTTTGACCAAAGCACTACTTCCGATGAACCAAGTGGAAACTTTTAATTAAATTAATGAAATTGACTTTGGTTATTAGGTATGAATGTAACCAGGCTCCTCGATTCAATTGTCCCACCTGTGGTTTTAGGACTAAGCAGAAGACTAATTTGGTCGTTCATCAGAAACGACTCAATCACTAAACATTATTTAGACCAAGGGAATTCTTCGATCCATTTTCTACTAATCTTTCTAAAAATTTACTTGCAACAAGGAATGAATTTAAATCCTTTAATAGTGGTTCAGAAAAATAAAGAAATCGAAATTAACTTTTTTGGCGAACCTCTTTTGGCTGCCGTTGCAAAAAAAGCTGTTTATTTCGGATGCTGAAATTGTTTATTTTCTTAAATTTAGGAGAGTTCAGTTGTCCACACCCGAATTGCGACCGTGCCTACTCGAGTAAAGGAAACTTGAATCGCCATATTAGGTCAAATTTTGAGCATTCTCTGAAAAAGTGTAGTTGTTGAATTTGTATGGTGTTTGACAGGTATGAATGTCAGAGGGAACCACAATTTACCTGCAGGTGTGGATACAAATCTCAGCGCAAGGAAAACCTGCGGAGGCATATGCGAGGCTGTCGCAAAGAAAACAATGGAACATGATGCAGTCGCATTTTTCAGCTTACCAGTCGTTATTCTGTCTATATTTTGAAAAATAAGTGAGGGCAATGGAAGATGTCTACTTGGATTTAGCTGAGGAAGGCGTAATTGTCGCTGACGCTTTGTCCGCAACGTTTTTGAATTATATCAAACAAAATAGATGTAAAGCTGACGGCTATTAAAGTGGAATCGAGAATTCGAAGTGGCGAGGCTCAACATTATTCTGTCACTGAATTTAATCCTGCACTGTCTTGTTGTGGTGTAGACTACGGTAGTCGAAGTCTGCCAGTGATTTTTCGAGTCCAAGAGTGTATAAGCCCAGCGAATCCTTTGCGATGTCGTGCAGGAAAATATTGACACCAGTAACTTTGTAGAAAAGTTTCCCTGTTCGACTAGAAAATATGGAGTTACTTTTACTGTTTTAGATTCTTAGACATCCATAAGCACATGGTTTATTCAAAAAAAAGTTGTAGGAAGAAATTCGGTAAGCTCAGTCTTATTTTCACCTTCTAGTTAACATTTTCAGTTGCATCTGCAGTTCTCAGAATTTTCTGGCTTTGACAAGCATTGTCCTAACTCTTTGGAGAAAGTTGCATTTGATGGCTTGATTTTTGACAAGTCGAGACTACATTTTATGGTGAAGGTATGAAGTGGTGAACCTCGTTGAAATCAAGTTTGGTTATATGTAAATAATTAGTGTAAGGGTTCCGGATTCATCTGTTTTTCTTATTGTTAGGGATACTGGTTTCAACTTTAAATCATAAGCAGAAGACCCCAGCGATTCTCCAGATTGGTCTTTTTGAAATCATTTCCGTTTCCCCGATCGTTATCTCCGAAGGCATTAGAAACAACTATAAAGCCAATTGTACCCTATGTAAAACAAATGTGGCTGGTTTATCAAGTTCGAATTTTAGAAGGCATCTGAAGGTAAGGGTTAAAGTTCATATTATAGAGGTATATAGGACTTCCATGCACCTCCATGGTTCATATCTTGCTGGCCACGATTTTGTTTCCATATTCACCCTTTTTTGTTGTCTCTAGAAATATCATCCAAACGAATACCTACAACTCGGATAAGGGATGCTTTAACTTTACTAGACTCACCCGTTGGTTCTGCCTCATTTCCATTACTTTGAAATTTAATTAATTTGAATACATTAACTTTTGTGGGGTTCGGAGAAAATAAATCATTTTACATTGTTCTGTTGTTTTTGGACCGAACAAAGAAATCAAGTAGGACGTACATTTAAAAAATGTTGCTATATTTAACTGCGGTGCTGAATTCCAATTAGATTTTAATCTCTTCGTATTTCCATTAAATATTCTGTTTTACGTTGAAATATTTTAACCCCGGGGGAGGGGTTCTTGGTGGACTTCTCAAGTTGTTATGGTATGCCCCTTGGTTAGTGTTCGAGAAGCCTGAATTTTCAATCATTGTTTGTAAAGAATCAAAGGGGAAGTGGACTATCAGAAGGAAAGGTTTCCACAGAATTTTAGATGGCCAATTCTACCAGTTGATTTCTTCAACTAAAGTTGATGGTAAAGCTAAACTCATAGCGAGGTGCTTGTCTTGTGGAAAAACAATTGTAGGCACTTCCAACACTTCTAACTTTCGTTCACATTTAAAGGTAAGACAAAAGTGCACAATGAATCCTAATGAAGGTTTTGAAACTTTTGTTTTTCTGGATAGAGGGTTCATCCTGAACAGTACGCGACATTCACCGGTTTGGGTTCAGCAGGGATTTGCTAAACGGCAAAGAGGGCTCAGTGAACATTAGTGTATATTGAGGAATTCTTTTTTCTATATATATTTCTTCTACGGTTTTTGTCTAAGTTTGGAGATTTGAATTATCGAGTGGCATTAAATGCAAAAAAATCTAAATATTTTATGTTAAAGCGTTGTGAACCTCAATTTCATACGAAAGTTTTCAATCCAGCAGTGGAGTGAGCGCTTCTCAACAACTCTATTTTTTCATTTCATTTAGCCAATATTGCTCAAAGAAGGAGTCATTACAAAAAGAAAGGTCCTCACATTCTCGACGGCGAATTTTACCAATTAATTTCCAGAACTCATGACGGTAGGACGATTAAACTTGTAGCGCAGTGTATGACCTGTGGGAAGGGAATTTCGGCCTTTAATACCACAACATCCAACTTCATTACTCATTTGAAGGTAAAACGTTAAGGGAATACAACCTTAATCAAAACCTTTCAAAATACCTTCTATTTTTTGGATAGAAAATTCATCCTGAGCAGCACTTGGCATTCACCGCTCGTCAGTCCTCATTTGGAAATTCAATGATTTATTTAAGATAGACACAAGCCAGTCTATTCTGTTTCTATTTTATTTCTTTTTGGCTAGGTTCGGAAACCGTTCTTAAGTTTGAATCTGAAGATGTTTGCAAGTCCTTTAATCTTGTACATGCTACAATTTATTATAGACAGTTCAAAAGCTTAGCTTATTGTAAATTAGTTCAGATCTGTTGGCCAAACAAAGAGTGCTCTTCGAGCAGATGGAAAAGGAATCATGTTTTCAAATACAGAGTGGTGAATCTCTCAAATTGCTTAACTAGGTTAGCTTGCAATCATTTCAATTTTATTGAATTTCGTATGTAGATTTTGGGGAAGAACCGTATTCAGGGAGAAGAGATTTCAACAGAAAGAAAGGCCCTCGCATCTTCAGTGACCTATATTATCAAATTATTTCAAAAACGGTCATTGGTAGCACAACTAAACTGGTAGGGAAGTGCATGACCTGTGGGAAAGGGATTTCAGGCTGTACTACCACCACTTCGAATTTCATTACACATTTGAAGGTAAGGAGTTCAAAGAAGTCTGTATTGTTTGTGTTTCGGAATTTTGCAAGCATTTATCTTGTACTTCTGGATAGAAAGTCCATCCTGAGAAGTATGCCGTATTCGCCTCTGGGAGAAACCACCGTTCACGTTGAGCAAATCAGTAAATATTGCAATTTTAACACAGGCAGTTATGATGGAAAGTTTTTACATTTATTTTACAGCTTGGTTATACTATTTGGGAGGCTCTTGAGGAGCTGGCTCCTTCAAATTTTTAATCTTACAAAACCCTTTATAGTTAGAAATTGTTAATCTTGCTTCCCAACTTCACTATTCTTAAAAACGTCGGTGAACCTCATTCTTGGCATTAGTAAACGATTATTTTTTCCAACAGCCCAGACCCATTACATGTCATTACTCGTTGCTCCATTGATAGGGTTCCAGGGTAGGAGCTTGAATCCGGTAGCACAGTTTCCACCTGTTCTTCGTAATGGCAAGTTCTTTGACGTCGATTCATATGACTCAATCGTTGCTTCCGATGGTACTAGAAGACGGTACAGGGCCAGTTGCTGTATTTGCAGAAAAAATTTGGTTTCTTTCTCAAGCAGTAATTTTAAATCCCATTTGAAGGTAAGGTCATCATTGTCTTTCCACCATTTTTCTTTTAAACTGATTTAAACTTTGTTATTAGCGAAATCATCCAAATGTCTATCAAGAGTTCCTCCTTACAACGACTAAGATGCCATAAGTTTTAAAAGCCTGACCTGCTCCGCAACGGTAGCCGATTCACAAATTTTTCGTTTACGAAACTTAAATTGTTACTCTCTGTAAAAATGGTGTTTAGTTTCAAATAAGTGGTGAACCTCTGTTCAGAGTAAACTTATTTAGGCTCCTGTAATTTAATAGTTAAACTTTTATGCTGTTTAGTTAAAAGTGGACGATTTTGGATTGGAAATAAAAGGAAACTCCCGAGTATACTCGATGGCAGATTTTTCGACTACATTTCCACAACTCAATTTGGTAGGAAAGGGAAATATTTAGCAAAGTGCTTGAGCTGTTGCAAAGGAATAACAGCATGGAGTAACTCTACTTCTAATTTCAATGCACATTTGAAGGTAAGAGATTCTTAGCATTAAACACTGTTGCTCGATAACTAATGACCCCAAGAACTGGAATTATGCTTGCTCTATTAAATTATATTTTGGTACAGAGAAGGCATCCCGAGCTGTACCAGGAGTTTTTGGATCAGGGTGCTGGAAAAAGTGAACGCCAACAAGTTACCTAAAGGAGGCAGTTGACAAAAATTTAAATTATTGGCATGTCAGACAGTACCTAGTTTAATTGAAGCTAGGAAATATAATTTATTGCATGTTTTGTAAATATCCACTCCAATTTTCTGGTTCGCCCAATGACAAATAAATTAATTGTGTTCAAGATTTGATGCGGACAATCAACCATTTAATGGCATTTATTTTTGAAATCTGATGTTTGAACTTTCAGGCTTCATTCCCTATAAACCCTGGAAATAAACTGCCTAGAAAAGTTGTGTGAAAGGAGTAGAACCTGTTCATTAGTGGACATTTGAGGAAACATTAAAATGTGTTCCTTTTCACTACCTTTTTTAATTCAGTTAAAAAGTCCTATACCAAAGTGTATCCCATCGCACATTACCTCCGACCTCCCTTTCTCCAGTCCAAGTCTCATTGCAACCCCTTGTAAATTTCCACTGGTTTGTACTTGCTGTTCAGTCTGATAACCCGAAGCGGACTCCAGTTCTCAGTTTAAAATATTTGGTGGTTAACCTCTAGTCGCATGCTTTCTTTTTAGGCTCAAAACATTCTAATTTTGTTGAAACATTGTAGGAGCAAGGCTCAGTGGCACAATAAAACTCCCACGTTTACTCGATGGCTATTTTTTCAAATTTATCTCTGCTATGCAAGTACTTGGCAAGCGAAGGTACGTAGGAAAATGTATGACTTGTGGAAAAGAAATTACAGCTTGGACATCTTCTTCTAATTTTGTTGCCCATTTGAAGGTAAGGTTTCGAAGTTCAAAAACCAACGAAGCATTTACTAGTTAAAATTACAATCCTTTTTTTTATTTTGCACAGCGGGTACATCTTAATCGCTACCACGAATTTTACAACGACTCCATTCAGTCATAACAAGGAACTCCGTCCTACAATTATCTTCTCACAACGTTGTGAAAGTGTCATAATTTTTAGTTTACAGAGAAAGGAACTGATGCATGTGAAAATTATACTAATTAAACTATCCTAAATGGAAACAAAATAAGCAAACGAAATTGTATGTAGGTAGGAAGCAGAGAGAAATTTTATTAAATTATTTCGGTTAATGACAGCCGCTATTGTGGGTTTCGTCAACTAATAAGTTCAAATAAACCAATTATAGTTCCGATTCCTAATTCTCTGAAAGTTGATGGTGAACCTCGTCAAGCTAAATTTGAGATTTGATTTGTTTTCTATAATTAATTAAAGAGGTTAATTGGTACAGGGCTGCCGGTGGGAACTGGATTTTACGCACCTCATTCATCCATCACTGCTGTTGCTGGGTTTAGCGGAGACAAACCTCTTCCCAGCATTCTAAATGGCACATACTATGAGTTAATATCTGCAGGGCCCAATGGGACAGGAACTAAAACTCAAGTCTGGGGGAAATGTGTGAGATGCTCTACAACAATCACTGGATTTATGTCCTCAACTTCCAATTTCCTTCGTCACTTGAAGGTAGTCCACTCAAACATTTTTCAAACATTTTTCTACCTTTGTAATTAGTCGACGCTAAGTTTAGAATTTTGAGTCCACAGGTTGTTCACCCTGACCTCTACATCACATACAAAGTCACATCAAGCAGGAGATGAAGGGATGAAGGGTTCTTACATATTCTTAGTACCTTATAGCTTCCGATTTTTTTCAGTTCCTTGAAATAAAACAATGTTCTGGACCTGGCTGCGGTATCTTTTCCATCTATTCCCGTCTATTTTCATACGAAGGAAGCAGGCGTGTTCCACAAGTGGTGATTCCAGCATATATTTCCAAAGTGCAGATCCTGGCAGTAAAATTTTCCTCAATTTATTCCTCACCATTTCCCATCCCTCTCCGTTGTAATGAAAACCAAGCGCCCTTATCATGCACTGAAGGTTTATTTGTATCGTGTCATGGTAGAATTGTCTGATTCCCTTTCCTTCGGGCAGGAAGTAGGGATACTCGGAATCTGACCATTTGATGCCAGTAGTGCTTTCAAATTTCTCCCTGTGAATTCTAACTCCGTCAAAATCCCTTGCGACGAAGCCAGAGACTTTCCATGGACTGCTGGTAGAAGCGCTTTCTAGAACCCGACGGAGTTTGACCAATGTGTTTTGACCATGGGCCTCAAACCCAACCCCGTAGTTAATGTACGGTGGGTAAAAGGCATCAATGAAGGAATTGATGTAACCCTCTAAGAAGTCCCGTCTCTGTTCATAGGAATCTAACTCGAGAACACAGGTAACCACGAATCCCCCATTAGGTAGACGTTGAGTTAGAGCTGATACTATAAGTACTGTGTCGGCAGAATTCAAAGGGTCAATGGATGTTTTAACAATATACTCCGCGTCTTCTCGAATCATGCAGCTAAAGTTGCTCGACCTTTCTTCATCCACATCCTTCACAATTGCGCTTCCGATTTCACGAGCCAATAGCAGTTCCAAAGGGTTAATTACTTTCGGCAATACGTCTTTAAGGATCATGGCTCCTGCAATTTCCTTTTCAGAAACTGTACGCTCTACGGACGTTACAAATACCGCTAGAGGAAGTTTTATATTGAGGTGTGGGAGTTGCTCTAGAATTACCGTCCGTAGAGAAGCAGTCGCCCTGGCTTGGAGGCATAAATCTAATTTCCTTGCGAATGGGTAGAGAGCCTCTACCTTTGGAATCTGAAGTTCGTGTACTGGGATGACGACTTCGGTCTTCTTGTCGTAGAGTCCTTGTGGAAGAACCGATTCCAAAAGTTCCTCGAACTCACCCTTTAAGCTGACAAGATAACGGGGGTAGGAATAGAAATGAATTTTTGGATTGAAGAGGTCAGCTCCCGGGTTAATTGGTTTGAGTGGTGGGAGTGTAAAAATATTTTTGTGGAGGGGATGTGTAGGATGACCTTCTAAGAGACTCTGTTCCCAATCAAGGTTTGATGAAATCCCAATTTTGGGAAGCAGTGGAGGATTTCTATATGTTTCGGCTTGATTCAGAATTGAAAGTTCTAGTTGAGGTAACAGGAATGGAGGAAGAGACTGATCAATGTCATTCCACTCCAGAACTTTGCAAAGGATTCTTGAGGGATGGTTCGCTAGTTCCAGTAACCCATTTTCCAGTGACTCATTTCTCTGCTAAGCAATGAGAACAGCCCAGTCATAATAATTTAATGTTATGGCCAACTGCACTTCAGGTACTTTCACTTACATTTGCATCTTGATTTCTCCGGTAGTAAACAGTAGTACCAATATCATCTGGGTGTAGCAGTCCAATTTTTTCAATGTTCTGAACGCTTGTCAACTGCTGTGGAAAAATTCTAAGTAGTTCCTTTACGATTTCTGCTGCTTCTAATGTGATAGGTCTATGACGCAGTTCAACCAGGAATGCAGCTGATTTTAACACAAAAAGAAATGTGAATTTTTAGGTGAAATTAGCAATAAAACTTACAATCATTAGCGATGTGTTGATTTTTTGGTGTGAAAATGGCGTATTTAGACTCGTCTTGATTTTGGATGTAATGTGCTATTGCTAAGTCTTCATTTGCAATGCAAGCGAGTAGCCTTCTATTACTCAGGGATTTTGATGCCTCCAGGTAAACTCCAGGACGATTATTTATCAGGAGGGTCTCATCTTCTTTAGAGTTCATGTCTGTCCCGTTGGTGGCCATCACAGTGCTAAATGCTGAAAGACTAAAAAGAAAGAACTAGCTTATGCTCTGTGCTAGTGAATGTAAGACGGAAGTGGTTAAGATTTTTTGTAATTATTTTCTATTTCGGAAGCTCATCGGTATCCTGTGATGCACAACATTCCTAAGATGACATTTTGAATCGAAATGTGAAAGGTAAACAGTGTTCCATTTGAAAAGCTTAGTGGACATCAGTGCCAAGGCCGAATGCTTCAAAAAATACCTTCGTCTAATCTCCGCTCCCTCAAACTTAAAATTCAGTCCTGTTGGGTATTGTGGGATGCAATTTTTTTAAATTTTTCTGCAGCGATGTACCGATGCCCGAATCAAACATGTGACCGTCTGTATAAACTGAAAACGAGTTTAACCCGTCATTTGAAGTGAGAAGCAAATTAAATATTTTAGCAAGCAGAAGTTACTGATTTTTCTATACGCTTGTTTATAATTTCTATTATTTAGGTTATAATTTATATTATTATTATTTACGAGTGCAACCGAGATCCCCAGTTTCAATGCAGTTGTGGTTACAGAACTAAGCGGAAAGGAACTCTAATATCCCACCAGCAGCGGGGAAGCTGCAAGCGCATCTATCCAAAGTTGTAGTATTGTACTTCCTGTGTTAATAATTTCTCCTAGTACCACTCTATTTACGAAAACTATTCTGTTGTTATATGTACAAATATGCTGTCCGTCCATTCCCCAGTGTGTTAAACCTGTCGGACGAAACGCCATTATTTTTTCTTGTTGTTCCTAGTTGTCCTCGTTTCCTTGGAATAGGATTACGTTCTGGACGTGACTATAGGACCGTACCAATCTTCTCTCGTCTATTTTCATACGAAGAAAACAGGCATGATCCACAAGCGGAGCCTCCAGCATATGTTTGCAAATTGCAGTTCCTGGCGGAAGGATTTCTCTCAATTTATTCCTCACCAATTCCCATCCTTGTCCGTTGTAATGAAATCCAAGGGCCCGTATCATGTACCGAAGGCTAACTTGTACAGCGTCGTGATCAAAATGTCGGATGGTCCTAAATTCGGGTCGGAAGTTGGGGTACTCAGAATCCGTCAATTGAATTCCAGTACTCTTTTCAAATTGTCCCCTGTCAACTCTAACACTCTAAAAGATTTTTCAAAATTGTAGAAATTTGAGGCTAGTAACAGTATGTGGTAGAAATATCCATAGGTTATATGCAGATGTATTAGACTATGATATTCTAGCTATCACCTGCTGTGGGAAATAAAATCGGCACGGACTGCACGAGAAACTGGGAATTAACACAAGGCTTTTATTTCTAAAACACGGCATTTTGTTGTTCGAAATGGTATGAAATAGGCTGAAAAAAGTTAAACCACCTTCTAAAATTTAAAAACAAAAATAATTTTCAAAATTGTAGAAATTTGACGCTAGTAACAGTAGGTGGTAGAAATATCCATAGGATTTATGTATATTTGTTAGACTATGATATTCAAGCTATCACCTGCTGTGGGAAATAAAATCGGCACGGACTGCATGAGAAACAGGGAATTAACGCAAGGCTTTGGTTTCTGAAACACAGCATTTTGTTGTTGGAAATGTTATGAAATAAGCCGAAAAAAGTTAAACTATCTGCTAAAATTTAAAAACTAAAATAATTTTCAAAATTGTAGAAATTTGATGCTAGTAACAGTAGGTGGTAGAAATATCCATAGGATTTATGTATATTTGTTAGACTATGATATTCAAGCTATCACCTGCTGTGGGAAATAAAATCGGCACGGACTGCATGAGAAACAGGGAATTAACGCAAGGCTTTTGTTTCTGAAACACGGCATTTTGTTGTTCGAAATGGTATGAAATAGGCTGAAAAAATTTAAACTACTTGCTAAAATTTAATAATCTACGCTGGCGCGTGAAAACCTCAAACACATATTGCAGGAACGGCCAAATGCGATGAAAAATGTAACACGGATTTACCGAACTAACTAGGAAGGATGTCTTGCGAAGAATAGCACATTTTCGAAAAATCATGGAAAACGTTGCAATTAGGCTTAACTCCCCAGCAAAAAACAGCACTTTTATCCTTCGCTGGAGTGCTATATGTAATTACAATGTTTCCGGTGACTTTTCGGAATCTTTCATTCTATCTTTCAATGGAGAGCTATGCCTAATTGCAATGTCTCCCATGAGTTTTTGGAGATGTGTTATTCTTAGTTAGACACCTATGCCTAATTGCAATGTTTCCCATGCGTTTTCGGAAATGTGCTATCTTTCTATGGAGAGCTATGCCTAATTGCTAGGCCTGGGCACGGGTCGGGTTAGCTCGCGGGTTATAAGAGCGGGTCGGGTTGCGGGGGTCGAGTCGAGCTCAAGCATTTGGAAATATTGTGATGGGGTTAGCAATGCCTGGAAAGCCAGGACTACCGCATTAGCGTTAAGTTAAGGTTAGTTAAGGCATAGAGGAGCGTAAGGGGATAAGAGTTTTAGCACGTAGCATAAGTGAGTTAGTTGGATCTTGACTTTCGAATCAATAAAGCTTTGTCTCTCTCTCTCAAAGCAGCGGCCCCGGATGCGCCCCGGACCCCATCACATGGTGGCAACGGCGAGATTCATTATCCCAGGGGAAGACGCTGTTTTTCAAACAATAGCAAATTAGCGAAAAGTTAGTTTCTAGCCCTACTGATTTTGCATCACAATTTGTCAAAAATCGATTTCCTGTTCTTTTGTGTTTTGGTGAATTTTAAGAACCTTTATGTGAAAGCGGAGGGCCCCAATACAGTTCCAAGGCCCCGAACCAGTTTCCGTTCTATTTCCTGTTTAGAATTCCACGATCCATTTCAGGACTGCAAAACCTAAGGAAACAGTGAGAAAATAAACTTAATTCCAAAAGTGAGCAAAAATCCCGGTTGGAGTCCCGGGCCATAAAGTTGAGACGTCTCCAAATCTATGCAAGGCCCCAACGAAATGAAGTTCAGAACTCATCAGATCCACATCTTGCAAGGCTACAGGTTTACAATCATGGCCTATCTAAAGTGTTAGAAGTTTCAGAAGCGATGTTAAGGTCCCCACTCAGCTCCACGCCCCCAACTTCAACTAGGGCCCCAGTTCAAAAGTCTATCAGAGCTTTCCATCATCGTGGGACTACAAACAGCTACACGAAGCTAAGTTAAATTAGTTATTTTTATGACATTTCATTTCTAAAAAAAATTCAAATAATTTCTAGAAATTTCAATACTAAGTTTTTGCCTTCAGTTGTATACAATTTCAGTATTGAAAGTTAAAAAAATCCTTAGATCATTTAAGCGTTTAATGTTTTTGTTACAGATGGCGTTCATTTCAAAGTTTTGAATAGACTTAACCGTTACAAATTATACATTCGTGACAGCAGCAACTCCGGCAAACCTTTTTCAGGGCCCGATATAGTTAAAAGGGCCCCGCATCTTCTACAGAGCCCCGTAATAGACTTCCAAGGCCAGGGCCCCGTAATACACATCCAAGGCCAGGGCCCCGTAATACACATCCAAGGCCAGGGTCCCCTAATACACATCCAAGTCCAGGGCCCCGTAAAGCTAAAACCCCGTAAGGCCAGGCCCCGTAATACAAATTCCAGTTCAGGGCCCCGTGATATAAATCTCAGTTCAGGGCCCCTAAAATTTAAAGAACTCGCAAAGTCCTCCGAAGAGCGCCTTGCAATCAGCCGGCGTTGATATTTGTAAATTTCAAACGCAATTTAGAACAAATTTTCAAAAGGTAGCTTTTTGTAGAAGAAAAATGGAGAATAATAAGAACAGAGAAAGTGCATTCAGAGCAGCATCTTCGGCTCTTATCTCATTGCAAATGCCTCAGGGCCCGATTCGGTTGATACACATGAAACCTATACACTCATTTTCCGATAAATGGGAACAGGATCCGTATGATTTTATAGAAAATTATGAGAGGATGCTGTTCACAGATAATGACAACGTAAAAGTTAACACGTTTATTCAATATTTAGAGGGAGGAGCCTTGGATTGGCTTGTCGCTCTTCAAGGAAGGAATGATAAAATTCAGGTGGAAGATATTTTACTTACATGGGACGACATGTCGTGGGAAAATTTAAAGAATTTATTTTTGAGTGAATTTGGAAAATGTAAAGCTCATGGTTTGATTCATGCTACTCAAAGATCAGATGAGCTCGGGTCAAGTTTCTATTACCGAATGTCAAAATTGCACCAACGAGCTAACTGGAAATTAAATGAAACGGATTTTGCAGAGTTTATAGTTTCTAAATTAAATGCGAGTTACAAAGAAACTTTAACCATACGGAATTTTAAATCATTGAGCAAATTGAAAAAGCATTTAAAGAGATTGGATGATGCTAACGATAGAGTCGCGAAATTACGGAATCGCAAATCAATGTCAAGTTGTCAGGAATTTGAGGGAAACAAACTTTCTAACATCATTACTCGTGTAGCTTTACGCACTCCCACCAAGCGGTTACCGTTTTGTGAAGTAAAAATTAACGGAGAAATCAGGCTGGCTCTGATTGACCCCGGATGTGCAGTTTCAATATATGGGGCTAACGATGGATTTTATTTCAAGAGTAGTGGTATTCGAGATTACCACATAACCGATGGTAACGGGGCAAATCTAAAAATTTCTGGGGAAATTCAAATGCAATTACAAATTGGTGATTTGACAAAAACCAGGTGGAATTTAGTCTCATTAAACGTACCACCAGGCATGTTTATTTTAGGGAATGACATTTTGGTTGAATTTAATTTTGGCTTGAATTATGAGAAGAGAATTTTGGATTTACATGATATGGGTTCAGTGCCTTTTCACTACAGAAAGCCCTCCAAGTCAAATTTCGATACTTACATCAAATTGTGCAGAACACATTCGACCCGCTCTCAAAAGATTGAAAAATATGATGAAGAATTTGTGGAAATGAAACCTCTGTAACTCATGAGGTGGAGTCCAGATTTATGAGGTGCCTTTAATTCGCACTTTCATTTTCAGGTGTTGTTGATGTTTTTGGAATTATTGAATTTTTACAAGTTTTCCTAAAGAAACGAAATTCTATAATTCAGGTGGAACGTTGACTTTTGAGGTGCCCTCAGTTAACGCTTCCACTCTAGGAAAGTCAAAGAGGAGTAAAGTTTAATGAGTCATGCGGAGTGTAGACTTCAGAGGTGCCCTCGGCTACAAGTCCGTATTGAAGAATTGGAAAGTGTGTTACGGGTTAATTCTAGTATATGTATGCTGGTATATGGAAATTTTTAATGCAAAATTTTATGAAATTATTCAATTGCATTTAGACAGTTTTGAAAAATTTACGTTGGTGTAACCGTTCTCAGTTTTGAAAATTTTACGGTGGTGTAACCGTTCTCCGTTTTGAAAAGTTTACGGTGGTGTAACCATTATCAGTTTTGAAAAGTTTCCGGTGGCGTAACCGTTGGCAGTTTTGAAAAATTTACTGTGGTGTAACCGTTCAGTTTGACTTGGCGGGTATCTGCTGTAATAACAGGATTCAATGAACAAGTTTCAAACACTAAACTCCATCGTCCGTGTCAAAATCTCATTCGGCAAATTCAAATACACATAAATACAGGGTCTTACTTTTCTTTTGATTGAAGTAACGCTGAAATGCAATATTAAAGCATTTTTAAACTAAGTTCTATTATTGTTTTATTATTTCTTTATTTTGTTTATTACTCATGTAATTCTTTTTGCTTTTTCGGTACTTTCTGAGCTATGGTCATGCAGCCCGATCTGCCTCCGGCCCCCGCTCTATTTTAGGGCCCCGATGTGTTACAAGGCCCCGTTGTGTTTCAAGACCCCGAAGATTTTTGGGACCCCGATGTGTTTCAAGGCCCGCTCTTCTCCAGCCCAGTTCTTACTGCTCTGGTTCCTTCTCAGCTTCAGTTATTCTCAAGTAGCAGCACGCCTCGGTCCCGGCCCCCACACTCCCCGGCTGGGTCCACTCAGGCATGTCCCGCATGCGAGGCCCCATACACAAGTTTTCTTAGTTTCTATTGTCAAGTTCTTTTACTTTTATTCTATGAATCATTTCGTACTGTTATTTATAATTATTTAATTTCATGGTTCCTTGGCCTAGGTTTTTTAGCCTTGCCCACCAAAGGTTTTTCCCTTCGCCCTTAGCCAAATGGAAGCATACCAAGCATTTTAGTAGTTTCGTTAGCGCTGTATTATACTTCTTAATCATAACTTTATTTCGTTCTTATATTTCATTTGTATTAGTTTTTATTTCTGTTTTCTATTGGTTAGATTTTGATTCTTACGTGACCCATCCATGGCCCTATGCTTCGTAATTTTTTTGTTATTTTTCAGCCCCATTTAAACACTCTTCTATTTAGAATTATTACGTCCTTTGTTTTTTAATTCATGTACAAGCTTATCGGGTGTAATCCTTTTTCTGAACACTTTTCTCATATTGAATCTGGATCATTTTTTTTGTTATGTAATTTTATCGCTCTTTGGCTCCTTAGTTCTTTAAGACTCTTTAAGACTTCAAGCCTAATTTAATTTTACGACTTTTTTTTTTATCTAATGATTAGTCACGCTCCCACTTAGTCATCTCATCTTCTCATCTCCTTCTCTCAATTCATTCATTTTTCTCTTGTTATCCTTTTCTCTTTGTTACACCCCCCCCCCCCCTGACACTTGTCCGGTGAGGACACCGGAGGTGGTTGGAGTCCCATGTGATGGGGTTAGCAATGCCTGGAAAGCCAGGACTACCGCATTAGCGTTAAGTTAAGGTTAGTTAAGGCATAGAGGAGCGTAAGGGGATAAGAGTTTTAGCACGTAGCATAAGTGAGTTAGTTGGATCTTGACTTTCGAATCAATAAAGCTTTGTCTCTCTCTCTCAAAGCAGCGGCCCCGGATGCGCCCCGGACCCCATCACAATATCGAGTTACGGGCGAGCTAGAGACGAGTCGGGTTAAAATGGGGAGTCGGGCGAGCTGAATGAGTGGCAGCTCGCGAGTTGGTAAAGTATCCAACACTAAAAAAGTATTTTTTTTTCTCCACTGAAATGCACCCCTTTTTTACCTAATCCGTACATAATCTTCAAAAGGAGGCATCCGTTTTGCTAAATTTAGGGTGTTAAACCCTTTTTCCTCTTTTAATCTTTTGTTTCGTTTGGTTTTAACCAGTATTAATTAGATCCTCTTTTGTCCATTTACCAAAATAATTTCATTATTTCGATTCTTCGTACATGGTGACTCAAAAACTCCGAAGAAGTCAGAATGTTTTTAGTTTCATTTTCTTGTTGGTGTTGAAATCATCTTTTCCTTTACCTAAAAATTATAGTTGGTGAAAGTATTTGTGTTAGTGTTAACTGAAATTCTAATTCAAGTTCATAAACTAAATAAGTACAATGGAGCCGATTACAATCAGTGACGACAAAGTTCATTCGTCCAAAGAAGCAACAACTAAAGAGCGTACACACAAACAGTCGCAGCCAAATGCACCACCTTCAAAGAAGCAAAAACTCGATGATCCGACAAAGCTGAAATCTGAAATACATCAACATTTTACTCTAAAAAAGGCATCCAGATATAGGAAAGAAAACATACAAATGCAAGTACTGCATGTCGTAAGTTAAAACTAGCTAGACACCTATGCCTAATTGCAACGTTTCGAGTAAAACTGTATATAAAACTGTAAATGTCAAAGAAAAAATTTCAAATAAAATGTCCTTAACTAGCGAGATAAACTGTTAACAAACTTGCGTTCCGTAAC